>VOFB01000459.1_pt1 | contig 50522 bp, 58 predicted proteins | sample 5384141 | NCBI WGS metagenome assembly VOFB01 (sample SAMN12384721, study PRJNA508395) | human gut metagenome | isolation source: healthy gut A | host: Homo sapiens | reverse complement strand
AAAGAACACAAATCGTGAGCAGTTAGTTTAAAACGATTTGTGTTCTTTTTGCTTTAAATTAAAAATATAAGTTTTTTTTAGTTTCTCTCTCAACCATCGCTCTCAAAAGTTCAATTTCGGCTTTGTAGCCGGGGGAGTTCGTTGGGGTTTCGAGATAAAAGGGGAGGCGGCGCAGGACAGGGTGATTGATGATGCGGCGGAACGCTTCCGTGCCAATCTTGCCCTCGCCGATCTTTGCGTGGCGGTCTTTGTGAGAGGAAAAGCCCGAAGATGCTGTCGTTAATGTGTACCGCTTTCAGGCGGTTAAGCCCAATCACGCGGTCAAACTCTGTCAACACACCGTCGAGGTCGTTTACAATGTCATACCCGGCATCGAACACGTGGCAGGTATCGAGACACACGCCCATGTGGTCGGAAAGCGTTACGCGGTCCAGAATTTCACGGAGTTCCTCAAAATGAGAGCCGACTTCCGTGCCTTTGCCCGCCATGGTCTCGAGTAAAACCGTGGTGGTCTGTTCGGGAGATAAAATGGCGTTCAGCGTTTCGCTGATCTGTGTGACGCCGGTCTCGATGCCTTGTCCAACGTGGCTGCCGGGGTGGAAATTATAGAGATTGTGCGGTGTGGCTTCCAGACGCTTCAAATCATCCTGCATCGTTTCGCGGGCGAATGTGCGGGTGTCTTCGTTTGCGGAGCAGGGATTGATTGTATACGGCGCGTGGGCGAGCAGCACGGCAAAGTGATTTTCCGCCGCCAACTCGTTTAACTTCTGTGCGTCGTTCAGATCAAGCGGCTTTGCGCGGCTGCCGCGCGGGTTTCGCGTGAAGAACTGGAACGTATCCGCGCCGATGGAAAGTGCCGTTTGCCCATGGCGTAGTAGCCCTTAGAGGCGGAAAGATGACAACCGATGTGCAGCATGGCTTATTCCTTGGAATTCCAGTTTTTGTAGATCTCTTTTGTGGAACGCACCATTTCCTGCGCAAAATCGGAAACATATTTGCGGTTATAGAACGCCTTTGTGCGGTCGTTTGGCATCATTTCGAGCAGCTCTTCTTCAGAAAGCTCACGATACCGGTTCTCAAACACGATGGAGCTCTTTTCAAAACGAGTTGTCTGCTTTCTTTCCTTTTGCTGCTGGGTGGGATAGCCGAACACCAGCATGCAAAGCGGCGCGACCTGCGGGGGCAGGTTTAAAAGCTCTTTGTGAATCTCGAAGTTCTCAACAATATCGCCGATATAGCAGGAACCGATGCCGAGGCTTTCCGCGGCGATGCAGGCTGTGTGCGGCGATGACGGCATCTTCCGTTGCAAGCACCATGTTGCTGAGCTCCGGCGCGGGAATGTCCTCGCAGCCCGCCATTTTGAACTTTCTGTACCAACGGTGGTAATCTGCACAGAAAATGAGCACCATTTTCGCCTGTGCAATGAACGGCTGATGATCACAGGTTTCGGCAAGCTTATCCTTAATGGACTGATCCGTCACGTCAATGATGGAGTACGGCATGCAGTTGCCGCCGGTCGGTGCGCGCATGGCAGCGGCGAGGATAATATCTTTGATTTCGGGTGTGATCTCTTTATCCTCAAAAACACGGACGGACTTGCGGTTCATCAAAACCTGAATCGTTTCATTCATTTTTAAGACCCCTTCCAAATTGTTGTAATCAAGCTGCTAACAGTATAGCACAATAAAGCGCCCGTGTAAAGGAGAATATTGAACCGAAGTGCACGGGAAAACGGCACTATGGGTTGACAAATTTAACAGCGGGGTTATAATAATATCAAAGAGGTGTATGAGGAGTGCGGCTATGGAATTGCATGAACTGATGAGAAAATTACATAAGCTGGAGCTTGTGCAGCAGCTTGCACATCGGCGTGGGGCGCAGGAGCATGGTCTGTATTTCGGCCAGATGCCTGTACTGGATTTCATTGCGGCAAATCCCGGGTGCACACAGGTGCAGGTGGCAGACCATCTGCGTGTCAGCCCGGCCTCCATTGCACTCTCTACAAAGCGCTTGCAGAAGGCGGGGTATCTCACAAAAGAAGTGGATGCAGAAAACCTGCGTTGCAAGCGGCTTTATATCTCTGAAGAAGGGCAAAGGGTCTGTGCCATGTGCCGCGAGCGGTTAGACCAGATCGACGCGGTGGCGTTTCAGGGCTTTTCGGAAGAGGAACTTGAAGCGTTTTCCTCTTTTTTGGACCGCGTGACGCTTAACATGACGGGCGAGACCGAAAATGTTGTGAGCGGCGAATTGTTCGGCCATTTGTGCCGGGAACTCGATGCCATTGAAAAAGAGGCGAAGAAAAGCTGATTTTCTGGTAAAGTTGTGTTTTTTACCATCTGATTTGCAAAAAATATCAAATACATTCCTGCGCTCTTTCATTATAATAAGGGCGTAAACACAGAGGCGATACCACAATGCCGGTCAATCGGGCAAAATTTCACTTCGATAATACATACGCCGGTATGGATATGCTGTACGGGCCATATGTTCTGTATCAGATTGGGGACTTAAGCTGCGAAGCAGGTTACCAGACCTTTGAGCACGAGCAGGCGGTCTATGAGATTACATACGTGCTTTCCGGCACCGGTGCATTTTATGTAGATGATACGGTGTACACCATGCAGAAGGGTGACCTGCTCCTTGTGCGCAAGGGACAGATGCACAACATCATCTCGGCGGAGATCGAACCGCTGCGTTTCTTTTATCTCGGCTTTGATTTTGTGGAGCCGATCGTAAATGAGAAGATTGCACAGCTTAAGAGTTTTTTTGATACGAACGAGCAGGTGCAGTTTCATAACGCGGTCAGCTTACAGGACACGTTCATGCGCGTGCTTTCCGAATTCATTTCGGACGACGTACTCTCGAACCTTTGATTGAAGCGTATATGCAGGAGATCATCTGCGGCGTATACCGCATTTTCAGCCGAAAGTTCTACAAAAACTACTTACTGAGCGGCAGCAATAATTCCGATGAAAAGCTCGTCTACGATGTCATCAATTACATTGATGTGCACCTTGAGTCCATGGAAAATCTCAGCGCGCTCAGTGCGGAGTTTGGGTACAGCTATACCCATATTGCGCAGAAGTTCTCTGCGTTTACGGGCGAAAGCCTGAAATCCTATCACACAAAGCGGCGCTTTGAAAAATCAAACGAGTATCTTCGCCAGGGATATTCCGTTACAAAAGTCGCCGAGCTGATGGGCTTCAAATCGATCCATGCGTTCAGCCGCGCCTACAAAAAATATGTGGGTATGGCGCCGCGTGAATATAGAAAATGGGCCGAGGAGGATAAAAAGAACCTTCCGCAGCCCGCAGAAAATTCTTAAAGGAGTTGTATTCCAATGAAAGTTGCCGTTATTGGTTGCGGTACGATCGCAAATGCAGCACACATCCCGTCTTACATGAACAACCCGGAGGCAGAAATCAAGTATTTCTGCGACATCATCCCGGAGCGCGCACAGGCTGCCGTTGAAAAGTACGGCTGCGGCACCGCTGTTGTGGATTATCACGATGTCCTGGCAGACCCGGAAGTTGAAGCTGTTTCCGTCTGCACCCCGAACAATGTTCACCCGACCATTTCCATTGACGCATTGCGCGCAGGCAAGAACGTTCTGTGCGAGAAGCCGGCTGCAAGATCCTACAAGGAAGCCCTTGAGATGCAGAAGGTTCAGCACGAGACCGGCAAGGTGCTCAATATCGGCGTTGTTAACCGCTTCAATGACAGCGTTAACCTCATCAAAAAGTATATCGACGACGGCAAGCTCGGCGATATCTACCATGTACATGCCAGCTTCCGTGCACACCGTTCCATTCCGGGCCTCGGCGGCGCGTTCACCACAAAGGCGATTGCAGGCGGCGGTGCTCTGATTGACTGGGGTGTACATTACCTTGATATCGTTATGTACTGCTGCGGCGACCCGAAGGTTAAGACCGTTACGGGTGAAGCCTTCTGCGAGCTTGGCAAGGACATGAAGGGCTACGCATACACCGACATGTGGGCAGGCCCCCCGAAGTACGACGGCACCTACGACGTGGACGACTCCGTTGTCGGCATGATCCGTACCGAAGGCCCGGTCATCTCTCTGCACGGCGCTTGGGCGCAGAACATCGGCGAAAACGAGTGTTACATCGACTTCATGGGCGATAAGGGCGGCATCCGTCTCCAGTACGGCAAGGATTTCACCGTTTACAGCTCCGAGTACGGTGCACTCACGGAGTATAAGCCTGTCTTTAAGATGCGCGACCACTTCCAGAACGAGATTGATGCATTCATCGACTGCATCAAGACCGGCAAGAAGCTGCCGTCTCACATCGACACCGTTATCATCACGGCACAGATGATGCAGGCGATTTACGATTCTTCCGAGCAGCACAAAGAGATCACGCTGGGCTAAGCTCCCTGTGCATTAAGAAAGGAAATTGCTTATGTATCCCTTTTCTATCGGCGTTCTGATGGACGGCTTCCGCACCGATACGCTCACGGCTCTCGATAAAGCTGTTGCAGTCGGCGCGACCGGCATTCAGGTTTACGCAACAAGAGGCGAAATGTCGCCCGAGAATATGAACGCAGAAGCACGCCGCGAATTTTTGAAGCGCGTGAAGGATCACGGCCTGACGATCTCTGCGCTGTGCGGCGACCTCGGCCACGGCTTCAACGACCCGAAGCTGAACCCGGAGCTCATTGAAAAATCCAAACGCATCGTAGACCTTGCAAAGGACCTCGAGACCGATGTGATCACAACGCATATCGGCGTTGTACCGAACGACCCGAGCCACCCGCGCTATGCAATCATGCAGGATGCTTGCGGCCAGCTTGCGGCGTATGCAGACTCCATGCAGGCACACTTCGCCGTGGAGACCGGCCCGGAGATTGCAACGACGCTGAAGGGGTTCCTTGACGGCCTCCATTCCAAGGGTGTTTCCGTCAACCTTGATCCGGCAAACTTTGTTATGGTCACGGGCGACGACCCGGTTCAGGCGGTCTACACGCTGAAGGATTACATTGTGCACACACATGCAAAAGACGGCAAGCGTCTGCATTATGTCAGCCCGGAGATCCTGTACGGCATGGAGGAATCCGACATGCTGAACGACGCTTCCTTCATTGAGCTTCCGCTCGGCGAAGGCGACGTTGATTTCCCGGCGTACTTCAAGGCGCTGAACGACATCGGCTATCAGGGCTTCCTGACGATTGAACGCGAAGTCGGCGACGACCCTGAGGGTGATATCCGCAAGGCGGCAGATTACATCCGCAGCCTGATCTGATTTTAAAAAGCAAAGAAGGAGAACGGTTTCGACCGCTCTCCTTTTTGCATCATAAAAGCCAAAAGGAGGAACGGAAATGGCCAAAAACGTGAGGTGTGGGACGCGGTGGACGAAAACGGGGAACTGCTCGGCTTTGATCTATACCGCGATGAATGGGGCAAAAAGCCCATACCGGAGGGTGCGCACCACCGTGTGGTGGAGATTTTCACCGTTACAAAGCAGGGCGAGGTTTTGTGCACGCAGCGCGACCCGAAAAAGCGGATTTTCGCGCTGAAATGGGAGGTGACCGGCGGCTCCGTTGTAAAAGGCGAAAAACCGCTTGCAGGCGCGGTGCGGGAGCTTAGGGAAGAGACCGGCATCGTAAAGCAGCCGGAAGAGCTGACCTTTTGCTGCGTCCGACGCATGGCCCAACGGTGTTTTACGTGTATGCCGCAACGGTTGAAAGCGCGGATATCCCAATCACGCTGCAGGCGAATGAAACGATCGATTACAAATTTCTGCCGTATGACAAATTCTGCGATTTCGTACAGTCCGAGACGTTTGCCGACTCCATACGGGAGTGTTTTCCGGCGTATCAAAACGCGCTCGAAACGTATGTAAAGCAAGTTTTGAAAGACGCAACTTGCAAAAAATGACGGAGAAAAAATCAATTATTCATTTGTGTGCTTTCCTGTTGAATTTTGGTGTTTGCTGTGTTAAAATCTCAGACGGACTAAAAACAGGCGGCTTGCCTGCAATGAGGAAAGTTGGCGTAGTATGAATAACCCAATCCAAAACGTTAAAGAAAAGCTTACAAAGCAAAATTTAAAGACATTTTTGCTCATCACGTTCGGCACCTTTATTTTTTGCCATCGGCATTTATTTCTTTAAATTTCCGAATAATTTCTCCACCGGCGGCGTGAGCGGTATCTCTATTCTGCTCGGTCGTATTTTTCCGTCGTTCTCCACGGCGGATATCATGTGGATTATCAATATCATTCTGCTCATCATCGGTTTTATCATTTTAGGACGCGGTTTTGGTGTGCTTACCGTGTATTGCAGCATGCTGCTTTCGTTTTTGACGTGGCTGTTTGAAAAGGTCATTCCGCTTTCCAAGCCGCTTACCGATCAGCCGTTCCTCGAGCTGTGCTACGGCATGATGCTGCCGGCGGTCGGCTCGGCGATCCTCTTTAATTGCAACGCTTCGAGCGGCGGCACGGATATTGTTGCGATGATCCTCAAAAAGTACACGAGTCTTGATATCGGCAAAGCGCTGCTCGTCAGCGATGCGCTCATCGCATTTTCCGCGACGTTTGTATTCGATATCCGCACAGGCCTGTTTTTCGCTGCTCGGTCTTGCTATCAAAGCGTTCATGGTCGATTCCGTGATTGAAGGTATTAACCTCTGCAAATATTTCTCCATTGTCACCACGCACCCGGAGGAGATTTGCGATTACATCATTCACAAGATGAACCGCAGCTCGACCATTGTGGATGCCACAGGCGCGTATTCGCATGAGGGCTGCAAGGTCGTTATGGTTGCGTGCAGACGCGGTGAAGCTGTGAAGCTCCGCGCGTATGTCCGTTCCGTCGATAAAAAGGCATTTATGTTCATCACGAATACGAGCGAGATCATCGGCAAGGGCTTCCGTTCTGTTGAATGACCGTACATAAAAAGCTTTTGGCAGCGCATCGTTTCGGTGTGCTGCTTTTTTATAGGTGAAAATTTAATTTAGTATTGACTTAATTAAAATTCGTGCTATAATTTAATTTAGTAAATGCTTAATCAGGAGGACGCTATGGGGTCAACGGCTATGATGTTCAAAGCACTGGCAGATGAAAACCGCCTTTGCTGCTGCGCCTTTTGCTGCGCCGCAACTGTTGCGTGCGCGCACTGGCAAGACAGCTGGATATTTCGGAAGCGGCGGTTTCACAGCATTTAAAAGTTCTGCGTGAAGCGGGGCTCATTTTCGGCGAAAAGTGCGGCTATTTCATGCACTACACCGTCAATCGCGCGGCGCTTAAAGAACTCAGCAGCCAGCTCTCTCGCATGGCGTTTTCTGCAGAGCAGTTGCCCTGCACACCGCAGCATGGCGGGTGCAGCCGTGCGGAATATGACAAATGCCGAAACGCGGCACAGCCGCAGACAGAGCATATTCTGCACGTAGCAGAAAATAGGATGTTTGATTTGAAAGGAAGCATGAACATGAAAATCGCGGTAACGTATCAGAACGGACTGGTTTTCCAGCATTTCGGCCATTCCGAAGCATTTAAGATCTATGAGATTGAGAACGGCGAGGTTAAAAATGCAGAGGTCGCGCCCACAAACGGCAGCGGCCACGGTGCACTGGCTGGCTTTTTGAAGCAGCACGGCGTGAATGCGCTCATCTGCGGCGGCATCGGCGGCGGTGCGCGCACGGCGCTTGCAGAAGCGGGCATCGAGTTGTATCCCGGTGTTTCCGGCAGCGCGGACACGGCGGTCAATTCGCTGCTGAACGGCACACTGCTCTATAACCCGGATACCGTCTGTGCACACCATCACCACGAGGACGGTCATGACTGCGGCAGCCATAGCTGCGGGGAAGATAAGCACGGCTGCGCGGGCAATCATTGATTTACCGGAAGGGTCATTTCGGCATTTGCTGCGATGACCTTTCTTTTTCTTTACAAACCGCGAAACTGTTTGAAAACACGTGATTTCTGTGTTATACTATACGCAGAGTTTGAAATTTATCTACGGGAGGACAAGCATGTCGAATCCGTACAGAGAGGAATTTATCTCCATTTATACACAGAATATCACGCGCGAGGGCTCGCAGAAGCTTTTGACGTGGCTGGATACCACCGATTTTTACACCGCGCCGGCAAGCACAAAGTTCCACTGTGCCTGCGAAAGCGGCCTTGTGATGCACAGCCTGAATGTCTACAAGGCGATGCGCGAGCGTTGGCTTGACGAGGGCGACAGTGAAGAAAGCTTTGCGATATGTGCGCTGCTGCACGACGTGTGCAAATCGCAGTTTTATAAGACCTCCACGCGCAACGTGAAAAATGACGAAACCGGGCAGTGGGAAAAGCGTCCGTTTTACACGGTGGACGATGCATTCCCGTTCGGTCACGGTGAAAAATCCGTTTACCTCATCGAGCGTTTTATGCGTCTAAAGCCTGTGGAGGCCATGGCAATCCGCTGGCACATGGGTGGCTTTGACGACGCGGCGAAGGGCGGCAGCTTTGCCATCAGCCTGGCATTTGACCGCTATCCGCTCGCCGTGAAGCTGCACATGGCTGATTTGGAATCAACCTATCTGCGCGAAAAAGGCACCTCCGATGTGCGCTGAGAGGCGGTGAGCAGATGATCGCGATACAAACTGCAAATTTAACGAAAAAATACGGCGACATCATTGCGATAAATGGCGTGGACCTTGAAGTGGAAGCCGGGGAGATCGTCGGCTGCCTCGGCCCGGAGAGATCCGGCAAAACGACGCTGCTGCGCCTTTTAACGGGTCTTGTGCGCCCGACGCTCGGCGACAGCACAGTGCTGGGACTTTCTTCTGTGAAAGAGAGTCGCAAACTGCGCGCGAAAAGCGGTATCGTTACCGATACGGCGGCCTGCATTGGCAGCATGAGCGCTCTGGAAAACCTGCTGATGTTCGCTTCCATGTATGGCATGCGCAAGGAGCAAGCCCGTACACATGCGGCGCAGCTTTTGAAGAAGCTTGACCTTTGGAACGCGCGCGACCGCAAGGTCTACACGTTTTCCACAGAGATGTGCCGCCGGCTATCGCTGGCGCGTGCGCTTGTGCATCGCCCGCAGATCGTGTTTTCGGATGGTTTGCCCGGCGGCGAGCAAGCGGTATCGGACGCAATGGTGCTGCGTACACTTTCGGATTACGCAAAGGAAACCGGCGCCACGGTGCTGCTTTGCACCGATCATCTTGAAAGCGCGGAGGAGATCTGCACAAGCTTTGCGGTGCTGGAGCACGGCTTTTTACGGGCGAGCGGCGACCTTTCGATGCTTACGGCCGCTTCCGAATTGACGCCTATGGCGGTGATTCGCGTGAGCGACACGCAGAAGATGCCGGAGGACTTCACACTGCATGATGGCGCGTGGGAAAAGCCGATCGAATCCGAAGCCGATATGCCGGAGCTTATTTCCGGGCTTGTGCGGGAGAATGTCGGTATTTACGAAGCATCTGTGTGTACGCCCACATTGCAGGATGTTTATTACGCGTTTGTGAAAAAAGCCGGGAGAGGAGACACCGCATGAAGAAGCTGTTTTATAGGCTGTTTTCCAAAGCGGAACGTGCACTCATGATGAAGGACCTTTCCGCCTTGTGCCGCCGCAGGCTGATCTTGACGTTGCTTATCACACTGCCGCTCGTTTTTGCGGTGGCGTTCCCGCTTTTGTTCCTGTTCGTTTCCGCTATGGTATCACCGAAATCCTCCGGTGTGGAGCAGTTTAAAAACCTGCTCGATAACATTCCGCAGGGGACGGACGAGCGCGCGCAGATGTTCTACATTTTCACGGCGTTTATCTCGCCGATGCTGTTTATGATCATTCCGCTTTTATCGGCAATCATTACGGCTTCGTACACGTTTGCGGGCGAGCGGGCACACGGCACAATGGAAACGCTTCTGTTTGCGCCGTTCAGCGTGCGCCGCTTTTTGCAGGTGAAGGCGGCAAGCAGTGTTCTGGCTTCCGGGCTTGTCACGGCGGTTTCGTTTATTCTGTTCTTTGTCGTCACGGCTATCGGCGATATGGTTTTGAAAGCGCCGTTTTTCTTTGACCTTTCATGGTTCGTTCTGGTGTTTTTGCTCTCGCCGGCCATCACGGTGCTGGGCGTTACGTTTGCTGCGATGCTGACCGTGAAAGCACGCTCCACAGCGGAATCCATTCAAATTTCCGGCTATATCGTGCTGCCGATTTTGCTCATCTTCATCGGGCAGATCATGGGCCTGTATCGATTAAACAGTATTGCGCTTTTGATTTTGACAGCGATCATCGTTGTGATCGACCTGTGTTTATTCAATTTCGGGTTTCGGCGCTTCACAGCCGAAAAGCTGCTGACGCGTCCGCCGGAAAAGCCGCGAAAGGAGAAAACCAATGTCTATTGACCTGCACTGCCACACAAGATATTCGGACGGCTCCACGCCGCTTGAGGAGCTTATACAGCTTGCTACGCTCCGCGGCGTGACGACGTTCGCGCTCACCGACCACGATACCATGGCGGGCTGCGAATGCGCGTTGGAGCTTGGGCGGGAAGCGGGCGTGACGGTGATTCCCGGCGTGGAAATTTCTGCCGTAGATCCGAAGCGACATGGTAAAGCGCATATCCTGTGCTATAAGCCGAAGAAGCCCGAAGTGTTGCTGCCGCTGCTGCAAAAAACGACGGACAGCCGCCATGCGGCGATGCTACGCTCCGTTGATAAAGTCTGCCGCCTGTATGCGGTTCCGCGCGAGATGATTCTGCGCCGCGCGGAGGGCTCGACGAATATCTACAAGCAGCACGTTTTGCAGGCGTTAATGGACGCCGGCTACGCGAGTGAGATGTTCGGCGAGGTTTTTAAGAAGCTCTATGATTCCAAAACGGGCATCGCCTACGAGAAGGTGGATTATCCCGACATCGATACTGTGATGGATGCAGTTGACGCCGCAGAGGGCATCGCGGTCTTGGCGCACCCGAGCGAATACCACAGCATGGATCTTCTGCGCGAGCTGTGCAGAAACCACCGCATCCGCGGCATTGAAGTTTATCACCCGCGCAACACGGAGGAGGATAAAGCGGAAATATTGCGCTTAGCCGAAAAGTATGACCTTGCTGTCACCGGCGGCACGGATTATCACGGCTTTTACACGACAAAGAAAAATCCGGTCGGCACGTTCACGACGGCCGAATCCGAATTTGATAAATTATTTTCTGAATGAAAGGGAAATGCAAAATGAAGTATGATTTCACACCGAAGGTGTATGTTCCAGAGGCATTCATGTAGAGCTCGACGGCGACGTTATTCGCTCCGTGAAATTCGATGGCGGCTGTAACGGCAATACGCAGGGCGTGGCAGCGCTTGCGGTCGGCATGACCGTTGACGAATACGTAAAGCGCTGCAAGGGCATCAAGTGCGGCTTTAAGAACACCTCCTGCCCGGATCAGCTCGCGCTCGCACTGGAAGAAGCGCTCGCAGAGCAGAAGAAGGCATAAGTAATTTGCTCAAGAGAAATTACCCGGAGAGAAACTCTTTCCGGGTTTTTCTCTGTTTGGGCTTGATTTTTCCTCAGAATACGGTATAATAGTTTAGTCAACAAAATATGCGGGTATGGCGGAATTGGCAGACGCGCCAGATTTAGGTTCTGGTACTTCGGTGTGCAGGTTCAAGTCCTGTTACCCGCACCATAATCGGACACCAATTGTGATACAATAGGTATCATGATTGGTGTTCATTTTTCTCAATAAATGTGTAGGAGGGAATAAAGTGAAATTAAATGCTGCGATAAAAAATATGACTACCCAAATTGCCGATGTTCTTTCGCTTAACGATCCTTCTGTTTACATTTATGGTTCTTATGTGTTAGATGATTTTCAATACGGCTGGAGCGACATAGATATTCTCGTTCTAACCCAAAAGTCTATTTCCGAACAACAGGCTAATGAACTTGTTTGCCTCCGGCAGAGTATTACTGCCGCCGAGTCCGATAATCCGTTTTACCGTTGCTTTGAGGGTGGCATGTTGACACTAAACGCATTTATTCGCAAGGTTCCGGATAGAGTTGTCTATTGGGGAACAAGTGGACAAAGAATTACTGACAGCTATCATTTTGATGCGTGTTGCATGAAAAAGAACTGCTTGACTACAGCCGTCTCTTGCATGGAAAAGACATACGGGGACAATTGACTCCGCCTTCTTTTGAGGACATAAAAACAAATATACAATTTCATTACGATACGATTCGAAAATATGCAAGCAGTACCGGACGAAGTATCTATTCTTTTGGTTGGCTTTTTGGATATTGCCAGATGCATTTACACACTTCGTACCGGAAAAATCATTTCCAAAACGGCTGCCGGAGAGTGGGCATTGCAAAACTGTTTATTCCACAACATCACCGCACTTGAAACCGCCTTAGAGGTTAGAAAAAATCCGCAAAAATATTTGGAAAGTGCCGAGCTGCAGGCTTTGTCGGGGAAGCTAGGAAATGCTATACAGCAGTATGCGGACGTGCTTGAGAAGGAATTAAAAACCACATCATTTGTTGGGGTGTGCACTTTTTAACGGTACTCGGCACCTTTTAATGAAAGGTCGTAAGGGGTGTGCATTTTGTATCAAAGTAGGTCACTATTTTCATAAAAACGAGTGTATTCAGTGGCTTTGGCTTTTGTGTTCACTCGTTTTTATATGCCATATTAATTATATGACACGATCAGCTGAACGGCGAAGCGGAAATCAGAGAATACTATGAAATGGCACCGGGTATCGTTGAAGCTATTAATCAAAAATCGAACGCCCAAGAAATCTGGAACGAAGTATATAAAAGATCTCGTTGAGCCGTGTGTGAACATGATTTATAACAATAAAAATGAAAGTGCTTATACGCTTTATAAACTTTATTCTCTGAAATTGAATCAAAAAATACAAAGCATAAGAATCAAAAACAGAAGGTCAAGCCGGATAAGAGACTTGACCTTCTGTTTTCGTATTTATAGTTGCCTAAAAATTATTTCGCGTTGACCGCTTCTTCGATGGCTTCCAAAACGGTGTCGTAGTCCGCTTCCGTGACGAGGAGGGAGATCTCGACTTCGGAAGTCGTGATGAGGCGGATGTCGGCGTCGCTTGCGGCGATGGCGCTGAACACTCTGGCGGCCATGCCCGGCGTGTTTTTCATCTGCGGGTCGTAGACGGAGATTTTATGGTTCACGCTGCTGACGATAACCTTGATGCCGGTCTCGGTCTTGAGCGTATTTGCAAAAGACAGCACTTCGATGAGGTCTTGGTCAGAAATGGTAAAAGAAAGGCCGGCATTTGCACCGTGGTTCGGGGGCATGGAGATCATATCGATGTTGATATCGAGCTCCGCGATGCGCTCGAATACCTCAGCCATAAAGCCTGTGGTGGCGGGGCTGCCTTGCAGGGTGACCAGTGTGATGTTGCTGACCGTGCTGATTTCGGTTGTGCCCATGATCTGTTCCATCCTTTCTTAAACCAAAGCGGACATGTCGTAAAGGCCGGGGCCTTTGCCGCTCATGAATACCGCTGCGTTTACTGCGCCCACCGCGAACAACTCTTTGGACTGCGCGGAATGGGAGAGCGTGATGACCTCGTTGTTGCCCGCAAAGATCACCTCATGCTCGCCGACAATGGTGCCGCCGCGCACGGAGTGAATGCCAATCTCGCTCTTTTCGCGCTTTTTGCGCTGTGCGTGGCGATCGTACATATACTGCGTTTCGCCGTCGCGCACGGAAGCAAGCACATCGGCAAGCATCAAAGCCGTGCCGCTCGGCGCGTCAATCTTCTGATTGTGGTGCTTTTCGACGATCTCAATGTCGAACTGGTCGCCGAGCACCTTTGCCGCCTTCTTTGCAAGTTCCAGCATCAGGTTAATGCCGAGTGACATGTTGCGGGAATAGAAGATTGGCTGCGTTTCGGAGGCTTTGGTAAGCTCCGCGGTCTGCTCTGCTGTGTAGCCCGTGGTGCAGAGCACAGCCGGAATGCCACCCTTTTTCCGCCGCGTAGTGCAAAATCGGCGTTAAAAGGGAGGGGTGGGAGAAGTCGATGATAACATCTGCCGCTTCCGTCACCTGATCGATGGAGGTGTAAGTGGGGTAGGAAGCAGTCTGTGCATTGACGTTCAGATCAACGCCGGCAACAATCTCGCAATCGGTGCGTTCGGAAACAAGCTGCGTGATGAAGTGACCCATTTTGCCGCAGCAGCCACATAAAATAATCCTTGCCATTTTACGTCCGTTCCTTTCTTAATCAGGCGAGCTGCAGATGCTTTGCCATTTCGACTTTCAGCTTTGCAATTTGCTCATCGGACATATCGGCAAGCGGCAAGCGGCAGTGGCCGCAGTTGAAGCCCATCAGGTTCAATGCCTGCTTTACCGGGATTGGGTTGACGTCCATGAACAGTGCGTTCATGAGGTCGAGATACTTAAACGTGAGTGCCTGCGCTGTCTCGAGGTCGCCCGCAACGGAAGCGGTGGCAAGCTCGTGCATTTCTTTCGGCATGATGTTGGAGAACGTAGAGATGACGCCTTTGCCGCCGAGAGACGCAATCGGCAAAGTCTGCGTGTCTTCACCGGAGTAAACCGTGAGGTCATCACCGCAAAGCTCACGCGTTTTGATGAGCGCGGAGATGTCGTGGTTCGCTTCCTTTGTGGCAACGATGTTCTGCGTCTTCGAGAGCTCGTAGTACGTTTCCGGCAGAATGTTGAGGCCGGTGCGGCTCGGGACATTATACACAATGCACGGAACTTTTACACTGCCCGCAATGCGGTTGAAGCTTGCAACGAGGCCGCGCTGGGAAGTCTTGTTGTAGTACGGCGTGACAAGCAGAAGGCCGTTTGCGCCGAGTGCTTCTGCTTTTTGGGAGAGCTCCATGGCGTAGGCGGTATCATTGCTGCCGGTGCCTGCGATGACCGGCACGCGGCCAGCAACCTTGTTTACGGTGAACTCGATGACCTTCACGTGCTCTTCATCGGAGAGCGTTGCCGCTTCGCCGGTGGTACCGCAGGTGACAATGGCATCGGTGCCGCTTGTGATCTGAAACTCGATGAGCTTTTCAAGCTCCTCGTAGTTTACGGACATATCCGGGTTAAACGGGGTAACAAGCGCCACCGCTGCGCCGGTAAAAATGGTTTCTTTCATCTAAAAAATACCTCCTGAACGGTATCAGTCAAAATAGCCCTTCTTTGCGAGCAGCTCTGCAAGCAGAACACCGCCGCCTGCTGCGCCGCGCAGCGTGTTGTGGGAAAGGCAAACGAACTTGTAGTCATACTGGGTATCCGGGCGCAGTCTGCCGATGGAAACGGCCATACCATGCTCCAGTTCACGGTCGAGTTTTGCCTGCGGGCGGTCTGCTTCCGTAAAGTAGTGCAGGAACTGCTTCGGTGCGCTCGGCAGCTCGAGCTCCTGTGCCGGGCCGCGGAACTCTGTCCAGCGGCGGATGATTTCCTCCGGTGAGACCTTCTTTTCCATGGAGACGAACACCGCAGCCGTATGGCCGTCGGAAACCGGCACGCGGAAGCACTGTGCCGTGATGGACGGGGTGGTCGCGTTGACAATCTTATCGCCCTCAATGTGGCCCCACAGCTTCATCGGCTCCTGCTCGGATTTTTCTTCCTCGCCGCCGATATACGGGATGACGTTGTCGAGAATATCGGGATACGTTTCAAAGGTTTTGCCGGCGCCGGAGATGGCCTGATATGTGCAGGCGAGCACCTTCGTGACGCCGAGATCCATCAGTGGGTGAATAGCCGGAACGTAGCTCTGAAGGGAGCAGTTGGACTTTACGGCGATAAAGCCGCGCTTTGTGCCGAGGCGCTTTCTCTGTGCGTTGATGATTTCAATGTGGTCGGCGTTGATCTCCGGCACAACCATCGGCACATCCTCGACGCCACGGTTTGCGCTGTTGTTGGAGACGACCGGGCACTCCTTTTTCGCATAAGCTTCTTCAAGGGCGCGGATTTCGTCTTTTTTCATATCGACGGCGCAGAATACAAAATCGACCTTGGAGACGACTTCGTCCATATCTGCAACAGCGTCTAAGATGATCATATCCGCCATACTTGTGGGAATGGGCGTTTTCATAGCCCAGCGTTTTTCTACGACGCTTTTATATGTTTTACCGGCGGAGCGGGAAGAGGCCGCAAGCGCGGTCACGTTGAACCACGGGTGGTTTTCAAGGAGCGTTGCAAAACGCTGACCGACCATGCCTGTGCAACCAATGATACCGACATTATACTTTTTCATTTCTTTCACCCGTCCTGTTTACAGGACATCCTTTCAAAAATGATGAAATGTACGCTCAAAAACAAAATTAAGGTCAAATTTCATTTTTGAGCGAAAAAAACCGGTTGAAATCCGGTCATACATACAATATAATAGAATGTGCACAGGCTTTTACGAAAGTCTCCCTGCGGAAAAGCTCTGATAGCACTCCATCCTATTGCAGATGACAGTTACGGGGCTTTCGCCACAGCAACCAGATCCAAGCGTACCACATGCGCTGAGATCTTCGGCGGTGTGTCCTTTTTCTGCGGGCCGATGCCTGTGGAGGGCCAAAACCCGCGGATACTTTTACAAACCGCGCCTCTATCCTTATTATAATACATGGAATACGGATTGTTGTCAATTTATTTATGAAAAATTCTTAGAATAATCCTGCGTAATTTGGGGGATGCGGCTATTTTAATTCAGATTGGAAGGAATATACTTGGATACGCAAACTTTACAGACAAAAGATTTTGATTTTGAGCTTCCGGAAGAACTTATCGCCCAGACGCCGATTGAACCGCGTGACGCTTCGCGCCTGATGGTGTTGGACAAAACAACCGGTGAGATCGAGCACAGACATTTTCACGACATCACGGAGTATTTGAATGAGGGCGATTGTCTTGTACTCAACAATTCCCGCGTTTTGCCTGCGCGTATTTACGGCATTAAAAACGAGACCGGCGCACACGTTGAATTTTTGCTTCTGAAAAATTGCGGTGACGACGTATGGGAAGCACTTGCAGGTCCTGGCAAGCGTGCAAAGGTCGGCACCTCGTTCACGTTCGAGGGCAGCTCGATGACCTGCGAGGTCATCGAAGTAAAGGACGACGGCAACCGACTGATCCGCTTCCATTACGACAAGGGCACGAACTTCTTCACGGAGCTGGATAAGATTGGCCAGATGCCGCTGCCGCCCTATATTAAAGAAAAGCTCAAGGATAAAGAGCGCTACCAGACGGTGTATTCCAAAGAGGAAGGTTCTGCCGCTGCGCCGACGGCCGGCCTGCACTTTACGCCGGAGCTGCTCGATGCAATTCGCTCAAAAGGCGTGAAGGTCGTGTTCGTCACACTGCATGTCGGCCTTGGCACGTTCCGCCCGGTGAGCGTGGATAACATTCTCGATCACAAAATGCATAGCGAGCATTATCACATGCCGAAAGAGACTGCCGACGCCATCAACGAGACGAAGAAAAACGGCGGACGCGTGATCGCTGTCGGCACTACGAGCTGCCGCACGATTGAATCTGTCGCAAAGAAATGCGGCAAAATTTGTGAGGACGATGACTGGACGGATATTTTCATCTATCCGGGCTTTGAATTTAAGGGCCTTGATGCGCTCATCACGAACTTCCACTTGCCGGAAAGTACGCTCATCATGCTGGTCTCCGCGCTTGCGGGCCGCGAACACATTTTGAATGCGTATAACACTGCCGTCAAGGAGCGCTACCGCTTCTTCAGCTTCGGCGACGCCATGTTCATCAAATAACTTTGAAAGGAATTTTCTTTACATGTACAAGCTTATCAAAAGAGAAAACCACGCGCGGCGCGGCGAGTTCCAAACCGTGCACGGCACGGTGCAGACACCGGCGTTTATGAACGTCGCGACGGCTGCGGCGATTAAGGGTGCGGTTTCTGCTTACGACCTTAAAGATATTAAATGTCAAGTGATGCTCTCCAACACGTACCACCTGCATCTGCGCCCGGGCGATGACGTGGTGCGCAAAATGGGCGGCGTACGCAAGTTTACCGGCTGGGACGGCCCTGTACTGACGGACAGCGGCGGATTTCAGGTTTTCTCTCTCGCGAAGCTGCGCAATATCAAAGAAGAAGGCGTGACGTTTGCGTCGCACATCGACGGCCATCGCATCTTCATGGGCCCGGAGGAAAGCATGCGTATTCAGTCCAACCTCGGTTCTACCATCGCCATGGCGTTTGACGAATGCGTGGAAAACCCGGCGGAATACGACTACGCGAAAAATTCCTGCGCACGCACAGCACGCTGGCTGCGCCGCTGCAAGGCGGAGATGAACAGACTGAATGCGCTGCCGGATACGATCAACCCAAACCAAATGCTGTTCGGCATCAACCAGGGTTGCACATACATCGACCTGCGCGTGAACCACATGAAGGAGATTGCGGAATTGGGGCTCGATGGTTATGCTATTGGCGGCCTTGCGGTCGGCGAGCCGGCAGAGGTCATGTATGAAGTGATTGAAGCGGTTGAAGAGTATATGCCGCAGGATAAGATCCGCTACCTGATGGGTGTGGGCACGCCGACAAATATTCTGGAAGCGGTGCACCGCGGCGTTGATCTGTTCGACTGCGTGATGCCGAGCCGCAATGCACGCCATGGTCATGCATTTACAAATGAAGGCGTGCGCAATATGCTCAATGCGAAATACACGCTGGACGATCAACCGATCGACCCGACCTGCGACTGCCCGGTCTGCCGCAAGTTTTCCCGTGCTTATATTCACCACCTTTTCAAAGCGGGGGAGATGCTTGCCATGCGCTTGACGGTTATGCACAATCTTTATTTCTACAACAATTTGATGGAACGCATTCGTAACGCGCTCGATGAAGACCGGTTTGAAGCATTTTATCAGGAGTATTCAGAGAAATTTAACAAAAGAATTTAGAAAATCCTTGCAACCACGAATGGCTTTTGTTATAATGTATAAAGTTAATTTGGTGACGGGTGTATTGACCGCTTTGCAGTCGAACGGAGCGCACCATGAAAGAAAGGAAAAAAACCATGAATTTGAGTGTTTTGACAACGACAGGTGCAGCAGCCGGCGGCAACATGTCCAGCATGCTGATCATGCTCCTCGTTTACGGTGCGGTCATCGCGGCTATGTACTTCATCTTCTTCCGCCCGCAAAACAAGAAGAAGAAGAAGGAAGCGGAAATGCGCAAGAACGCACAGGTCGGCGACGAGATCACGACCATCGGCGGCATTTGCGGCAGAATCATCGCTGTAAAGGATGAGACCGACAGCGTTATCATCGAGACCGGCAGCGACCGTGCAAGACTGCGCATCAAGCGTTGGGCGATCGGCAGCGTCGATACCATCCACGAGGAAGACGCGTAAGTTTCACTCTTTTTAAAAGCGAATAGTTTGAGCCTTGGAATAAGTATGAAACAAAACTTATTTCAAGGGGCTTTTTCTATGCTGAATTTTAAGAAGCTGTTTTGGGTTTACTGTTTTCTGTGTTGTTTTCGGCTGTGCTGATCGCGGTTTGTGCCTTTATGATTTTAAAGCTCGGCTTTTTGCCGTCCGAGCCTATACTCGGTACGGCTGCGGCGGTGATCGGCGGCGTTTCCGTTTTTGCTTCCGCTTTCCTTGCGGCGCGCCTCGCGGGGGAAAAAGGCTTGCTGCACGGCCTTGTGCTTGGCACGCTCTATGCAGTTTTCTATGTTGCGATAAGCGTTATGCTGTATGCAAATATGCGGGTTGTACTTCTTGTTATACGGAGCGTAATATTTGTAATATGCAGCGTATGCGGTGGAGTGATGGGCGTGAATAGAGATGAAAAAATCAGATTTTAAGCCATAATTTTGTAGCTGCTAATCAAGAGCATAAGAACAATTTTGCATATTTATTCACAATAACTCGCAGCAAAGCAGAACTGTATATTCATAAGTTTACATAAGATTATAGACATAAATTTGTGCAGATGCAAAAATATTCACGGAAGCCCTTGCAAATTTGGCTAAAAAGTATTATAGTATATAAGACAGAAGTGAGGTGGCGTATCATGAAAAACGGCAAATTGGGCTTTATCGGCATAGGAAACATGGCGTCCGCGATTATTGGCGGTATCTTATCTTCCGGCACTTTCCCGGTCGGGGATATTTATATGTACAATCCGCACGCGGAAAAAATGCAGCGCTTTACAGAATCCGGCTGCGTAGCCTGTACTTCTGCCGAAGAAGTTGCCGAGCTTTGTGATACGGTGTTCCTTTGCGTAAAGCCGCAGATTTTCCCGGAGGTGCTGCGCGTTATTGCGCCGACCGTTGCGAAGAAGAATGCAGACGACGTTGTCATCGTTTCAATCGCTGCGGGCGTAACGTTTAAGAATTTACAGGATGCGCTCGGCGCAGACCGCCGCTACGTGCGTGCCATGCCGAACACGCCGCTGCTGCTCGGTGAGGGCGCTACGGCGCTGTGCCGGACAAGCAATGTGTCGGAAGAGGATTTTGCGCGCGTGCGTTCCGCTTTCTCCTGCTGCGGTGTCACGCAGGAGATTGACGAAGCGCAGATGAATGCGGTGATTGCGGTCAGCGGCAGCTCGCCTGCGTATTTGTATCTGCTTGCAAAGCTCACTTGTGATTATGCAGCGCAGCAGGGCATTGACCCGAAGACCGCGCTTACACTGTTCTGCCAGACCATGAAAGGCAGCGCCGATATGCTTTTAAACAGCGGCAAAGACCCACAGGCGCTTATGAATATGGTCACGTCAAAGGGCGGCACAACATTTGCTTTGCTGAATGTCTTGAAAGAACAGGGCTTTAATGAGGTGATGATCAGCTCGTTTGAAGCCTGCACGCACCGCGCCGAAGAACTTTCCATATGAGTGTGCAAGGCATAACATGGCGATGCTTCACATATAGATTGACCATCTTTTACAGGTGGTGAACGAAAATGGAAGCAAAGCCGAAATATGCAAAACCACGTAGTTTATCTGTTTTAATGGCTTTGCGCATTTTGTTTCTGCTTGGCTTTTTGTTCGGTTGCTTATTCGCACGGACATCGCAAATAGCTATGGCGCCGGTTTCCGGCTCTGTGTGGTTTAGGGGGCCGTTTGAAACGGGAACGGACTTTCCGTTTGTATTTTCCGCATTTTTATTTGATTCGCTTTTTTACGCATTGCCGATTTTTTTATTTGGCATGACGTTTTTAGGTGTGCTTGTGATTCCCGCTGCGATAATTCTGAAGGGCTTCACGCTTGGCACGTCGCTTACGGCACTGATCCGGCTTGAGGGTATCGGATCGTATTTTCGGCGGTGCTTTGATTATCTGCCGATGACAATGCTGTGCATCACGGTGCTTTTGCTGCTTGCGGCGGAAGCGCTTTGCACGGCAAGGCGCAGCTGTCGGGTGTTTTTCGGAAACGGAGAACCGCTTTCCGTAAAAAACTGCACCGTGCGGTTTTTGTTTGCGTTTGCGGCGCTGGTTTTCATTTCGATTTTATACGGTGCATTGCACTTTTTGATTTTGCAAATTTAGATTTTAAAGCAAAGGAGGCCGAAATGAATGAACATGGATGAATACTTCGTGCTGTTTCGCGAGTACATGCTCGTGCAGAAACCGAGTTCCGTAAATACGCGGGATTCTTATCTGCGCGATGTTTCGGCTTTCCTGCGCTACTTGGAGGGTGAAAATATAACATCTCCACTCGAAGTGGAAACGGAGACGGTGGAAGCGTATGTGCAGCATTTGCACAGCTTAAACCGCACAAATTCCACGATCTCCCGCAATATTGCCTCTGTGCGTTGCTTTTATAAGTTTCTCATCCTGCGCGGGGATATGCAGGTGAACCCGGCGAAATCCGTAAAGCTTGAAAAAGAGCCGAAAAAACTGCCGCAGACGCTGACAAGCGAGGAGATAGACCTGCTGCTTTCCCAGCCGAATGTCACGGAAGCTAAGGGCTGCCGCGATAAAGCGATGCTGGAGCTTTTTATGCCACCGGTATTCGCGTCAGTGAGCTCATCAACCTCAACGTGCAGGATATCAACCTGCGCACGGGAAAGCTGTTCTGCCGCGGCACCAAGGGCGTGCGCACCATTCCGATTTATGCGAAAGCGGTCGTTGCTGTATCCGATTATCTTTACCGTATGCGCGATTTGATCGTGGACCCGGACAACAGTGGAGACGCGCTGTTTGTCAATCTGAACGGCTCGCGTTTGACGCGCCAGGGTTTCTGGAAAATTATCAAGGCGTATACGGCGGAGGCCGGCATTACGAAGGAGATTACGCCGCACACGCTGCGTCATTCGTTTGCCATGCACCTTTTGCAGGGCGGTGCTTCCGTAAAAGACATTCAAACCATGATGGGACATGCAGATATTTCGTCCACACAGGTATATGTTCATTTATTAGACCTTGATAATCACGTGAAAAGCGTGTATAATGAATGTCATCCTCGTGCAAAAACGAGTTAATCTAATTCTGGAGTTGATTTTGTGGCATTTTTAGGACTTTTCGGTAATTATGATAAGCCGGGTCCGGGCGTTGACAAAGATGAACCGAAAAAGGCAGCGCCGGTACGTTTTTTTGAGATTTTGTGGCGAAAGCTGTCTAAACTGGTACAGCTGAATCTGACATTTATGATCCCATTTATTGTGGTCATCGCGTTGATGGTGGGCGTGTTCCTTTTACCGGTTCCGCACTTTCTTTATGTAACGTCGTTCTTCGGTGTGCTTGACCTGTACATTCTGTATGCGGTTACACTGCCGCTCATCCTGCTTTCGCCGTTCACATGCGGCTTAGCATATGTAACGCGAAACTTCGCAAGGGAAGAGCATGCGTTCGTTTGGTCGGATTTCTGGGACGCTGTGAAAAACAACTGGAAGCCGGCACTTTTGAACGGCGTGATCGTGTATCTCGCATATGTAATCTTGAGCTTCTCAATCTTCTTTTATTCCACACGTGTATCGGACAACTGGATGTTTATGATTCCGCTTGCAGTTTGCTGCATCCTGTCGATTCTAATGCTGTTTGCGCAGTATTACATTCCGGTTATGATCGTCACGTTTGACTTGAAGCTGCGCCACATTTACAGAAACGCGTTTATTTTCTCTATTATGGGCTTATTGCGCAACCTGATGATTACGGCAATCCTTGCGGGTTTGTTCATTGCGTTTTTGTTCTGCCCGGCGGCATTTGCGGTGATCCCGCTGCTGCTCGTAATCATTTTCCTGTGTGCGTTCATCAGCTATCTGACGAGCTTTGCGACGTATTCGTTGCTCGATACGTACCTGATCCAGCCGTTCTACAAAAAGGAAGCGGAAGCGAAGGACGCCGAAATTCGCGTAGCCAAAGACGGCGATACGTTCAATTTCGACAATGATGAGTTGGACGACGATGATGACGATAAGCCGCAGTACGTTTACGTGAACGGCCGCTTGATCGACCGTAAGATCATGGAGCAGGAATCTCTGTTCTCGGATAAAACGGATACTTCCGATCATTTACAGTAATTTAAAACAAACATAAAAGCCTCTATCGAACTGAAATCGACAGAGGCTTTCATTTTGCTCAATTTTAATTATTTCTCATTCTTATCAGTCTTTTCACGCATTTTGGAAAGTGGGTTGGCGTTTACGGCTTCCTCCATTTGCTTGCTGGAGGTGTGCGTGTAGATTTCTGTAGTGCCGAGATTTTCATGGCCCAGAATATCCTGCAAAACGCGAATATCCACGTTGCCGTATTGGTACATCAGCGTCGCCGCCGTGTGCCGCAGCTTGTGTACGGAGTATCCCGCGCCGCCAAGCCCAATTTTCGTGAGGTATTTATTGACCATGGCCTGTACGGTCTTAGGACTGATGCGTGTGCCGCGGTTGCTGATGAACAGCGCGTTTTTATCCTTCACGTCGTCCTTTGGGCGCACACGCACGTAGGCATCGATAGAAGCTAAGCATGCGTCATTTAAGTATACGATGCGTTCTTTGCTGCCTTTACCGACGATGCGCAGGGTGGAGTTGTTGTGGATCACGTCGCTCATGTTGATGGAAACAAGCTCGGAAAGGCGCATACCGCAGTTTAAAAACAGCGTCAAAATGCAGTAGTCACGCTCCTTATCCGGCCCGTCCACGGCGTTTAAAAGCTCGCGGCTTTGCTCTAATGTGAGGTAGCGGGGAAGGGTTTTGGCTTTTTTCGGCGGGGTCAGGTTCTCTGTGGGGTTAGAATCCAAAAGACCCTCGTGCACGGTCAGGTAGTTAAAAAAGCTTTTGAGGCTCGAGGATTTTCGCTGACGCGTGGAGCTCATGTTGCTGCGTCCGTCGGCAGCGTAGTTCATGAATTCAAAAATGTCCATCGTCGTGATGGAACGGATAAATTCAAGGTCAATATCGTCGATTGGGATTTCTTCCATAGGTGTATCTTGTGAAACATATCCGCGAAAATGTTTCATGAAGCGAAAGAATGTCCGCAGGTCAGAGCAGTATTCGTTTACAGTCTTCGGCGCGCGGCCTTTGATGTTGCGGTAATATAAAGCATATTGCCGCACGATCTCCGGCATTTCAGGCAAAATATCCATAACGGGTACACCTCACAAATTTTGAATTTAAAAGCCGCAGCTTGGTGTTCGGCTCCGTTGGCTTCAAAGCTTTCGAGTTTAGCCTAATCGGTACTTGAATTTACTCTTGGATTATCATTATAATTCGGAACGAGACGTATAGATATGCTGCGGTACTTAAACCGACAGCAGAGAAAACGGAGCCGAGGTAATTAAAAACAATCTTATTGAGAAACGCACGGATTTCCGCAGCCGAGATTTACAAAGAATCAACGCACACAATCACAATTCATAATGAATGCGTTTATTTAAGTAAGCTGAAATGCAAAACATTGGGTTGGGCTAAAACGGATGATCTCGCAGGTTTTACGAAAACCCGCTTGAAAAGCCAGCTATTCGTAAAATGCTGCCCCCTAAATTATACAAAATATCTATTTTGTATAATTTTGGATTTTTTAGATTCAAACCCCTTTGTATGCTTCCGTGTGACGTGTGAATCTGTTTTGAAATGTGCGTGTTTGGGTGCTTGCACATGAATACACAGGCGTATAGAATTAAGAATTATGCATCAAGCTCCATCAGCGGTAAAATGCCGCCGATGTCAATTATCTGGTTTTGCGTCAGCTCAATGTACTGTACGCAGTGCTTTTCGAGAAACGCACGAATCTCCGCCGCGCACTCTAAAGAATCGAGCTTGCCTGTGAACGCCAACACATTTTTGTCGATCAGGCCACAGCAGCCGCCTAAGAAGCCGTAATCGTAGCCATCCAGAAAAACGTTTTCTTCGTGCACAAGCAGCACGTCGATGCCTAAAAACTGCGCCAGTGCGCGAATGCCGAGATCCATCGTGATGATTGCGTCTTTCGCCACAACAGCCGTCGCACAGCGCGTGTAGCCTTGGTTGACATGCCTCATTTTAAGGCCGGCGTCTTCCAGACAGGTGTAAATGTTCGGATCCATAACACCGAGGTTTGCAAGCACTGTGCCGTTCAGGTTTAACATGTTGCAAAGAACATCTTTCGGATATTTCGGCTCCGGAGTCATAGCAGTCTCCGCTACCTGATAGCCGATATCCGTAAGCTGCTTTTTGAGTGCCTCTTCTCCGCGCAGAACAAACGTGCGTCCCTTATCCAAATGAAACATCTGCATATCTGCATGGTACGCGATCGGATCCGGCAGACGCGTGTCAAACTCCGTTGTGACGCACCGAATACCATGCGCCTTTAAAGCTTCCAAAATCTCCGGATATGCGCCGGAGACCGCCGCTGTCGTGACCTTGCTTTCCGGCAGATTCGGCTTTTCAACAAATCGTTCTTTTACTGCACACATGCGTCAAACGCCTCCCTCACGTTGTGGACGCCAATGAGTTCCACCCCGCTGAATCTTTTTAAATCTATGCTCTTCATGCTGTGGTACGGCAGCACACAGCGCGTGAATCCCAGTCGATATGCTTCCGAAACGCGGGACTCGATATGACTGACCGACCGCAACTCGCCTGCAAGACCAATCTCGCCGAACACGACGGTATCATCGCGGATTGGCGTATCTTTCAGGCTTGATACGAGTGCCATTGCAACGGCCAGATCGACCGCCGGCTCATCAATGCGCAGGCCGCCGACGACGTTCAAATACGCGTCTAAATTGGAAAAATAGAAACCTGCACGCTTTTCCAGAACGGCCAAAATCAGCGCCATACGCGAGTAATCAAAGCCCGTGGACATGCGGCGCGGCGTACCGAAGCCGCTTGTCGTTGCAAGGCCCTGAATCTCCGCGAGCAGCGGACGTGTACCCTCCATTACGGCGGTTACGCATGTGCCGGAAGCGTTCGTCGGGCGGCCGGAAAGCATCGCCTGCGAGGGGTTTTCGATCTGCCGCAGCCCCGCTTCCCCCATATCGAATACGCCAATCTCGTTTGTGGAGCCATAGCGGTTTTTTACGGCGCGCAGAATGCGGTACGTCATCTGGCGGTCGCCCTCGAAGTACAGCACGGCGTCCACAATGTGCTCCAACACCTTTGGACCCGCGATGGCGCCGTCTTTGTTGACGTGACCGACGAGAATCGCCGGAATATCGAGCGACTTGGAGCAGCGCATGATCGCGTTCGTGCATTCGCGCACCTGTGTGACGCTGCCGGGCGACGAATTGAGATCGGTAAAGTTCATCGTTTGGATGGAGTCGATCATTATGATATCCGGTTTTTCGGTGCGAATGTGCTCCACCACGAGCTGCACGTCCGTTTCCGCCAAAATGCGCAGGTTGGGACTGGAAACACCGAGACGCCCTGCGCGCAGCTTGATCTGCCGTGCAGATTCTTCGCCGGAAACATATAAAATACGCAGCTTTTGCCCGAGGTATTCGCAGATCTGCAAAAGAATGGTTGATTTGCCGATACCCGGGTCGCCGCTGATGAGCACGAGCGAGCCTTTTACAAGACCGCCGCCAAGCACGCGGTCAAGCTCCGAAAGTCCGGTGTGATAACGATGCTCGTCCTTCGTATCGATCTCTGAAATTGCAAGCGGGCGCGTCAGCAGCGTAGAAGCTGAAGAAGAATACCCGGAAGCGGCGGATTTTGCGGAAACAGCCGTTTTGACTGATTCCTCCATGGTGTTCCACTCGCCGCAATCCGGGCACTTTCCTGCCCACTTTGCGGATTCAAACCCGCAGTTTGAGCAGATGTAGACGATTTTATTTTTAGCCGCCATAACGCGCACCGCCCTTATTTTGTATAATTCTAAGCCTATTTTACCACGGAACAGATGTTTTTGTAAAGAGTTATTCCGCTTTGCAAAAGGCGATAATGCCATCCGCGATAGCCGCCGCCAATTTCTTTTGGTAGTTTTCGTCGCACAGCTTTTCAGCTTCTTCCGGGTTTGAGAGGAACCCGCATTCCGCAAACACGGCGGGTACATCTACATGGCTCAAAATATACACGCGGCTTTCTGCCTGCTTGCAGGCGCGCGTGTTATCCGGCTGCACCTGCTCGATGACTGCACGGCGGATGGTTTCGGCAAGGTCGGCGCTTTTAGCATTATTTGCGGAGTAAAACATCTGTGCGCCGCTGTATTGACTTTGCTCAAAAAAGTTTTGATGGATGCTCACAAAAATACAGTTCTCAGTTTCGTTTACGATCTGTGTGCGGTATAAAATATCAGACCGCTTTCGTTCGTTTAATGTGCTCAGTGTGGTATCGCCGACGGCGGTGTCCGTTTCGCGAATCATTTTCACGGGGTAGCCCGCAGCTTCGAGTTTTTCCCGCACAAACAGCGCAATGGCAAGGTTTACCGTTTTCTCTTCCACACCGTTTACGCCTACGGCCCCGCCGTCTTCCCCACCGTGCCCTGCGTCTAGAACGATCACGGGGCGGTTTTCGGTCTGTGCTGCGGCCACAGATACCGCATGTACCGCACCCAAAACAGAGCACACAAAAAAATGTCAGAGCACCGAGGAAAAACACCACAGGAATATACGCGATTTTAAAAGACAAATACCGTTTCAAGCCGCATCACCCATAGATTTTTTATGCATTGAAGCTGCCGGAAATACCCTATAAAAAGTAAAAAAGCTGCCCGCCGAAGCGAACAGCTTTTTAGTTTTATGAAATTACTTGAAGAACAGCGGGAGCGGCTCCAGATAGATGATATCCGTACGATCCTTTGCATCGCCCTCGGCGAGCACAGCCGCCTTGCCGACGACGTTACCGCCGATCTCATGCACGAGATCTTCCAACGCGCTCAGCGATTCACCGGTGCTGATGACGTCGTCTACGATGAGAATACGCTTACCCTTCAGCATTGCGCAGTCTTCTTCGGAGAGGTACAGCGTCTGGATGTGGTCGGTCGTGATGGATTTCACCTCAACCTTGATCGGGTTCGTCATGTACGCCTTGATGCCCTTACGTGCAACAACGTACTGACGGCAGCCGATGCGCGCCATCTCGTAAGCCAGCGGAATGCCCTTAGACTCCGCCGTGATGATGATGTCGTGCTCCGGGCACTTTTCCATCAGCGCTTTTGCGGTCTTCTCGGTGATCTCTACATCGCCGAACATAACAAAACCGGCAATATCCAGCGTATCGCTGATCGGGCAGATCGGCAGCTCGCGTTCGCAGCCGGCGATCGTCATCTTATAAACTTCACCCATTGTAAAACCTACCTTCAAAAATTATCGATTTTCGTTATATGCGGGGAATCAGCCCGGAGGCCACGCCATAGAGCGTCCGCCGAGCAGGTGGAAATGCAGGTGCCTTACGGTCTGTCCGCCGTCTTCGCCGCAGTTGTTGACGATGCGGTAGCCGTTCGTGAGACCTTCTGCCGCCGCAATCTTCTTTGCGACCGTGAAGATATGCGCGACGATCTGCGCGTTTTCTTCCGTAAGGTCATCTGCGGAAGCGATGTGCTCCTTTGGAATCATCAGAATGTGCACCGGCGCCTGCGGGTCGAGGTCGCGGAATGCGAGCATTTTGTCGTCTTCGTAGACCTTCGTGCTCCGAATCTCGCCGTTGGCAATCTTGCAGAAAATGCAGTCCATTTGCCTTTCTCCTTTCTTGAGATTTTATATAGAACGTATAGAGAGAACTTAGATCTGTTCGCTGAGGATCTTTTCAACGGCTGCAAGGGCTTCGTCAATCTTCGTCTGGTCCTTGATGCCTGCCATAGCGAAGTCCGGCTTACCGCCGCCGTTGCCGCCGGTGAGCTGTGCAACTGCCTTTACAAGCACGCCGGCTTTGACGCCCTTTGCCTGTGCCGCTTTCGTTGCGGTTGCTGCAAGCGTTGCCTTTCCGTCCAGAACGCCTGCAAGCACGGCTACAATGGCCGTATCGCTCTTTTCGTCGCGGATCTTATCACACATGGTGCGCAGTGCGTCGCTGCCTGTGCCGGAGAGCATCGCCGTAACGATCTTGACACCCTTAACTTCCACGGCGTTATCCAGAATGGAGCCGAGGTTCATGGATGCAATCTTGGAGCGCATGGATTCGATCTCTCTGTCCTTCTCCTTGAGGTCGGCGTTGACCTGTGCAGCTTTTGCCGGGAGGTCGGACGGGTTATTGACTTTCATTGCAACAGCGGTATCCTTGAGCAGTGTGTTCGTTGCGTAGATCATCTTAATGACGTTGAGACCTGTGACCGCTTCGATACGGCGCACACCGGCTGCAACGGAAGATTCGCTGACGAGCTTGAAGAGGCCGAGCTTAGCGGTGGAATCGATATGCGTGCCGCCGCAGAATTCCTTAGAGAATTCGCCTACCGTTACAACGCGCACGACGTCGCCGTATTTTTCGCCGAACAACGCCATAGCACCGAGCTTCTTTGCTTCTTCGATCGGCATTTCGCGGCACTCAACCTTGATGTCTTCGAGGATCTTCTCGTTGACGAGGTTCTCAACCGCGAGCAGTTCTTCGTCCGTCAGGGCGGAGAAGTGCGTGAAGTCGAAACGAACGGCATTCTCGTTGACGAGCTGACCGGCCTGCTCAACATGGTCGCCGAGCACGGAGCGCAATGCAGCCTGCAGGAGGTGAGCTGCCGTGTGGTTGCGCATGATCGCTCTGCGTCTCTCAACATCTACAACAGCCTCAACGGTGTCGCCTTCGCGGAGGAAGCCTTCCTCCACAACAGCCTTGTGGATAAACACACCCGCTGCATTCTTCGTGGTATCCAGAACGCGGATGGTGCAGGAATCGTTCGTGATGACGCCGGTATCGCCGACCTGACCGCCGCTTTCCGCATAGAAAGAGGTGCGGTCGAGTGTGAACACGATGTCGTCGCCGGTCTCGACAGCTTCAACGCGTGCGCCATCTTTCACGATAGCCGTGACCTTTGCGGTTGCCTTCATATCGGTGTAGCCGACAAATTCGGTCTTGGCAATGTCGTCAAGCACATCGGAGTCGCCCGCCCATGCGTCTGCACCGGCATTCTTGCGGCTTGCACGAGCCGTCTCACGCTGCTGGAGTACCAGTGCGCGGAAGCGGTCTTCGTCAACGCTCATGCCTTTTTCGGAAAGGATTTCCTTGGTCAGGTCAATTGGGAAGCCGAACGTATCGCTGAGCAGGAACGCGTCTTCGCCGGAAAGCACCTTTGCATCGGTGCGGTCGATGATGTCGTTGAGCAGTGCGAAGCCCTTATCAATGGTCTTATAGAAGTTTTCTTCCTCAAACGCGATGACCTTTTTGATCATAGCGCTCTTTTCACGCAGCTCCGGGTAAGCGCATTCGTTCTCGTGAATGACAGTATCAACAACGTCCGCGAGGAACGGGTGGTTGATGCCGAGAAGTCTGCCATGGCGTGCCGCGCGGCGGAGCAGACGGCGGAGCACATAGCCGCGGCCTTCGTTGGACGGCATAACACCATCGCTGATCATAAACGTCGTGCTGCGGATGTGGTCCGTAATGACGCGCAGAGAAACATCGGACTTTTCGTCTGCACCGTACTGCACATTTGCAATGCGGGAGATATGCTTCATGATGTTCTGCACGGTATCGACAAGGAACAGGTTGTCCACGCCTTGCATCACACACGCCAAACGTTCAAGACCCATGCCGGTATCGATGTTCGGGTGATCAAGCGGCGTGTAGTTGTTGTTGCCGTCGTTCTCAAACTGTGTGAAAACGAGGTTCCAAACCTCAACGTAACGGTCGCAGTCGCAACCCACGCCGCAGGTGGGCTTGCCGCAGCCGTACTTTTCGCCGCGGTCAAAATAAATTTCGGAACACGGACCGCACGGACCGGAGCCATGCTCCCAGAAGTTATCTTCTCTGCCAAGGCGTACCATGTGCGACGGGTCTACGCCGTTTTGCTTTGTCCAGATGTCAAACGCTTCATCATCGTCCTGATAAATGGAGATATAAAGCCTATCTGCCGGCATCTCGAGAACCTTTGTAAAGAACTCCCAAGCCCAGGCGGTCGCCTCCTTTTTGAAGTAATCGCCAAAGGAGAAGTTGCCAAGCATCTCGAATAATGTACCGTGGCGTGCCGTGATGCCCACGCGCTCGATATCCGGGGTACGGATGCACTTCTGGCAGGTGGTAACGCGCTTTCTCGGCGGGGTCACTTCACCCGTAAAATACTTTTTCATCGGGGCCATGCCGGAGTTAATCAGGAGAAGGCTGTTGTCATCCTTCGGAATCAGCGGGAAGCTCGGCAGGCGCAGATGTCCCTTAGTCTCAAAGAAAGAAAGATACTTTTCTCTGAGTTCGTTTAAACCTGTCCACTGCATTGTATTCACCATTCCTTCTATAATTTGCAGATAGAATAATATAAAAAGCCTAAGCTCAGTCTAAAACATAAGCCTCAAGCAGCTTTAACGTATTTTCGACGCCTTCAATGTGGGAGCGCTCGTAGCCGTGTGAAGCGTAAACGCCTGCGCCGATGAGGCCGTGACGCACGTCCCAGCCGGAACGCAGCGATGCCTCTACGTCGGAGCCGTAGTGCGGATAAACGTCCACGGCATACTTTGCACCGACGGACTTCGCCGCTTCCACAAGCGCAGTTGTCACGGCATAATTGTACGGGCCGCCGGAATCCTTCGCGCAGATGGAAACTTCGCGCTCCGTGCAGGTGAGCCCGTCGCCCACGCAACCCATGTCTACGCTGATGAGCTCTTCAGCATCGCTCGGCACGGAAGCGGAAGCACCGTGTCCGACCTCCTCATACACCGTAAAGTGCAGATAGACCTTGCGCTTCAAAGTGCGGTTATTGTCTTTAATCTCCTTTGCGAGCGCAAGCAGCATGGCGGCGCTGAGCTTATCATCGAGGAAACGGCTCTTGATATAGCCGCTTTCCGTGATGACGGTGCGCGGGTCGAAGCAGACGAAATCGCCCGCTTCAATGCCAAGTGCGCGCACATCATCGGCGGATTTTACCGGCTCGTCGAGCACGACCTCGGTCGTTTCAAATGTGCGCAGCTTTTCACCGTAGGAGCCGTTCACGTGGATCGACGCATTGCAAAGCTGCAAGGTGCCGCTGTAAACGCCGGAGAAGCGCGAGTAAATGCGGCAGTTCTCCGCTTCGCAGTTTTCGGCGCGCAGGCCGCCGATCGGCGTGATCGTGATGCGGCCGTTCGGCTTGATTGTGGAAATCATGCCGCCGAGCGTGTCTACGTGTGCCATCAGCACAAGCGGGCTGCCCTCGCCGCCGAGGCAGCAGAAAACGCCGCCCTTTCTTGTTTTTTCCGGAGCGTAGCCGAGTGCTGTCAGTTCACCGATAAGATAGTCCGCCGCTTTATCCGTAAAGCCGGACGGAGAATCGATGGAAAGCAGGGCTTTGAGCTCAGAAAGGCAATAGTCCATATTCATGTTTTGCCACTCCTTACAAAAAAATAAGAACTGTCCTCCGCAATGGGACGGACAGTTCCGTGGTACCACCCAAATTGTGCATGAAGCTTTTCTTCATACACCACTTTAAACTCCTTAACGCGGAAAACGGCACAGCTCATCACTGTGCGGCAGTTATACGGGTTGGCCTGTACATGGCGTTTTCCGAGGATCTTCCAGCCTGTGGATCCGCTCTCTGTTCGGTACAGCTATGTGCATTTGCCCGTGCCTTTTGCTATAAAACAAATTAAAATCTAAAATCACCAGCGGCTCATGTTTCGTTTGTGCTTTTCGAGATATACGTTCTCGACTTCATTCGGCGTGATGCCGTAGCACAGCAGAACATCGTTTAAATACATGAGCACATCACACACTTCTTCCGTGAAGTGGTGTCTGGTCTCGGGGTCGTTCAAAATCGCATCGTCACCCTTTTTCTTGATGATGTCGGCAACTTCACCGGCTTCAATCATCATCCAAAGGAGCTTATCGCGACCGATTTTCGGAGAAAGGCCTCCCCACTTTTCGAGATATTTAGCTTGCAGTTCTTTTTGAATCTGCTGCATATCTTCAAGATTCAGGCTTGCCATATCTCCACCCCTCATACGTATCCTATTATAATGCTTTTTTACCGGCTTGTCAATTAAAATCGACAAGTGCTTCGCCGATTTTGCGGAAAGCCTGCGGCACATGCATTTCGCCGGCAGTTTCTTCTAACACGACGAGGGTATAAAGCGGCTCTTCCTGTGCATTGCAGATGTAGCCTGCATACCAATAATTCTCGATTTCTTCCCCGTTTTCGTCATATACACCTGTCTGCGCCGTGCCGGTCTTGATGCCGGAAACACAGTTTTGCGGCGCGCCGATCCGTGCTGTACCGAACCGTGCTGTGCTTTCCATATAGGCACGTAAGCGTGCGGCGGTCGTCGGCTCCATGACTTTTTCACCGGTGTTTTCTTCGGTTTCCTGTACGGATAAATTTGTATCGACCGGGCCATATACGAGCCGCGGCGTCATATAAATGCCGTCAGCGGCGATGGCGTTTACGGCAGCGGCCAAATTCAGCGGTGAGACAGTCGTTTCACCCTGGCCGAACGAAAACAGCGCCAGCGCACGGGCGTTTTTAAGGGCTTGCGCATTCGAAAGCGAGCCTGCGGCCGTTTCTAAATTGTCTGCAAGCGAAACAGATGTACCAAAGCCGAGCTTTTCCGCCATACTTAAAATCTTTTCCGCGCCGAGTTTCTGTGCGAGCTGTATGAAATACCCGTTGCACGAGCTGCGCAACGCCGTGTGGAGATTCACTTCCCCATGTGCTTTGCCGCCGTAGCAAGTGATCGTGAGGCCGTCAACAACAATGCTTCCAGTGCAGGTATACACCTCCTTGTAATCGATGCCGCATTCGAGCGCCGAGGCGGCGCAGATGAGCTTAAAGACCGAACCGGGCGTATACGCGCACAGGGCACGGTTCACAAACGGTGCATCTTCATTTTCCATGCACGCAGCAAGGTCGTTCGGGTCTACGGCCGGGAAGCTTGCGGAAGCCAGAATTTCGCCGGTTTTGCAGTCTAAAATGACGGCGGCGCCTTTTTTGATTTCCGCGCAGGCATTTTCCACACACTGCTGCATGCGCTTATCCAGCGTCAGCATTACGCCACCGTCCGCAAAGCGGTATGTGTTTTCCACGTGCATTGTTTCGCCGGAGATGACATTGCCGAGCGCATCAATGGCGCAGGTAACGTCGATTTCCCCATGGTTTTCCGCAAGCAGTGCGTCGAGGCTCTTTTTTTTCGTCCGCACCGTTATAGTCGCTGTCGAGATACCCGAGCAGATTCGCCGCCGGTTGCGGGTTTGCATACCGTTTTGTGACGGAAAATGTCTGGATGCCGTCGGCGCTGACGGGTGTTGTGACTTCGATCAGAAACGGCTTTCCGCTTTCAAGCGCCGTGCGCAGGACTTCGCGTTTTTCTTCCGGTACAGCGCGGTTTAATTTGGCAAGCGTTTCCCGCGAGGGAATTACCGCAGCGACATAAACACGCTCGGCGTTTGTGAGCGGCTGCAAATTGCGGTCGTAGATCGTGCCGCGCGCCTTGGCGGCCGTTAAGGTATATAAACTCTGCCGCCCGGCGGCCTCCGTATAGCTTGTGCCGCCGAAAGCGGCGGTCACGGTGCCGAGCAGTGCGATGACGAGAAAGAACATCACAAACGCATACGTTGCGATGATCCTGCGTGTAGACATAAAAACACCTCCGTATAGGAAAAGTATGGACCCTAAACGGAGGTGTTATTCAGCCGCGCTTCACTCTTAGAAACGCGCCCTCTTTGATTTTTCGGTCGGTCTTGAGGTAGACCGTCATCGTCGCGTGCGGTGCGGATTCGATTGGCTCCATATCCTCGTTGTAGATTTCACTAAGTGTGAGGTCATACGGCACTTCGCCCGGCTCCAGTACGCTGACAGTCTCGCCGCGGAAGAAGCGGTTGCGCTGTGAAAGGCGCATCATGCCGTTTTCTTCGCCGGTGCACACGGCCGCAACATCCCAGCCGCGGATGTATCCGCCGCTGTTTACGGTCTGCCCCGGCTCGTGACCGCTGTAAAACCCGGTGCTGTATGCGCGATGGCTGATCTTCTCTGTCTCGTCCACGACCCACTGCGGAAGCGGCTCACCGTTCATGACAGCATCGATGCCGTGGCGGTACGCATTCGTCACGCAGGCAACGTAATACGCGGACTTTGCGCGGCCCTCAATTTTGAGGCTCGAAATGCCGCATTCGATGAGCTGCGGAATGTGCTCGATCATGCACATATCGTGGGAATTGAAGACATACGTCGATTTCTGATCCTGTTCGATCGTGAATACCTGATCCGGGCGCGTGCGCTCGATGAGGTAATAATCCCAGCGGCACGGCTGCGCGCAATCGCCGTGGTTTGCGTCTCTGCCGGTCATGTAGTTTGAAAGCAGGCAGCGGCCTGAGAACGAAATGCACATCGCACCGTGCACAAATGCTTCGATTTCGAGCGCCTTCGGCGTTTTCGCGCGGATCTCCGCGATTTCTTCAAATGAAAGCTCGCGTGCCAGCACGACGCGCTCTGCGCCCATGTTATAAAACGCGTTTGCGGTCTCATAATTCACAACGCCGGCCTGCGTGGAAATGTGTATCGCGACATTCGGCGCGTATTTTTTTGCCATGGACATCACGCCGAGGTCGGTCATGATGAACGCGTCTACACCGATTGCCTGGCAAAACTCGAGAAACGCCGGCAGCGCGGCAAGTTCTGCGTTATGCGGCAGAATATTACAGGTGACATAGACCTTCACGCCCTGCGCGTGGCAGTATTTTACAGCTTCTTCAAGCTCCTCGTTTGTAAAATTGGAAGGCGCAGAGCGCATGCCGAAGGATTTACCGGCAAGATACACCGCGTCCGCACCGTAGCGCACGGCAGAAATAAGGCGTTCCATATCGCCGACCGGCGCCAGAAGCTCCGGCGCGTTATATCGTTTTTGTTCCATGAAATTCATTCCTTTACTGCATTTGTGCCTTCCCGGACAAAATTCGCCGGAAAGGCACAGGTAGCTTTGTTATCGTAAATGTTGTGTCGGTTACAGCAGACCGGCTTCCGCCATGTTCATCAGATGCTCGTCCATTGTGGAAGCATAGTATGGGGTGCCGTCACTGTCATGGCAGAAGAAGTAATACTCGCTGCCCTCTTCGGACGGATAGATTGCCGCCTTAATAGCTTCAAGACCCGGGTTGCAGATCGGGCCAGCCGGCAGGCCGCTGTTGTCATACGTGGAGTACGAGCTTACGAAGCCCTCCGGCGCGTCATTCGCGGTTTTGTACGGATAATAAACTGTGGAGTCGCAGTCCAGCGTGTGGATGTCATGCTCCGCGCCGTTTTCCAGTCGGTTGCGCAAAATAGCGGAGATCATATACATGTCGTCCGTATTTGCAGCTTCTGCCTGAATGATGGAAGCGAGCGTGATGATCTGATCCGTGGTATAGCCGGATTTCGCAATGTCATCGCGCATTTCGTCGGTGAGCTTATTTTCAAAGTTATTGAGGAAGCGGTCAAGGATCGATTCTACCGTATCGTTTTCAAAGAACTGGTACGTATCCGGGAACAGATAGCCCTCGAGCTTATAGTAGCGGTCACTTGTGTTCGTGATGGCTGCAACATCCGAGTAGCTGTCGTAATCCGAAGAGTTGCAGGCTTCAAGAATCTCATCTGCAGTGTGCAGGCCGTTTTCTTCCAGCAAAGCGGCAAGCTGCTGCACCGTGATGCCCTCACGGAACATGACGGTAATTTCTTCGCCGAGATCCGGGCCGGACTGTAAGGTATTGACAAGCTGCTTATAATCGTAGTTTGTTTTGATCGTATACGTGCCGGGTTCAAAATACTTCATTTCTGTGGTGAATTTGCAGAAAAGGGAGAAAACTCCGGCTTATCGATCGCGTGGCTCTTGTAAAGAATGTCTGTCAGCTGCTCCTGCGTCACGTTTTCGGGAATCGTGACCTCCACTTCGGAATCCGTGCGGTCTACACCGAGAAAATCGTTGGAGCCGCCAATCAGGTACGAAGCGAGGGTTAAAGAGACCAGAATAACCATGGCAAGCCACGTGAACGCGAAAATGCGCTTGTTTTTTCTGGCCTTTACACGGTTTCTTTTCTTGTGCTCCTTCGCTTCCTTTTTCTGATTGCGTTCCGCGCGGGCGGAGCGTGCACCGGCAGAGCTTTCTTCCACACGCTGTGGTGCGCGGCTGCCGGCATAGCCCTGCAAGTCCTCCAGTTCGTCTGTGTGATTGAGCTGATCTTCGGAAAGATTCAGCTTGAATTCGCGCGAATTCTGGCTGCGCGGGGTCGCGTCCTTCGAGGCGTAGCGCCTGCCGTTATCACTCATATTTTCATTCCATCCTTTCTTCATCTGCCGTCAAAACGAGCCGCTTGTCGGTCAAAACACCGTCCATGCGTACATCATGCGGCTGCGTCGGCACTTGCGGCACGAGCTGAAAATCGTAGCATAGGCCGAGCTTTAAAACCGGGTGCTGCGCAAAAAACGTATCGTAGTACCCTTTGCCGTACCCGAGCCGTGCGCCGTCTGCTGAAAACGCCAGTCCCGGCACAAGGCATAGTGCATTCGCCTCATCTTGATATGCCTCTGCTTCTTTCGGCTCCAAAATGCCGTAAGCGCCCGGCGAAAGATCGCGTAAAGCCGAGATGCGGTAAAACACCATGCGGTTCGTGTTTGGCACGCATTTCGGTACGTAAAGCGCTTTGCCGTCTGCAAGTACACGATCGAGAATACTGAGCGTATCCGCTTCCGTGCCGAAGCTTACGTAGCTCAAAACACACGATGCCTTTTGGTACACCGAAAGTGCCATGAGCCGCTGCAAAAGGCAGTCATCCCGTGTAGCGCGATCCGTGCAGGCTTTGCGTGCCGCACGCATTTTTCGGCGCAGTGCGTTTTTTTCGGTTATATCGGTCATCAATCCGTGCACTGAATGCCGTCGTGGATCTTCTTTTCAACGTCCTTGTCGGTCAACAATCCAGCAAGCGTCAAGCCAAACTGCACGGCAACGCCCATACCCTTTTGCCGTGACAATCTTGCCGTCTACGCAGACCGGCTTTTCGGAGATTGTGGCGCCCTTTAATTCGCCTTCAAAGCCCGGGAAGCAGATGGCTTCCTTACCGTTCAGGAGGCCGAGATGGCCGAGAACGCTCGGTGCAGCGCAGATTGCCGCAAGGTAAATGTCGTTCTTTGCGCAGTATTCCGCGCAGGTTGTGACGATCGGCGATTTTTCGAGGTTCAGTGTGCCGGGCATGCCGCCGGGCAAGATCATCAGCTCCATATCGTCCGTTGTAACGTCTTTTTCTTCGATGTCAGCTGTTACGGTGATGCCGTGGGAGCCGGTGATTGTTTTGCCGCCGATGCCGACGGTCTTTACTTCAAGCTCTGCGCGGCGCAGAATATCCACGGGCGCGAGCGCTTCGATCTCTTCAAATCCGTTTGCAAGAAATACATAGATCATAATAAATCCTCCAGCTTTTCCTTGATCTCGTGATGAATATCTTCAATGCTGCGCAAGGTGTCGCCCTCGGCGCAGTTTAATACGGTCCAGTTTAAATGCTCTGCGGCGTACAGTGCACAGTCCCTGCAATGTAGCAGATAATGTATGTCGCTTTCGTGAATATCTTTTTTGGTGGTGTCGCCTGCGTAGCGCTCTGTGAGCAGCCTTTGGGAAATTTTCGGCGGCACATCCAGATAAATCACACGATCCGGCCTCGGCAGCCCGAATTTTTCATATTCCAGGTCTTCAAGCCACGAAACGAACGCTTTCCACTCCGTTTTTGGCAGCTTACTTAATTGATATACAATGTTGGACGTCACATAGCGGTCGGAGATGATCGGCACACCGCTTGCATAATCGTCTTTCCACTTCATGCGGTAGCTTGCAAAGCGATCCACGGCGTAAAATGCGCTTGCGGCGTAGGCGTTCACGTCTCCCGCCTCTTTTCCGAAATCGCCTTTCAGATACATTTTTACAAGCGATGAAGACGGAGAGTCATAATCCGGGAACGTTACCTGCCGTGCGCGGCCGCGCGATAAGGCGTAATCATACAAAAGCTTTGCCTGCGTGCCTTTGCCGCTGCCGTCCAGACCTTCAATTACAATCAATGCCATAAGTTTCATTTACTGCTTTCTGCGTAAATTTGCCGGCCTTTGCCGACTTTTTGCACCGCAGCGCGGTACATTCCTATTCATTATAGCAAACTGCGGCGAAATATACAACCGAAAAATTTCTTACAATGCGAAAAAACCGAGCAAAGCGGCGGGACAGGCACAATACCCGCCCTTTTCCGTACAATGGCATTGAGAAACCACAAAGGAGGTTTACAAATATGGCTGAAAATGAGCGGACACCCGATTGCGAAAACGGCGCAGCGTTAAAAGAAGCCGTCTGCATAGATGCCATGCGCATTTACGATTCCTGTTCAGAATAACGAGATGCAAGCTATAGAGTAGGTTAAAACGCCACAATAACCCTATACCTCTCATCAAGCACTTCGCCGGTATTGCCCCGCTCATCAAGCTGCCAAGCGGTATGCGCAGAGAACAAGAACACATGCACGTGGTCGGTATGTACGGCGACGGCATAGACCGCCACGGTCGAAAATGTTGTACTTGTTTGCTTGTCGTCGTATGAAAGCAAAAGCGTCGCGTTGTCGAGGTCATTTTCAAACGGCGTGTGCTCTACACGTTCAGCCCAACGGTCAAATTTTGTTCTAATCTGCTCTTTTGTCATAGCTACCCCTCTTTTGACATATCATAGCAGATTTTTGCAGGCCTGTTCAAGATTTTCCTGACATTTTTGCCGCACCTTTTTATAATATGGTCGATAAATCCGTTAAGCGCCCCGCGGTCAAAGTCCTTCTGACCCAGGGCGCGCTTTTATCGCTTAAAACCGTACTGGTATCTCTGATACAGAAATATCATCTATCGATTTTATAGTGGCTGAAAAATTCTTTTGTGATGCTAAGAGCGCTCCCTCGCGCGCAATATCGTTTTCGAGGGTGGGCGATAATTTTATTGATTTCAACGCGACCGGCAAAAACTTCACATCACTATAAGGTACAAGTATTCCGTTTCGTGGAAAGAAACGAATTGCTAAATTTTCAGAGTTTTCAAATATTTCTGGTGTTACTTCATCACTTTCAGAGGATTTGCTTAATTTTTGCGAATTTATAGTGATTCCAGATTCATAAACGATTCTGTATTCGTACTCGGCTTCAAAGCACTTTTTCTTAAAAAATTGCCCGATATAAAACAATTTATCAAGTAATAAGTATATCGTATTAGTCAACATACCCAGTATTGAAATATCCATACTATATGCATAATTACAAAAATACTCGAAATACTCATCTGCTATTTTTGAATTATCTCAAGCTGTTTCTTTTCGTCATATATAACCTTTCCAGCTTGAAAATAACTTTTTCAGAGTGTTTTGTGTTGAGACTTTTATGTAAAAGCTGAGAATCAAATCTAAGTTATAGCCTTGAACCGAATCTCCATGTGTATAGTAGTTCCATAAGCAAAGATTGTCCGAGGTTGTGGAAAACGAGCATTGATAAGCTTCCAGTATATTATACCTCGCCTTTTCTCGTTTTATCTTGTCGCATAGAGTTAAAAATTGTTCTTTGGCTTCAGCGCGTTTTTCTGCAAAGACTTTCAGCTTCTCTTTTGCATAAGTCAAAAATATAGCTTCCCTCTGTTGTATCGTTTAAGTATTTTTTATTGGTAAATCTCAATTTACTACTTTCAAGAATTGAGCAGAAAGCATTAACGCTTGTATAGTGGTAGATCATGCCTTCATACGGAGGTATGATTTCAGAAATCTTTATACTATTATGCCTTGACACTAAGTCCCGATAATAATTCATATGCGATTTATATGGATCCACATTCACAATATCTCCTCCAATACATATAGCTATACAGTATTATTATATCACTAAAAACGTATTTGTCTATAAAACAAAAAAGGCGCAGAGCCCGCTCGGAAATCCCGGCCGCCCTGCGCCTTTTGCTTTATGTATTTACTTTTAGACCTTCTTCACCCAGTCCTTCGCGACCCAGCCGCCGGCTTTGAGACGGCCCCAGCCCTTGGCGGAGCCGGGGCCGCTGCGCTCCTCAACAATCGTATAGCGCAGCGTGTTCCTGATCTGGCCCTGCACGCCGTAATTTGTGCCCGGACCCTTGCGGATATTCAGCGGGTCACGGCAGTTTTTGCGGATGAGGTACGGCTTGAGGGTGCCGGATGCAGGTGTGGATGCTGCCGGTGTGCTCGCCGTCATGTAGCTTTTCACCATGTTCAAAAAGCGCTGCCAGCCTTTGTCGAGCGTGCGGTGCGGACAATATTTACCATCGAAGTCCTGATGCTTCTTCACGTGCGAAATATCCCACTTGCGCTCGGTAAGCAGCTTTGCGATATACTCTGCGGCGTTCTTTTTCGGCTTTGTCGAAGCGTGTCCCGCCCGAAAGCGAATAGCAAATTTCAATGTGGATGCCGTGCGCGTTGCCGTCGCGCTGCCCTGCCGCAAACGCACCTCTGTTCAGCGGGATACCAATGACGATTTCCTTGTCATCGACCGCCGCGTTAAACGACGTAGAGCTGTCGTTGCGAATCATATACGCGACTTCATTCGCGGCGGAAGCATCGTTCGCCGTGTTGTGCACGACGATATATTTTATGTCCTTTGCGCAGGACTCCACCGGCACTTTTAGGTCATATTTACGCTTGCTCAAAAGATTTTCGCGGATTGGTACCATTTTTATTCTCCTTTTCATTTTTCTTGCATTTTTCTTATGATGCGAATTAGGTCGGCGCGGCCGGATACACTTTACGCTGTCGGCGTCGGTAAGCAGGGTGTTTGTGCCGCTTAACGCAGGGATGGGCTGTGCGCCGCAGCCCCGACCGGCGGGTGAAACGCCGCTAAAATATCGTACTCCGCCCAAACACCCTCGCGAATGATCGTCAGCATCTCCATGCCGTAGCTGCCCGCCGTGCCAAGATATAAGGGTTGCTCCTTGCAGTACGCGGCGTATTGTTTGAGGATGATTTCATGATTATTTTTCATCTGCATTATCTCCTTTACTTACGGTGTTCTTCAATCTCTCCAACAGTTTAGACAGCCGCGGAAACCCCGGCACGCCGATGGTAGCAAGGTTCTCCAGAATCGAGATCAGCTCGTTGATGATGAGCCAGATCGCGACCAGCAGGCCGCAGAAAAGCTTGATGTGCAGGTCGATGCCCGCCTGCACCAGGGCGCCGCGCAGCAGATAATCCACACCCGCGCCTACCGCCACCATCGCCATGTAGCAGAGCTTCTTCAGGATGCCCTTGATGCCGATGCGCGAGCTGAGCTGCGCCGTCATGTAAGCTTTGACCATGCCGGTGACGTAATCGATCACCATCATGCACAGCAGCACGAGCACCGGCGCGGCCAGCTGCCCGCAGTATGCCGCGACCCCCGCCCCAACGACTGCCGTTACGGATTTAAGTACAGTTGCTTTGTTCATTTATTTTCCTCCTTTTATTGTTGCTTAAAGTTTATCCAGCCACACCGGCGGTGCGGGGATTGTCCGCGTCTCCGGCGCATCGAGCCAAGAGAGATACCAGTTTGCAAGCTCGGCTTTTTGCTCGTCTGTGAGTAGGCTATACCACAGCTCGCCGCGATTGATATACGCAAAGCACTCGGTTTCGCGTCGCCGCCGAATGACGGTTAGCTCCGCCGCATCCGCGTCGGCCTTGAGCTTATCTGCATCCAGCACGAGCACACCGTCTTCAAGCTTGTACGCCTCCGGGTGCTGCTTAAAGTCCTCCAACAGCTCGTCGGGCGCCTCTATCTCGATGCCGTCTACAAGCCCGCCGATGAGCGCATAACTCTCGATATAGCCCTGATCGTTTAAGATTATCTGCATTGGTTTACCCCTTCCATTGCACAATGCCCCAGACGTAATCTATATTGCCGTTGCTGGGATTGCTTTTTAGCGTTATCGTGCAGTCATCTCCGCTGTATGTGGTAACAAAATACATGTACACCATATTTGTTACCATCTGGCCGTCAATACCGCCGGTGGGCAAGCAAATGTGCGTGCGATACGCCTCGCTACCCGGATGCCCGCTCACGAGGATAGCTGCGTACTTTTTAGCGCCTGTGATTGTGATGCTGCCAGACGTGAGCTTGCCGCTCCACAACGTTTTCCATCCGAGCGTGTCGGCATAAATGCCACTGGCTTTGATTGGTGCAAGTCCACCTTTGCCGTTGCCAAACAGATACGTCCCGATATTACCATCGGTATTTCCACTTGACGTGCGGTAATTGAGCCAAATATCGTTGCTAAATTGTGGTGCCACAAACGTGAACTCGTTTCCTGCGTGTATTAGATTGTTCGGACTTTGCAGTTGTGCATAGCTTTTCAAATCGGCGGGAATAAGGTGCCACGTCCAATCGGACCAGACCCATGGCGTCGTCCAATTACTCTGTGTTCGCACATATGTATAGTTGTCTCTATAATCCTTCACGGTTTGTGTGCAATAAGTTCCATCAGCAATGCCGGTCACGACCATCTCAAATGCGCCTTTTACCCACGGAGGGGCGTTTAAGATGGTATTGGACCCCAACGGGGAACGATAATGCCCCGATATTTTGTACGCATCGTCGTTAAGGTCGGCACCGTCTGGGATAGTCTGCCACTTGATGCGGTATTGATCTGCTGATGAGATTGTGCCGTCCACCTGTAAATTACCCCTAATCCGCGTATCCCACGCCACGTCCAGCCAGTTCGCGAGCTCGGCCACTTTGCCGATGGCCGCCCCTGCGCTGCGCTTGAAAAGATTGCAGCACACTTTTTGTAGACAGAGTGCGCTGGATAAGTAAGCTGTTATACTTGTCCGCCACCGTCACGAGCACGTCGTAGGTGGTGGACGCGCCTATACTTCCGCCGCCGATCACGGTTTTACCGTTGTTGGTAACGTTCATCGCGGTGCCGTAACTGCTCTCGGACTGCTTTTTGTATCGAGCTGTAATGTTCAAGATGTTGCCGGTGATTGCGCTGTAACTCGCGTTGATCTCCACGGCAAAATAGGTGCCTGCCTTTTTGCGGTTGCCGTCTGCATCGCAGCGGTACACGTCACACACCGCTACGCCGGGCTTTGTGTAGTCTATGACGCTGATTGTGCGCGTAGTGCTGGCTTTTCGGCCGCGCGAATCCGTCACCGTGGCCGTGAATGTGATGTTGCCCGCCGAGGCCAGTGTGCCGGTCGTAAGCGCGCTGTTTGTGGTAGTCCATCCGCCGCCGGTAATCGTGTACGAGGTGATGCTGCTGCCGTATGCGCCGGATGCTCCGGAAAGCGTCAGCTTTGCTTTGCCCATGCCTTTTACATATAGACCCGTGCCGCTTGTGTCTTCGGCGAGCGTTGCCGAAAGCGTGCCCGCCGACGGAACTACGCTGCCGGGGACGGTGAGCGTGATGCTTACGGACTTCGTGCCGAGGAGCGTGCTGCCGGAATATGTATCGCAATAGATTGTACCGCTGCCCGTCGTGGCGGACGGTATTTGATTTGCGAGCGACACTGGCAGCGTCCAGCTCACGCTGCTTGCAATGCCCGTGGCAATCGTTCCGGATGCGCTGCCGAACGAGTAGCGCAGTGTGTGCCTGTAGGCGTTGTTTACCGCAGGCGTGTTGATCGTCACGCTCTTGCCCATTTCTACGGTTGCGGCGCTCAAACTCGGCTGTGTTGCGGGCTCTTGCCAATCCACCTCAAGCGTTACAGCCGTCCATTTGAGATAATCCGTGTAAGAGCTGCCATTGTAGATGCAATACGTATCGTACCCGGCGGCGATAGATGCCGCCATGAAAGCAACATCAAACGTTTTGGTATTATCCCACATGGGCGCTTTCCAGCTGCCGAGCGCATTGCCTGTGCGGTGCCCTGCGTTGAGCGAGGTTTTAATGCCGCCCTGCGAGGCGGAGTTGTAGATGTATACCGTTTTGGTGGTCGCTGTGCCGTAGCCCGTCTGTCCGGTCGTCGCGGTGAGCTTTATGCTGTTGATGATCTTGCCCTTGAGCGCTGCAAGGCCCGGAAAATACAGTACGCCGGTGCGCACACCTGTGCCGTCCCACTGGCCCTGCGAGGCGGTGCCCTCGCTTTTCCAACCCCACTTACTGTCATAATAGTTAAGCTGGGCTTTATAGCTGTTTTTGCCCATCAGTCGTCCCCCTCAAACTCAAGATCAAACGTGTCGGCCTCCGCGTTATAACGCCACATATACAAGCCCGTGTCCGCGTTGCCGAAAGACAAGCTGCCCGTGATATGCGCATCCGTGATATAAAGCATACGATTGGAGATATACGCAATGGTTTGACCGTTTTCAACAAACTCGAGCCGGTCGTTGGAGAGCACCGCCTGTATGGCGCTGTCGCTGCGGCCGAGCGTAATTCGCGCCCCTTCAAAGCGGATATACTGCTCTAAAAGCCGCTGATTTTCCGCTATTGTGCCGTTTGTGCTGTCAATGAGATTTGTCACCTGCGTAAAGCGGTATTCAAGCTGATCGCTCCATTGGGTAATGAGCAGCTGTTTAACGCTTTCGAGCTCCTCTGTAGAGACTGCGGTATCTTGTAAACGCCCCAGCGCGTCATACACGTTTTCGGTGGTGGTGGTCAACTCGGTGCGCGTCTCCGTCACCGATGCCATGATGCTGTCCATGTCCTTCCGCGCGTCGACCTTGTAATCCACAAGCTCCTGCTGCACTTTGTCTGTGCGCTTCTGCATATCGCTTTTCACAAGGTCAAACTCTTGCCCAAGCTCTTTTTTGACGCTCGCGATGCCGCTCGTCACCGTTTTATACGTCCTGTTCAGCGTCACCGTGCTTTTGCCCGGGTCCACAAGGTTCTCCGTCATCTCGGCGACGGTCATGTAGGTGTCAAGGTTATGCGGGGCGCTCACGATGGGCAGCAGGTCGCCGACGGTGATGCGCTCATAATTGCCGCCGAGCGCACCGAAATCGACGGCGGTCAGCTTGATGGTCGTCGGCAGCACCTTGCGGGCTTCAAGCTCCGAATAGCCGCGCTTGCCGAGATTTTCTTTCAGTGTCACATCGTCGCAGATGATCGTGTCGAAGATCCAGCCGAATTCCTGCACGGCTTTTTCGTCCCACACGTAATTTTTGCCGCCGTTGTCGATTTGCAGGCGCTCATCCGTCTCGTTGCCGTCTGCGTCCGTCAGTTTGCAGCCAAGCGGGATGATCGCCGTTGCGAGGTTCGCGGTCGGCACGCTGCGGGCATACGTCAAAAGGTTCTGCCCGAACTTGATGCCCTGCCCGTTCACGTGCTTGTATTCGGCAAGGTAGTCGAGATACTGCACGCCGTTCTTCCAACGCACCCGCAAAATGCCGCCGAGACGCTTTGTCAGCTTCTCGGTAATCGCGTCTTTGGTGTGTTCAAAATTCGAGTGCCGATACAAACTGTCGTTGCTGTCCGTCACGGTCACTTCGCCGACCGTAAACTGTTTGTACGCGTCGTCTTGCACAGCCACATTATGGTTCTGAACCAACGTTTCAAGATATGTGCGCACCGTCATGTTGTGGTATTCGGCAAACGGCTGCACAGAGTCGCCGAGCCACGCCAGCGCCCCCTCTGCTGTGACCGTCACAAGCCCCGTGTCGCTCTCCGTCACGTTGAGCGGTGAACCGCGGAAATATAACGCCCCGTCCCTGTACACCGAAATAACGCTGCTGCGCGCCTTGATGCGGGACAAATACGGGTGCGTCGGTGCCAGCACAAACGTCAGCGTACCGGCAATGTTCTGCCCGGTCTTGAGCGTGCCGGAGATGAGCTGCAGAACGGGGTTATCGGGCTCATACAGCGTTATACCGTCACAAGTAATGCGGTACATATCACAGCACCCCCTCGCGGTAACGAATCATCATCGTGCCCGTGCCGTTCAGCGTAAAGGTGTTCACGCCCTCGCTGAGATAAATCTCCGGGATGGTATAGCCTCCGGCCTTCATGATGGTATACTGCGTGCCGGACGCTGTTTTCACGGTCATGCCGGCTGCGTCCGTCACAAATTCCGGAATCACGGCTTTCTGTGCGTTCAAAAGCGCTATGGGCTGCTCCTCGCCGGTCAAGACATACGTTTTTTCCGTTGGAAACAGCGCCATGCGGTACGGCTGGCAATCGACCGTCAGCGTGTGCGTGGCGGCAAGGCCGTCTACAGTATGCTCCCACGCAGCACGTCCCGTGAGCACATGCTGGGGTCGCTGTCCGTGAGGAGCTCCACAAGCCTTCCATGGTGCGCCGTGTTCAGTGCCGCGCAAGCTGCATCGTATGATGTGCGGCTTTCATATACGCAGTCAAATTCCGCTGTCAGCGTGCGGTTTTTGTAGGTCACACGCCCGCGTGCGGCGGTCACATCCAGCACACCGTCGGCACCGGGAATATCGATGGTGTAAAGCCGCGGCTCCGGCGGATCCAGTGTGCAGCTCAGACAGCAAAGCCCGAAATCGTCGAACGTGTGCTTATCGTTGATCGTCAGTCCCCACATTTAAAAGCGCCCCCTTTCTTCCAGTTCGTATAAGTCGTTCAGCCGTTCGTTGATCTCCGGCGCAATCAGCCTGCCGACCGCTTCGCCGTCAAGGTTGATGCGCATGCCGAGCAGCGCTTGCAGCAGTGCATTTGCTCCGCTTTTCGACGTACCGAGCAATTCTTTCAACAACGTCAAAACCTGCTCCATGCGGCTGCCGAGCACGGCTACTTCCTCGCGCAGCTCTTCAACGCCGCTGTCTTCCTCGTGCAGTGTCGCTTTCTCCGCCGCGCGAAGGTCGCGCCGCTCCTGCACCTGCACGGTAACGGTCTCATTGCGTTCACGTACGGCGCTGCGCAGCATGTCCACAATGCCGGAAAGCTTCGCCGGGCTGAGCTGCCGCACGATACCTTTCGCAATCTCGTCATACACCGAGGTTTTGAGCGGCAGCAGCGCTTCGTGTCCGGCTTCGCCGTATTCGTTGATGCCCGTCACCGGGTCCCACAGCCGTGTGCGCTTTGTGAATACGCCCGCTGCGTGCTTGTGGATCTCCGGCGTCATACCGCCGCGCGCATACTTCGTAACGCCGCCCCGCGCCCAGTACCCGCCCGCCGCATGAGAGGTGCGGACAGTGGCATAAACAGGATTATTGTTGAGATACGACTGGATTTGGGCTCGAGCATTTGCTGCCGCATTGTAAGCGTTACCGATATTGCCCATACTCGGTGCCGATACTTTCCCGGATTTCATACGAGAATCGATCTTTTGATTGCTTCGTCGGCAGCCGACTGCATGGACGGAATTTTACTTTTCCAACCTTTAATAACCTCTTGTCCTGACTTTTCGCCGCTGGTGTACAAAAGCTTACCGTTGCTGTCAATCGTCATGCCCATACCTTTGAGCGTATCGTTCAAACTGTCTTTGGTTTCCGGCGAAAGGCGATCAATGTTTTCCATGAAGCCATCGACCATTTGCTGCGTCGTCGAATCCAAATCATCGTAAGCGCTGCCCGATTCTGCCACCATCTCAAGCAATGTAGCGATTTGCTTTTGCGTGGCTTCATCCAGATTTGCCGCTCGGCGGTTATTGGTACTCGCTTCTTTTGCGGTGTATCTTTCGTTAATGTCATTGAGTTCCTTCTGCAAATTATCGCGTGCAGTATATTCGTCTGCACCTTTTTGCTTCATCTCATCGACATAGCTTTGATAAGCATTGACAAGCTCCTGCTTATAGGCGTTTGCGTTGGCTGTTTCTTCCGCGGCAATCATTGCCTGTTCTTCTGACCACGCATGTGCGAGATCTGCGTTTTTGGCATATCCCTGCGCGATGATCTCACTGGTGTCGTTGCATTTAGCGTTTGCTGCGTCCACAGCCGCTTGATATTCCTTTGCAGCCGTGTTTATTGCATCCTGATACGCTTGCTCGGCCAGCGCTTTTTGTTCCTCGTTTTTACCTGCTTCGGAATTTAAAACCGCTTCGCGTTCTTGTTCGGCGTAGGCGATGGCTTGTGTATATTTGTCGCTTGCACTGTTAATAACTGCGTCGCGTGTCGTCTCGGCTTGTGCTGCAATACGTGCAGCGTATTCCGTGTATGATTCGGCGGTCATGTTCTCTGCGTCGAGCAAATTGCTCGCCTGCGTCAGCACGGCATCTTGATAAGACTGCTGTATCGCGAGCTCCTGCTCGGATAGTGACCTCATCTGTGCAAACAGATCCTGCAGCGTTTGGATTTCAGCCTCCGTATAACCTCGGCGTTCGTCCGATGCCGTTTTCATAATCGCTGTGATCTGCGCTTGCACAGCATCCATTTCGGCAGCGAGCTCCTGCTGCTTGTCCTTTGCAATGCCCATTGTGGACGTTAAGGCGTCCAGCGAGCCGTCTGCGGCTTTTACTGCATCCGACCAAGCACCGTACTGATCAAATACGCCTTGACAGCTTTCCGCAAGGTTTTCCTGCGATTCGGCCAAACGCTCCGCAGAGGTAACAGTATCCTCCTGCATAGCGACTACTGTCACAAGGATAGCCACTAAAGCGGCAGCGCCGGCGACCGCAAGCGTAAATGGATTAAGCGACATCGCCGCTGTTAGCCCTTGAAATGCTGTCGTAGCGCCTTGTATCCATGTTGCGGCGTTCTTTGCAATGGAGAGTGCTGCAAAGGCGGTTGCAGCCGCAGAAACTAACGGTAAAACAACGTCAATATGGTTGCAAAGGAATTCAATCGTATTTGCCAGCACTTCTATGCCGCCTTCCGCTGCTTTAATGGCAGCAGATGCCATTTTTTCGATGAGTGGTGTGATCTTACCGATAGCATTGCTCACAGACCGCGAAATGTCCGAAAAGCTTTTTATGATCGTGCCGCCGAGTGAATCGATTTCTTTGCCGAGCTTGTATCCCACGAGTTGTTTTGCAAACGCCGTGATGAGTTTCAAGCCTGCCTTTCCGGCTTCCGGTACAAATTTCAGCAATGCACTGACGAGAGATTTACCTACGTTCACGGCAGCCGTAGAGAGTTTACGGGCGTTTTTGGATATTCCCTGCACAAACGATACGATCATGTTTGCACCGGCATCCACCATTTTCGGCGCTGCCTGCGCTACCTTTGTCGCCGCACTTGCGAGCACTGTACCCAGTGTCGATACAGCACCTTCAATTCCTTTAGCTTCAAAAG
>VOFB01001354.1_pt1 | contig 51230 bp, 46 predicted proteins | sample 5384141 | NCBI WGS metagenome assembly VOFB01 (sample SAMN12384721, study PRJNA508395) | human gut metagenome | isolation source: healthy gut A | host: Homo sapiens | reverse complement strand
CGCAGCATACCAAGATGATGAATGCGCATCAGTATTGGGAGATCCGCAACGAAGACGGCGTCAATTCGGGCGGTTCGCCCTATTTCGCCACGCGCGAGGAGCTGCAGGCCGCTCAGGCCCTCCCGAACGTGGACTGGTACAACGAGGTCTTCAAGAAAGCTGCGTTCCAGCATCAGTACAACATCGTCGTAGAGGGCGGCAACGATCGCGTGTCGACCTATACGAGCGTCGGATACATGACCGACAACGGTCTGCTGCGTACGGGCGACATCGGCTACGACAAGTATTCTTTCCGCAGCGGCAATAAACTGAAGGTCAACAAATACCTGCGTGTGGACCTGAATCTTTCGGGATATACCGACCTGCGCAAGCAGCCCGGAACGTGGACGACGCCTTCTTCTACCTGAACAAGGCCGTGCACGGTATCATTCCTTCGAAACCGTATTCGCCAACAACAATCCGCTCTATTACAACCGTCCCCGGCCGCTCAACGACAACCCGGTGGCCTTTTCCGACCGCGACCTGTTCGGTTACGGCGAATGGCGTGACAAGTTCTTCCAGTCGTCTCTGGGCGTGACGTTCGATATTCCCGGCGTGAAGGGACTTTCGCTGAAGGCGCAGGCGGCCTATGATTCGAAGACTACGATCCGCACCCGCGTGCAGAAGCGTATCATGACCTACACCTATTCGGCGCTGGACGACCTCCTACGCTCCTTCGGCAAACTACGATCCCAGCATTCAGGAGCAGGACTGGGATTCGTCGCGTCTCAATTTCCAAGGGTCGATCAATTACAGGAATACGTTTGCCGATGCGCATAACGTGAGCGCCGTGGCCGTATTCGAGACCCGCCGCGAGACCGGCCGCTACCTAAGCGCCAAGCGTTTCTATGACAGCGATCTTTTCACGACCGACAACATCGACCGCGCTCCCGTGAACGGGCAGCAGGCCGGCGGCAATACCAACGAATATACGTTCGTTTCGGTCGTGGGCCGTTTCAATTACGACTACAAGAGCAAGTATATGGTCGAATCCGCATTCCGTGAAGACGGCTCCTACCGGTATGCGCCCGACCAGCGCTGGGGCTTCTTCCCCGTGGTGTCGGCGGCATGGCGTCTGTCGGAAGAGTCGTTCATCAAGGACAACGTGCCGTTCCTGACCAACCTGAAATTCCGTGCGTCGTGGGGCCGTTCGGGCGAGGACGCCGGTAATCCGTTCCAGTATATTCCCGGTTATGTGGGCAGCGGAGGTTATGTGCTGGGAGGCGGCAAATATACCAACGGCTATGCCAGTTCGGGCCTGATGAACGCCAACCTGACGTGGGTTTCCACGGAAACTACCGACTTCGGTATGGACCTGACGATGGGGACGGCCTGCTCGACTTTTCGTTCGACATCTACCGCCGCGACCGCGACGGACTGCTCGGAAACCGGCTGGGGGGCGCTGCCCAATACATTCGGCGCCACCATGCCGCAGGAGAACCTCAATGCGGACCGCACCGAAGGTTTTCGAGCTGATGATCGGCCACCGGAATTCGGTCGGCGAATTCCACTACGGAGTTACGGCCAACATGAACTTCAGCCGCTCGAAGACGACTTTTCAGGAGCGTTCGCCCTATCGCAGCAGCTGGGACCGCTGGAAGAACGGCAACATCGACCGCTACCACGATATCGGATGGGGATACGAGGTGATCGGCCGTTATCATAACTACGATCAGATCCGCAACGGCGTGATCGAAACCGGCGGCTACGGCAACTCGAAGACCCCTGCCGGGCGACTACATGCCTCGACCTCAACGGCGACGGCGTGATCAACGGCAACGACATGAAGCCGATGTTCTGGAACGGCCAGCCCAAGATGACGTTCGGCATCACGCTCTACGCAAGCTGGAAGGGCCTCGATTTCAACATGCTCTGGTCGGGCGCGGCCAAATATACGGCCAAGTACAACGAGGTGCTGGGCAATGTACTGGCGCTCGATTCGTCGAACTCCCCCGGCATTCTATTACGACCGCTGGCATCTGGCCGACGTCTACGATCCGAACAGCGCGTGGATTCCCGGCAAATATCCGGCTACCCGCCGTACGGACGCCGACAACGGCGCCAACCGTCTGAGAGCAACATGCAGCGTATCAATGCGGCCCACGCCCGTCTGAAGAACCTTGAGCTGGGTTATACGCTTCCGGCCAAACTGCTCCGCGGTTCGGGCATCTCAAGCTGCGCTGCTACATCAACCTGACCAACCCGCTCGTAATCTGCAACAAATATCTCAAGGAGTTCGACCCCGAAATCTCCGATGGCAACGGATTCCAGTATCCGTTGCAGAAGTCTTACAATCTGGGTGTAAACATCACTTTTAACTGATCGGACATGAAAAAGATTAAATATTTGATTATGGGTCTCGTAACGGTTTTCGGGGCAGCGTCCTGAGCCGATTTCCTTTGAGGTGGAACCCAAAGACCGCGTAACGGGCAATGCCCTGCTGTCGAGCGACGGAGGTATCAATGCCTATATGGCCGGACATTATTACAACCTGCCTATCGAAGATTTCCGCTACGATTTTACCGGCGGAGGTTATAACGTCGGTCGCTGCGACGGCGGCAAGACCAACATGATGTCCGGCCCCGAAGCGGTGCACAGCGAATGGGGCGACGTCGCCAGCCAGACCGACCGTTTCGGAAACTGGGAGGCGCTTTACAAATACATCCGCGGATTCAACGAACTCAAGGCCAATATTCCGCTGATGAAGCCTTCGAATCCGGCGACTATCGATCAGGTGACGGGCGAGTATTACTTTATGATGGCCTATACCTATTTCGCGCTGGCCCGCCGTTACGGCGGTGTGCCGCTGATTACCGAGGTGCAGGAGTTCAACGGCGATTACGACGCCGTCAAGGTGCCGCGCAGCACGGAGGTCGCTACGTGGAAATTCATCCTCGAAATGTGCGACAAGGCGGCCGCGAGCCTGCCGGACGCAACTACGCAGGAGCGGGCCAACAAATGGACGGCTTATGCGCTCAAGTCGCGTGCGGCGCTGTACGCCGCTTCGGTCGGCAAATTCTGGGACCGCAATGGTGCGATGCTGACGGGTGAGGCCGTGACCGAGAAACTCGTGGGCGGCTTCACCGATGCCGACGTGAAGTTTTTCTACGAGGAGTGTATCAAGGCTTCGGCCGAGGTGATTCGCAGCGGCAAATTCTCGCTGTACGGCGAAAATCCGGCGTCGCTGGACGAGGCTGCGCAGAACTACCACAAAATTTTCGTGGAGGGCAAAGGTATTTCGGAGGTGATTTTCCTGCGCGATTACGTCTATCCGGGTATCGCCCACAATATGGGTAAGTGGCACGAGCCGAACCAGCTGGCGGTAGAATACGGCGGCCGCTGCTGCCGACGCTCGATCTGGTCGAGTCGTATGCCGTTATCGATCCGCAGACCCGCATGGGAACTTACGACGTCAAGCTGGTCACGACCAACGACGGAAACGAGAATTATGCTACGAACGGCTTCAACCCGAACGTCGATTACAAACAGTACGATGATTTCGCAACGATCTTCGCCAACCGCGATCCGCGTCTCTATGCGTCGGTGATCCTTCCCAATACGCAGTGGGGCGGTCAGACGATCCTTATTCAGGGCGGTCTGCGCAAACAGGACAAGTCGGTCGTATGGCAGGCCAATGACAGTTATGTTTTCGACGGCGTCACCTATTACGGCAAGGGGGATTCCGACGAAGGACGCTATTCGGGATGGGTGGACAACCGTGCCAACGGCACCCGTTCGGGCTTCCTGCTGAAGAAGTATCTCAAGGGTTCGGGCGATCAGGTCTGGGATCAGGTGGTCACTCCCTTCGTCGATCTGCGCTATGCCGAGGTGCTGCTCAACTATGCCGAAGCCGTGGCCGAGAGCAACCTGCCCAATGCCGAGGGCGTGATAACCGCGCAGGAGGCGCTCAACAAGGTGCACCACCGGGCCGGCTTCCTCGACAATCTGGCTTTGACCTCCGAAAACGTACGCCGTGAGCGCAAAAGCTGAATTCGCGCTGGAATACAACACGATCTGGGATTATTTCCGTCTGCGTGAGTTCCACACCATTTTCGACGGTACGTTCCGTCGCAGGGGACCGTGCCCATGCTCGATTTCTCCGGCGGTGAGAAGAAGTACATCTTCGTGAGGGCGGAAGTGGAACCCGGAAACGCCCAGCACAAGTTCGAGCCGAAGGCCTATTACCGTCCTATTCCGGGAATCGGCGGCAACTCATTGATTAATAACCCTAACTATTAACGGTCGATTCGATTATGAAAACATGTTTAAATACGCCGCAGCAGCGGTGATCCTGTCCGCTTCGCTCGTGTCGTGCGAACTGGACAACTACGACGGGCCGAACGCCCAGATTTACGGCGAAGTGCGTGACAGCAAGACCGGAGCGTTGATCCAGCAGGACATCAACGGCACCAAGATCATGTACGAGGAACTGGGATTTGAGAATCCCGACCGCCAGCAGATGATCTTCAAGGTCAGCGGCGAATACCGCAACAACCTGATGTTCGCGGCCAAATACGACATCTATTTCGAAGAGAGCAACTTCGTGATTCCCGACCGGCTGGAGGGCTACGAGATCAAGCGCGGCGAAAACCGGCTCGATTTCGAGGTGCAGCCCTACATCCGCATTTCGAACGCTTCGATCCGCAAGGAGGGTTCCGAGATCGTGGCGACTTTTACCGTGACGCCCACCGTGGACAGCAACGTGCGCGCCGTCGGGCTTTTCGGCCATATCGACTACATCGTCGGGGACAACTATGCGCATGCCCGCGCTACGCAGAATGTGAACGAATCATTCAAGGATACGGGGCGTGTCTTTACGCTGCGGATGGACGCTTCGCCGTTCAAGGCCGGACAGGCTTACTACTTCCGTGTCGGCGCCGTGGTTGACGTGGCCAATGCCAAGTATAATTATGCGCCTTCGGTACGTCTGACTATCTGATGTTTGCGGGGGAGGAGCCGCTTTTGAGGCCGCCCTCCCCGTTTTTTAATAAATATTTCCTATGAAAAACTACTTTATATCTGGACGATTCTTTCGTGCACGCCGCTTTTCGCGGCGGCGGAACAATCTCGTTGAGAACGACCGGATCGCAGCGACGTTCGATGCGAAGAGCGGCGCGCTGGTCGGACTCGTCAATAAGGCTTCGGGCTGGAAAATCATGGACCGGGCCGTGCTGGCAGTCCTTCGAGCTGCTGCTGCCGCTCGAAGGCAAGGAAATGACCGAGCAGGACTATCGGTTCAACGTCGTGAAGGGTATCGAACAGCAGGCGCCCTTCGTCGAGCGTTCGGGCGACCGTATCGTCTTCACGTGGAGCAACCTGAAATCGCCCCGTCTGGCGGAGCCTGTCGATGTCACTTTCCGCGGGGAGGTCCAGCTGACCGACACGGGGCTCGAATACGGCGGAGAGCTGATCAATGACAGCCCGTATCCGGTCGAGTACGTCTCGTGGCCCCTGCATCGGCGAAGTGTCGGTGCCCGACAAGAGCCAGCCGCTGCACCACAGTACGCGCAGCGACCAGCGCGAGTTGTTTCCGCATCACTTTAACCAGCACGGTTATTGGGGCGTGGATTATCCGACTTCGACCTACGAACTGCCCGAACGCTCGTACCTGCAGGTCAGCAACCGCGATCAGGGATTCATGTTCTACACCCCGCGATGCCGCGCCGCGCTACATGGTCATCACCTCGTTCGAGCTGATTCCCGGTTTCGAGATTCGCAGCGTCAATCCCTACGAGGACGAGATCGACGGCGAATTGGTCCGCATTCAGTTCAAGTCCAATCAGGTCGTCTACAACAGGCCCGGCGAGCGGACGACGCTCGATCCGGTGCGTCTGGCCCCCTATGCCGGTCCGTGGACGGCGGGTGTGGATATTTACAGGAAGGACCGCGCGACCGACGATCCTTCGACGGCGCCCGCATGGCTGCGCGAGCCGCTTACGTGGTGGAAAGTAGGTATCGGCAGCGGCGACGACCTGCTGCGTTATGCGCGTCAGGCCGCCGGGCAGGGCGTAGGCGTGCTGCAGGTCCGCGGCTGGTACCGCGGCACCGATGCCGGCCGGATCGAGCAGGTCGCCGGTCTGGACGAGGCGATTGCGGCCTGCCGGGAACTCGGCGTGCGCGTTGTGCTGGAGACCAACTGGTACGAGGTCAATACGCATATGAAGGCTTATGCCGGGAAGTACGAGCCTTTCGTGATGAAGGACCCCTTCGGCTGGGCCTACAACCGTTCGCTGCTCTGTCCGCTCGCACCCGAATTCCAGCAAATCGTAAAGCGCGAGTGGCTCTCGCTGCCGGCGCTGCGTGCCGCCGACGGCTATCTCAACAACGATCCGAACCATCGTGACAAGACGTTTTTCTGCTTCGACGAGAAGCACGGCCACCGCGCGGGCGAAGCCACGGCCAACGGCGTGCTGAAGCTGGACCGCGAAATAGCCGAAGCCGTTAAGGCCGACGGTGCGAAGGCCGCGCTGGGCTTCGGATTCCTTGACAGCCAGCAGGCCTTCTATGACGGCTACTCGCTCAACGCTTCCGAAGGCGAGTGGGCCAAACGCCGTTACCTCGATCCGTTCACGCCGGTAATCGCCAGAGCCGAGGTGCGCCGTGCCCGCCGCGATATGAATCAGGCGCTGCTGAACCGCTTCAACATCGCCTTCGACCTCAATTTCATGGCAGCCAGTTGAAAGACTATCCCCATATCGCCGAATACGGCCGCCGGATCAAGGCGCTGCGCGAGCGTTATGCCGCGGAACTCTGGAATGCGGAGTTTGTCGAGCGGCAGGGGGCGCAGGTGAACGGTCCCGACCTGAGTTATTCGGTATTTGCCGGCCGGAACGGCAAGCGCGCCGTCGTTGTGGTCAATATGGGCACCGAACGGGCGTCGAAGGCCGAGGTGACGCTTCCGGGCGCTTCCGCCATGGCCTACGCTTCGCCCGAAGACCCGGCGCAGAAAAACCTTCGGCGGCAGTGTCGAGATCGCTCCGCAGTCGGCAGTCGTGATTTTTGAAAAAGTAAACCCCGATATACCATGAAGAGATTATTTTGATACTGCTCGGCCTTGCCGCTGCGACGGTTGCTGCCGCCCCCGGCAGACATATACGCTGGAAAACGACAGGATGCGGGCCGAAATCGACCTTGCCAGCGGCGCGCTGGTCGGCATGCAGAGCAAGTTGACGGGCTGGAAAATGCTGGAGAACGCTGCGGTAGGCCGGGCGTTCGAGGCCAATGTCAAACTTGCCGACGGACGTTTTTTACGTCATCAACGAATCTTCGCAGGAGCGTCCCGAAGTGAAGATTTCGGGCAACGAACTGACTTTTTTGTGTGGAACGGCCTGAAGGCGGGTTCCGAGAAACTGGACATCGGCTTTCAGGGCCGTATCAGCCTGACCGACGACGGTCTGGTTTACAGCGGCACGCTGGACAACGCTTCCGATGCTGTGGTCGAGCAGCTCACATGGCCCTTCATGGGCGAAGTGACCGTGCCCGAAGATACGCAGCGGATGCTTTTCCAGTATTTCACCTACACCAAGTTCAACACCGAAGAACTCTATCCGCGCGAGGCCGGCACGGGCTGGAGCAACTTGCCCGAACATGCGTTTACGCTGGTTCACAACACCAAGCAGGGGCTTTATCTGTCAAGCATGGACCACAAGCTCGACGAATATATCCGCTGCATTTACGAAACCCTGCCCGACGGGGATTATGCCGCGCAGGCCGGGGCCGCAACCTCGAAACGCGGAAACGGCGAACGCAAGCTGATGCGTACGCAGATCAAGGCCGCGCGCATGCTTTATCTCCAGCCGGGAGAGAGCCGCAACCTTGTTCCGGTCATTATGACCCCTATGCGGGTACTTGGCACAAGGGCGCGGATATCTACAAGGCAGGGCGGAAGACGTGGTTCGTGGAACCGCACCGCGCCGCATGGCTCGACGAGGACAATACGTGGCAGCAGCTGCAGATCAACTCGTCGGAAAGCCGCATTAACTTCAAGATCAAGGACCTGCCCAAATACGTGGACGAGGCCAAACGCTACGGCGTCAATGCCATCCAGCTCACCGGCTGGTCCTACGGCGGGCAGGACCGCGGCCTGCCCAACTTCGGTCGACCCGCGTCTGGGTACGGCCGAAGAGTTCCGAAAGGTGATCGCGGACGCCCAGAAGAAGGGGGTGAATATCCTGCTCTTCACCAAATTCACGTGGGCCGACCTGACGACCGAATACCACGAGAAGTACCTGCCGCACCGTGCGATCAATGCGTCGCTCGATCCCTATGTGCATCCGGGGTACAACTACAACACCTATACGCAGTTGATCGGCGTCAATACGCGCCGCTTCAGCATCCACTGCATGATGGACGATGAGCTGCGCAGCATGCTCCATACCGAGTTCCAGAAGTGTCTCGACCTCGGAGCGGCGGGCATGGTGTACGACGAAAACCAGCACCATGCGGGCGCCATGCTCTGCTTCGATCCCAACCACGGACACCGGGTGCCCGGATTCAACTATCAGGGAGCCGACAAGCTGGGCCGCGAATTCTACGAGATGTGTCAGAAGTCGAACCCCGACTTCCTGATGGTCGGCGAGGGGTGCTACGACCTGCAGTCGCAGTATTACGGCACCTACACGCGCGCCGACTATTGGCATGAGCCGGTGCTGCGCTACATCGACCCGACTGTCCCGATCGCCTGCGCCGTGATCGACCACAACGACCTGAACCACGTCAATATGTGTCTGGCCGACCGCTATGCCATGAGCTACGAGGTGCGCAACTTCAAGGGGCATCTGGGCGAATTCCCGCGCGTGATGGCTTACGGCCGCAAGGTGGACAACCTGCGCAGGCGTTACGCCGACTTCCTGTGGAACGGCGAGTTCCTCGACGTGCTGGGTGCGACGGTCAAGGGCGACAATATCCGCTATACGGTGTTCAGGAACCTGAAAAACGGCAAGAAGGCCGTCGTCGTCTACAACGTCGATACCAAAAAAAAGCGAATACGGCGAGCGTAAGCATCGACGGTTCGTCCGCGCCGCTGGTCATGGCTTCGCCCGAAAAGCCCGCGCCCGCGAAGTTTACGGGTGCGGTGACGTTAGGTCCGCAGTCGGCGGTCGTGATTATGGAAAAATAAATTGTTCCGGACCGGAAAAGGGGGAATAGTGCCGTGTGCGGATAACCGCATGCGGCACGGTTCCGGTCCCGACACTATCAACGGAAAACAAGACATACTTATGAAAAACAAATTGTCGGCGGTGCTGTTTGCCGCTGCGGCGCTGCTGGGGTGTGCGGGATGCGGCTCCGCGGAAAGCGGCTCCGCCGGAGAACCCGATCAGCGGGTTTTCGGATTCTATTACAACTGGTACGGAAATACCGAGGTCAACGGCAAGGAGGTCCACTGGGGCCACGGCGTGATCGGGAACAACAGCTACGACGGTCCTGCCGATTACATTCCCGGCGTGGATAACATCGCGGCCAATTTCTACCCCGAACTGAAAAACTACAGCAGTACCGATCCCGCGATCGTCGCGCGCCATGTGGAGATGATGGCCAAGGCGCGGATCGGCGTCGCGGTCGTGACGTGGTGGGGCGACAACGATTTCGGATCGCCGGCCCTGCCCGTGCTTTTCGACCAAGCGGCGAAGCACGGCATGAAGGTCTGCTTCCATATCGAGCCATATCATGACCGCAATCCCGAAAACCTGCGCGCCAATATCGCCAAACTGCTCGGACGCTACGGTTCGCATCCGGCGTTTTACCGCATGGACGGACGCCCCTGCTTCTTTATCTACGACTCCTACATCACGCCGGCTTCGGAGTGGGCGCGTCTGCTGCAGCCCGACGGCGACCTGACGATTCGCGGCACGGAACTCGATGCGGTGATGATCGGACTCTGGGTCAAGGAGCATGAGGAGGATTACTTCACCGAGTCGGGCATGGACGGGTTCTACACCTATTTCGCCGCGACGGGCTTCACCTACGGTTCGACGCCCGCCAACTGGAAGAAGATGCAGGCGTGGGCCGAGCGCAACGGCAAGGTGTTCATCCCCTGCGTCGGACCGGGTTATATCGACACCCGCGTACGTCCGTGGAACGGTTCGACGACCCGCGACCGCGGAACGGAAAGATATTACGACGACATGTTCGGCGCGGCCGTCGCCAGCGGTGCGCCCTACATCGGCATCACCTCGTTAAACGAGTGGCACGAGGGAACGCAGATCGAGCCGGCCGTACCTTTCAGCTGCGACGCCTTCACCTACCTCGATTATTCGCCGCTGGCGCCCGACTACTACCTGACGCGTACCGCATACCTGATTTCGAACTGGAAAAATAGTCTTATGAAACATCTTCCGATGCTTCTCCTGCTCTGCTGTCTGGGGCGCTCCCGGCGGCGGCCTCTTCCGGAGATTTCGATCCCGTCGAACTGGTCAATCCGCTCCTTGGCAGCCAGTCCGTGCATCAGTTCTCCGCCGGAAATACCTATCCGGCGGTGGCCACGCCGTGGGGCATGAATTTCTGGACGCCCCAGACCGGCAAGATGGGCGATGGCTGGGCCTATACCTACACCGACACCCGTATCCGGGGCTTCAAGCAGACGCACCAGCCCTCGCCGTGGATCAACGATTACGGCCAGTTCTCGCTGATGCCCGTCACCGGCACGCCCGAATTCGACGAGGAACGCCGCGCGAGCTGGTTCGGTCATAAGGCCGAGACCTCCAAACCCTATTATTACAGCGTTTATCTGGCCGAATACGACGTGGTTGCCGAAATCGCGCCGACGGACCGTGCCGCGGTCTTCCGCTTCACCTTCCCCGAAGGCGACGACTCCTATGTGGTGGTCGATGCCTTCGACAAAGGCTCCTGTGTGAAGATCGAACCCGAAAAACGCCGGGTGACCGGCTACACGACCCGCAACAGCGGCGGTGTGCCGGACAACTTCCGCAACTGGTTCGTCGTCGAATTCGACCGCGACTTCGAATACACCGCGACCTTTGCCGACGGAGAGCGTTCCGAAGCCCTCGAACAGCAGGCCGGGCATGCCGGCGGCATCGTCGGCTTCAGGACCCGCCGCGGCGAGCAGGTGACGGCGCGCGTCGCGTCGTCGTTCATCTCGCCGGAACAGGCGCTGCGCAATCTGCAGGAGGTTGGGGAGCGCGGCTTCGACGAGGTCTGCGCCGCGGCGAAACAACGCTGGAACGATGTGCTGGGCCGCATCGAGATCCGGGAAGGCGACTTGGACCATCGACTTTCTATACGTGTCTCTACCGCTCGACGCTGTTTCCGCGCAAGTTCTATGAATTCGACGCGCAGGGACGGCCCTGTCACTACAGCCCCTACAACGGCGAAGTGCGTCCCGGTTATATGTTTACCGACACCGGATTCTGGGACACGTTCCGCTGCCTGTTTCCTCTGCTCAATCTGGTTTATCCCTCGGTGAATCGCGAAATTCAGGAGGGGTTGGTCAACGCCTACCGCGAAAGCGGGTTCTATCCCGAATGGGCCTCGCCGGGGCACCGCGACTGCATGGTGGGCAACAACTCGGCTTCGGTCGTGGCGGACGCCTATCTGAAGGGCGTTCGCGTCGAGGATACGGCGACGCTCTATCGGGGACTCGTGGACGGAGCCAATAAGGTGCATCCGTCGGTGCGCTCGACGGGCCGCTGGGGATACGACTACTACAACCGGCTGGGGTATGTGCCCTATGACGTCGGGATTCGTGAAAACGCCGCCCGTACGCTCGAATACGCCTATGACGACTGGTGCATCTACCGCATGGCCAAGGCCCTCGGCCGCCCGCAGGAGGAGGTGGAGCTTTACGCCCGGCGCGCCCGGAACTACCGCAATCTGTTCGATTCTCAGACCGGGCTGATGCGGGGCCGCAACGCCGACGGCAGTTTCGCCGAATCTTTCTCGCCGTTCAAGTGGGGCGACGCCTTCACCGAGGGAAACGCGTGGCACTACACATGGTCGGTGTTCCACGACGCGCAGGGGCTTACCGACCTGATGGGCGGCCGGGAAGGGTTCGCCGAAATGCTCGACTCGGTGTTCGTCGTGCCGCCGGTTTTCGACGAGAGTTATTACGGCAGCGTCATCCACGAAATCCGGGAGATGCAGGTGATGAACATGGGCAATTACGCCCACGGCAACCAGCCGATTCAGCACATGATTTACCTCTACAACTATGCGGGGCAGCCGTGGAAGGCGCAGTATCGTCTGCGGCAGGTGATGGAGCGGTTCTACTCGGCCACGCCCGACGGCTACTGCGGCGACGAGGACAACGGCCAGACCTCCGCATGGTACGCCTTCTCGGCGCTGGGGTTCTATCCCGTATGTCCCGCTTCGGATGAATACGCCGTCGGATCGCCGCTGTTCGAAAAAAGGCGGTCGTCCACTATGAGGACGGGCGGCGGACGGTCATTGCGGCCGCCGGCAACGGACCAGGCCGCTGCTATGTGAAGTCGTTGAAGATCAACGGACGCGACTCCTCGAAGAACTACCTGACGCACGGAACGCTGACCGCAGGCGGGAAACTCGAATTCGGCATGTCGGACCGTCCCGATCTCTCGCGTGGTACCGCTCCGTCGGATGCGCCCTATTCGTTTTCTTCGAATTCTGACCGGTCGCCGGGGCCGGGTTCCGGCTCCGGCGCTACTGGTTCTTCTGGGGTCCGACAACACCTTTTCCGGTACTCGACCGGGGACATGTTGATGACCTTCTTGAACTGTCTGTTGAAATTCGAAAGGTTGTTGAACCCCGATTCGTAGCAGATCTGGAGAATGTTGTAATTGTCTTCGAAAAGCAGTTTGCAGGCGTGCCCGATACGCACTTCGTTGACGAATTCGATGAACGTCTTGTGCGTGCGCTCCTTGAAATATTTGCAGAAAGCCTGCGGCGTCATGTTGGCGATTCCGGCGATGTCCTCCAGCGAGATGTTCTCCTTGTAGTTGATGGTGATGTATTTGAAGACCTTGTTCATCCGCTTGACCTTCTCTTCGTTGAGGACGTTGTTGAATCCGTAGGAGGAGAGGACGGTGTGCTCCTTGGCCGAGAGCCGCTGCAGCAGTTCGAGCAGCGCCATGCTCCGGTCGAACTCCTTCATGTGGAGCATGGCTTCCATCTCCTTGCCGATGCGCGCCGTTTCGCCGTCCTTGAAGCAGAGTCCCAGCTCCGATTTTTCAGCAGCTCGTTGATCTCGGCGAAGGGCGCCAGTTCGAAGAACCCTGCGCCGAAAACGCTTTTCGGGAAGTGGATCACCACCTGATAGTCGGTGTCGGTCCCGACGGGCGCGCTCCGTTTGTTTACCAGCCAGTTGTGGGGCAGGTTCGGCCCCAGCAGCAGGATTTCCATGCCGCCGATGCCGCCGAAATGGCTTCCGACGTGCTTGATGCCGTTGTCCATGCGGATGAACACCAGCTCGTATTCGAGGTGGATATGCCACGGAACATGGACGTTGTAAAAAAACTCTTTCTTGATGTTGTAGAGCGATTTTATCAGCGGGACCTGTTCGTATTTCGGTTTCATGGAGCGGATGGTTGGTTATTAATTGCAAATATAGTATTTTTATATTAAAAATAGTATTACTTCTGGTTAAATTTATAGCTGTAAGGCCGGTGGAGGGTCTGTAATTTTGTAATACGTCCGTCATCCGGATAGACCGATATTAATTGATTTTACTGTTTGCCATGTTGAAAAAACATACCATCTATATTGTCGCCCGAATTGCTGAAGATCCTCATGGAGATGGCACGGCGACGAAATCGTTTTGAGGCGACGCCATTTTCCCGCGGCGTCCACCGCCCGGCGTCTGGTGCGCGCCGACGGACACGGCGGTCCCGAAATACTCCGAAGCCGTCATGCGGCTTTTTCCGCTGGACACCTTTCGTCCCCGGCCTGCGGCCCTGATGTCCGTCGTTTCGGGAGACGACTACACGCCCGAACTGTGGCCCCGCTACGAGGCGATAATCCGTGCCGCGGAACCCGGATTCGCCGGATTCGAGATGCTCGAACGTTTCGAATTCTACCGCCGCACGGCTCAGGCCTATGCCGTTGTTGCGACCGGCGAGTCGGGCCGTTACGCCAATATAATCCTCAAGAAGGGAATCTCTGACGGGGAGTCTTCCGATCAATCTGCCAACCTAAAACTACCGATTATGAAAATGTATCTGTTTTTTTGTCTGTCTCGTCGCGGCGATGGGCGGACTGCTCTTCGGATTCGACACCTCCGTCATTTTCGGGGGCCATCGAATTCATGCAGTCGCCCCAAGTCTTCCACCTGACGCCGCTCGAAAAGGGCTGGGCCGTGGGGTGTATTCCTGATCGGCTGCATGTTCGGCGCGGGATGCGCCGGCAAGCCCAGTCAGGTTTACGGCCGCAAAGAAGATGCTGCTCGTGACCTCCGTGATCTTCCTGCTTTCGACGCTCGGCTGCGCGTTCGCCGTCAATTACACGACGTTCGTCGTCTTCCGCATGATCGCCGGCGTTTCGGTCGGCGCGGCTTCGATGCTTTCGCCGCTCTACATCTCGGAGATCGCCCCGGCGCACCTGCGCGGACGCATGGTGTCGCTCAACCAGTTCGCCATCTTTTCCAGGGGCAGGCGCTGGCCTTCGTTTCGAACCATCTGCTGGTCGATGTCGGCGGCGTGGACAACTGGCGGTGGATGCTGGGCGTGATGGTCGTGCCCTGCGTGCTGTTCCTCGTCTGCCTGCTGTTTGCCCGAAAGTCCCCGGTGGCTGGTCACGAACCGCTGCGACGACAAGGCGTTCAGGGTGCTGAGCTGCATCAGCGGCCCGGAGACGGCCCGCGCCGAGCTGGACGAGATCCGCTATTCGGTGGGACACGGCGTCGAAGGACGTTCCGCGAGCTTTTCAGGGGGGAAGATGTTCAAACTGCTGCTGATCGGCATCATGCTCTCGGTATTCCAGCAGGTGACGGGCATCAACGTGATGATGTATTACGCCCCCGACGTATTCAAATCGACGGGCATGGGCAATGATTCGGCGATCTACTATACGATGATAATGGGGATGGTCAATCTGATCTTCGTGACGGTTTCGATCCTGTTCGTCGATAAGGTCGGCCGCCGCAAGCTGATGATCTTCGGCCCTGCGGGGCATGGGCTTTTTCATGTTCTGCATTTCGGTCGCCTATTTCACCGGCAACTTTACCGGGATGCTTCCGCTGCTGCTGATGATGGGGTATCTGGCCTTCTTCGCGCTGTCGCTCCGGACCGATCGTCTGGGTGCTGCTGGGCGAGATATTCCCCAACCGGATCCGCAGCCGTGCCGTGTCGGTTTCGATTCTGGCGATGTGGGCCGCGAACTTTCTGGTGTCGTTCACCTTCCCGATCCTCAAGGAGAGTCTGGGCAGCGGGTTTACCTTCCTGATCTACGGCGTGATGTGCGTGGCCTGCGTGGTCTTCGTATGCCGCTGCATCGTCGAGACCAAGGGCAAGACGCTCGAACAGATCGAAAAGGAGTTTCTCGGATAAAAAGCGTCGTCTATGTTTCACGGTCATCTGTTGGGATTATACGAAAAGGCGCTTCCGGCCGAATGGTCGTGGGAACGCCGGCTGTCGGCAGCGCGCGAGCTGGGATTCGACTACATGGAGATTTCGATCGACGAGACCGACGGGCGCATGGCGCGCCTGTGGTGGAGCCGGGCTGAGCGCAAGGCGCTGCGGGAGCTGACCGACCGGCTCGACATGCCGATCCGGTCGATGTGCCTGAGCGCGCACCGACGCTTCCCGTTCGGCAGCGCCGACGCTTCGGTGCGCGGCAAGGCCCGCGAACTGGCCGAAAAGGCCGTGCAGTTCGCCGACGATCTGGGCATCCGTGTCATCCAGCTGGCCGGGTACGACGTCTATTACGAACCTCCGACCAACCGCAGCGCCGCGGCCTTTCTCGAAGGCATGGAGTATGTGGCCCGGCTGGGCGAACGCTATCAGGTCATGCACGCCATGGAGATCATGGACACGCCGTTCATGAACTCCATCACCAAGCATCTCTGGTACGAAGAGCGTATCCGTTCGCCCTATTACCGGGTTTATCCCGACTTGGGCAACCTTACGGCTTGGGGCAACGATATCGCCGCCGAACTGAAGAAGGGGATCGCCAGCATCGTCGCCATCCACCTCAAGGAGACCCGCCCGGTGACGGCGGAATCGTCCGGCGAGTTCCGCGGCGTGCCGCTGGGGGCGGGGACGGTGGATTTCGCCGGGGCATTCCGCATTTTGCGGTCGCTGGGGTATTCGGGACCTTTCCTGCTCGAAATGTGGTCGGGGACCGCACCCGACGACCGTGCGGAGATCGCGCGTTCGCGGGCGCTGCTCGAAGAGGCCTACGAACGTTCGCTGCGGCCTTGAATTGTTTATCTCGTAAAAATCGGTTTATGAACTATTATATCGGTCTGGACAACGGCGGCACGCTCACCAAAGCCGCACTCTACACCTCCTCAGGCGAGGAGGTGGCCGTATGCTCCGCGGCCACGGAGATCGCCGTGCCGCACCCCGCTATGCCGAAGCGCGACATGGAGCGGATGTGGCGGACGAACTGCGACGTCCTGCGCGGGCTGCTCGTCCGGGCGGGCGTCGATCCGCGGACGTCCGTGCCGTCGCCTGCTGCGGGCACGGCAAGGGGCTGTACCTCTGGGGGCGTGACGGGAAACCCGTGCGTGCGGGGATCGTCTCGATGGACAACCGCGCCGCGGAATACGCCCGGCGCTGGGAGGAGGACGGCACGGCGGCGAAGGCGTTCGTCTTCAGTTGCCAGCGGGTGCTGGCCTGTCAGCCCGTGGCCCTGTTGGCGTGGCTGCGGGACAACGAGCCGGAGAACTACCGCAATATCCGCTGGGTGTTCGAGTGCAAGGATTACGTCCGGTTCCGCCTGACGGGCGAAGCTTTCGCCGAGGTGACGGATTATTCGAGCACGAACCTGATGAACCTGCATACGCGGGACTACGATCCGCGGCTGCTCGGACTTTTCGGGCTGGAGGCGGTTGCCGGCGCACTGCCGCCCCTGCGGCTTTCGACGGATGTCTGCGGCCGGATTACCGAAGAGGCAGCCGCGCTCACGGGCCTGAAGGCCGGAACTCCCGTGGTCGGCGGCATGTTCGACATCGACGCCTGCGCCGTGGCGGTGGATGCCGCCGACGAGGAGCGCGTCTGCATGATCGCCGGGACGTGGAGCATCAACGAATATATCAGCCCGGTCCCGGTGCTCGACGGCACGGTGATGATGAATTCGCTGTTCTGCATTCCCGGCTACTACCTGATCGAGGAGTGCAGTCCGACCTCTGCGGGCAACAACGAGTGGTTCGTCAATACGCTGCTGCCCGAACTGAAGGAAGCGCTGGCGGGGGGAGGACGGCTCGGTGTACGACCGGCTCAATGCGATGGCCGCTTCGCTGCCCGCCGGCGAACGGTGTCCGCTGTTCCTGCCCTTTCTGATGGGTAGCAACGAGCAGCCCGGCGCGCATGCGGCTTTTGTCGGCGTCGAGGGGCATCACGGGCGCGCGCATCTGGTGCAGGGGGCTTTACGAAGGGGTGGCTTTCAGCCACCGGCGTCATTTCGACCGCCTGACGGCTTCGCGCCGCACGCCCGTCCGGGTGATCCGGCTGGCCGGCGGTGTGGCCAATTCGGAGGTTTGGACGCAGATATTCGCCGACGTGATGCAGTGTCCGGTCGAGACCGTCGATGTCGGTGAGACCAGGGACGATGGGCTGCGCCATGGCCGCGGCCGTCGGTGCGGGCGATTACCCCTGATTTCGCTTCGGCGGCGGCTTCGATGGTGAAGGTCAGGCGCCGCGTGGAACCCGTGGCGGAGCATGCCGCGGCCTATGAACGGAAATATGCGCTGTACCGCTGCGCCGTCGAGTCGCTCGGACCCGTCTGGGGAGCGGATGGCCGCATGGAAGGATAACGAATAAAAAACGGTAACGGCTTGTATGGCTAAAAGTTATTATCTGCTGGATTCCTACGAGGATAAGATATCCAACCCCTGCCAAGTCGGCGGGATCGAGTTGTCCGAATTGTGCGGCGGTCCCGGCGACGGAGTGCGGATCGCATGGTTCAATACGGGCAGCGGACTGCGTTTCAAGGTCGTCATCGACCGCGGAATGGACATTGCCGACGCTTTCATGAACCAGTTCGGGCTGGCGTGGATAAGCCGTCTCGGCGTTGCGGCTCCCGATATCTATGCACAGGCGGCAACAGCTGGCTTTTTACGGGCTGGGCGGAGGCCTGCTCGTGACCTGCGGGCTGGACCATGTGGGACCTGCGGCCGACGGTCCGCGGGGTTCGTTTCCGCTGCACGGGCGTATCGGCATGCTTCCGCGGTGCTGGAATCGGTGGTGCAGCCCGATCCCCTGCGGGGCGAATACGGAATGAGCATCTGCGGCCGTACGCTCCAGACCACGGCATTGGGCCATCATCTCGAAATCCGGCGCACGATCTCCGCGACGCTGGGCGCTTCAAGATCATGGTCCGTGACAGCGTGACCAACCTCGGAAACAGACGCACCCCTCACATGCTGCTTTACCACTGCAATTTCGGCTATCCGCTCGTGGACGACGGCACGCGGATAATCTGGAAGGACGCTGGGTGTCGCGCGGCGGGCCGGGCGACGACTTTATCTTCAACGAAGCGAACGAGCAGGGATTCCGGCGGTGCCTGCCGCCGATTCCCGAACATGACGGCGACGGCGAAGCCGTGGCTTTCATCGACGTGGACGCCGACCGCCGCGGAACCGGCGAGTGCGGTCTTACAACGACAACCTCGGCCTCGGCGTCAAGATGAAATTCAAGAAGGGACAACTGCCGTGGCTGACCAACTGGCAGCATTTCGGCAAAAACAGAATACGTCGTGGGACTGGAACCCGGAACGCATCCGCCCGTGGGCAGCGACCGCGCCCGGCAGGAGGGGACCATGCTCTACATCGAGCCGGGCGAGACCCGCTCCTATCAGCTCGACATGGAGATTCTATTGAACGATTAACACCAAACCAAAAAGCTATTTTATATGAAAATCAAACAGACATTCGAACAGGGCGGGGGCATCTTCTGCCTGATTCCGGTCTTCGTGCCGCGGCGTTTCAGCCGCGCGCAGGTTTCCGCCTGCGGCTCCACCCCGACGATTATTATGCGCTGGGAACCAAGCGCGGCTCGATCAAGGAACGCTGGTTTTCGTCGGTCATCCCCGCGATGAACGGTCCGCTGGCCCCGCCGACGAGGGCATGAGCTACGTACTGCCTTTCGACGGCAATACGGCCGGTAAATTCCACGCTGCGCGAGGCCGTGGACGTGCTCGGCCGCGATCTGGTCGGTGACGAGCTGATGACCCGCTACGGCGGCTGGCCGATGTATTCGAAATTTTTTGATTACGAGGTGCCGCTGTTCCACCACCTGCACTTGGGTTCGACGCGGCGGCGGCCGTCAGGCGTCTCGGCAAGCCGGAGGCTTACTTCCCGCCCGAAATGAACAATTATGCCGGAACTTTCCCGGCGACCTATTTCGGATTCGATCCCGACGTCAGCAAGGAGGAGGTGATGGAGCGTCTGATGATGTACGAAGGGCGACAACCGCATCACGGAGCTGTCGCGCGCCTACCGCATCCAGCTCGGAACCGGATGGTATACCCTCCCGGTGATTCATGCGCCGGGTTCCTACCTGACCTACGAACCCCAGTGGAACAGCGACGTCAATTCGGTCTACGAAAATATCGCTTCGGGCGAGGTGTACGATTACGATTTTCTGGTCGAAAACTGCCCTGAGGACAAGAAACGCAATCTCGAATACGTCATGAGCCTGCTCGACTGGGAGAAGAACGTCGATCCGCATTACCGCAAGCACTATTTCCGTCCGCCGGTGGCGTGCCCGAATTCGGACGGCCGCTATGCCGAGAAGTGGGTGGCTTACGCCAACGACTATATCGCGGCCAAGGAGCTGACCGTACAGCCCGGACAGAAGGTCGTGGTGAGCGACGGCGCCGCCTACGGCTGCATCATCATTCAGGGACACGGCAGGTTCGGGGCTTACGATGCCGAGGCGTCCGTGATGCTGCGCTTCGGACAGCCCAGCAACGACGAATTCTTCGTCAGCGAAGCCGCCGCCAAGCAGGGCGTGGTGATCGAAAACCGCAGCCGTTTCCAGCCGATGGTGATTCTCAAGCACTTCGGCCCGAACCATCCCGATATGCCCCGAACGCTTTTAGGCGGGCGCTGAGACAGGAGATGCCCGGAATTTTCCGGGCATCTTGTTTTTAACCGAAAAAAAAATGATGAACCTGAATTTGACGATTTCGATGCTGGCGGCGGGATGCCTGCTGGCAGGGGTGTGCCGCACCGGCCGGCACGCGCGACGCCGACCGCGAGAAAACGGCGTTTCAGACCGGCAGGCCATGGAAGGATGTAACCGACAATCGCGCCGATGTGGCCATTATCTATGATACGAACGACGCTCCCGGCATGTCGTTCGAGGAGTGGAGTCGTGGCGGTCGAAGGGTATAAGACCCATTTTATGACCGGCATCGCATGGGAAGCTACCAAGATTATTTTACGGGCGAATGGGACGGGGTGAACCATCTGGACGAAGGGCAGGTCGTACAGGCGGGGATACGCTCTGGCACGGGCACATGGTGCCTTATCTCGTGCCGACGGAGTCGTTTATCGCCTACATGCAGCAGGTGCATATCCGTCGGGTGATCGACGCCGGGATCGATGCGATCTATCTCGAAGAACCTGAATTCTGGGCCAGAGCGGGTTACAGCGAGGCGTTCAAGCGCGAATGGAAGAAGTATTACGGTTTCGACTGGTGTCCCCAGCACGAATCGGCGGAAAACACCTACCTTTCGAACAGGCTGAAATACCACCCCTATTACAACGCGCTGGACAAGGTCTTGACGTTCGCCAAGGAGTACGGACGGCAGAAGGGGATGGAGGTCCGCTGTTACGTGCCGACCCATTCGCTGGTCAATTATTCGTCGTGGGAGATCGTAAGCCCCGAAGCGAGTCTCGCCTCGCTGTCGTGCGTCGACGGCTATATCGCGCAGGTGTGGACCGGAACCTCGCGCACGCCGACCTTTTTCGACGGCGTGAGCCGCGAGCGCGTCTTCGAGAACGCCTATCTGGAGTACGGCTCCATGGAGTCGATGACCGAACCGACGGGCCGCAAACTCTTCTTCCTGACCGACCCCATCGAGGACTGGCCGCGCGACTGGGCCGATTACAGGGTCAACTATCAGGCGACCTTCACCGCGCAGCTGCTCTACCCCGCATTGCCAATTACGAGGTGATGCCGTGGCCCGACCGCATTTACGAGGGGCTTTTCCTGAATCCCGTGTCCGGCGAGCGGGAGCGCATATCGCGCGACTACTCGACGCAGATGCAGGTGATGATCGACGCGCTGGGGCGCATGCCGGTTTCGGACAACAAAGTCTCCGGTTCGGACGGTATCTGCGTGCTGATGTGCAATTCGCTGATGTTCCAGCGGGGCGTCGGGCACGAGGGGTACGACGATCCGCAGTTTTCGAACTTCTACGGCCAGACTTTCCCGCTCGTGAAACGCGGCGTGCCCGTGAAGACCATCCATTTGGAAAATGCGGCCTATCCTGAGACGTGAAGGAGGCGAAGGTGCTCGTGATGTCGTACGCCAATATGAAACCCATGGACTCCAAGGCGCATGAGCATATCGCCGCATGGGTGCGCGGGGGCGGCAAGCTGCTCTTCTGCGGCACGGACGCCGACCCCTACCAGCGCGTTCAGGAGTGGTGGAACCGCGGCGGAAATGCTTACACTGCGCCGTCGCAGCATCTGTTCGACTGCTCGGCATGCCGCTCGACGCGCCGGCGGGCGAGTATGCGTGCGGGGAGGGTTTCGTGACGGTGATCCGCCGCGATCCGAAGGATTTCGTCCTCACGGCAGGCGGCGATGCGGAGTATCTTGCTGCCGTGCGCGGGCTTTACGGCAAAGGGAAGCAGGCCGGGACGCTCGAATTCAAAAAACATTTCTACCTCGAACGGGGACCTTACGAGATCGTGGCCGTCGTCGATGAAAATGCGGATACGGAGCCTTTCGTGCTGGAAGGGAAATTCATCGACCTGTTCGATCCGGCGCTTCCGGTGCTGACGCGCCGTGCGGTGCTGCCCGGTACGCAGGCGCTGCTTTACAATCTGGACAAGGTCGCCGATCCCGGCCGGCCGCAGGTATTGGCGTGCGCCGCCTGCGTCGAGACCGAGCGGGTGGGGCGGAACGGCTACTCGTTCATGGTCAAGGGGCCGGCGCAGACGACCAATGTCATGCGGGTGCTGCTGCCCCGGAAGCCGGTTGCGACGGACGTGACCCGAAGCGACGGAACGCCCGTGGCCGATCCCGGTTTCGAGTGGGACGAGGAGTCGCACACCTGCCTGCTGCGGTTCGAGAATGCGCCTGAGGGGGTGAACGTCGCACTCGGATTCTGAGGCGGAAGCTTCGGCGCGCTTGTCTGTCCGCTTCCGGACGGCTTGCGGAGAAAAAACAGACACGCCCGGCAATGCAGTTGCCGGGCGTGTGCGTTTCCGTATTGCGGGTCTTTATTCGTTCATACCTTTGGGAATCAGCGTCGTGTCGGCCTGACGGGGCTTGTCGCCGACGTCCACGAGGTTGTCTTCCGAGACTCCGAGCGAACGGTAGTAGGTGTTCAGCTCCGCGACGACTTCCTTGCGTCCGGCGTAGGTCGCCAGATAGTAGATGTCGCCCAGCTGGTCGAGTTTCTCGTCGAGGATCGGCGATACCATGTCGCCCTGCGTTCCCTCGAAGCGTAGGTAGTACTCGATGTATTCGATCAGCGTTTGGGCATACTCGCGCAGCAGGGCGTCGCCCTTGGCGGCGGCCTCTTCGACGCCCATCGCCGATGCGGCGTAATAGGCTTCGAGGAAGGGGTAGGTATTGGTGTCGGTGAAACGGATCTGCCACGTAGGCATCCTTTCGAGTCCGAGGTCGAGCAGCTCGACCGCCTCCTGCGCCCGATCCTGCCGCAGCAGCTCCTTGGCGACCCGTGCGAAGGAGTCGCGTGCATGCGATGCGCTCAGGTTATACTGAATGAAGTAGTCGGCGTATACCCTCGGATCGGAGAGGTTGCCGTATCTGAAGGTGTCGCGCAGCAGCGGCGCCGCATAATCGGCGTCCACGCGCCCGATCTCCCACGGATTCTGCACCGGGGTGAGGATCGGCACGAAACGGTAGGCGTAGCCGTCGAACTGGAGGTAATCCATCAGTCCGAAATCCTGCAGGATGTAGACCTGCGTCATGTAGATAGGCCGTTTCCAGTCGAAGTTGGCCAGCATGTCGAGAATCATCAGCTGGTTCTTGTCGATCGAATTCTTGCGCAGGTTGATGTAAACCGTGTCCACCATCTTGTCGCGGTCCTTTTCGGCGACGATGCCCGATGCGATGGCGTTCTCCTTGTTCACCGGCAGCGCGATGCGCTTGGTCGGGATGTAGTCCACCATCGAACCGTCGGCCATCTTGATTTTGGAGTCCGGATGGTCGGTGCGGATGAAGTCCATCACCTCCTTGATATCGACGCTGCGGTTGACGCGGTCGTAGACCGGCACCCAGTCGTTTACGAAGGTGTATTTGCTCTTCGGCAGCGAGAAGGGCACGCCCGGCGCGTCGTTGGCCTTGGTCTTCATCTCGTCGATGTACCATTCGCCGCCCAGATAGGAGGTGTTCATGATGCGCACGTCGGGACGTACGCCGTAAACCTCCTGATTGTTCCACAGCGGGAAGGTGTCGTTGTCGCCGTAATTGAGGATGATCGAGTTGGGCAGCGTGGACATCAGGTAGTTCCAGCCGATGTCGCGTGCCATGTAGCGGTGCGAACGGTCGTGGTCGTCCCAGTTCTGCGCCGCGAGGATCGTCGGGACGACCATGCAGACCGCCGTCGCGGCAACTGCCGCGGTGACGTTTTTACGCTTGGTGAGCCATGCGACGAGGTCGCGGATCGCCAGCACGCCGAAGCCGATCCAGATCGAGAACGCATAGAACGAACCCGCGTAGACGTAGTCGCGTTCGCGCGGTTCGCCCGGCGAGGTGTTGAAATAGAACACCAGCGCGATGCCCGTCATGATGAAGAGCCAAAGGACGATCGAGAAGTTGCGTTCGTCGCGGTTCAGCTGGTAGATCAGTCCGATCAGTCCCAGCAGGAAGGGCAGGAAATAGTAGGTGTTGCGGCCCTTGTTTTCGGCGATTTCGCGGGGCAGGTCGTCCTGCGGGCCGAGGAATTTCTCGTCGATCCATTTGATGCCCGACAGCCAGTTGCCGTCGGTGATCTGCGTGCGTGTGGGCTGTATGTCGCTCTGGCGTCCCACGAAATTCCAGAGGAAGTAACGCCAGTACATGTACGACAGCTGGTAGTTGAAGAAGAAGTTGAGGTTCTCGGCGAACGTCGGCTCGACGATCGTGCGGTCCTCGTAACCGTCGTTGTAGAGTTTCTTGCGGCCGAAATCGACTACCTCGCCCCGTACGGGACGGCCCTGTTCGTCGCGGAGGATTTCACCCTTGTCGTCGCGCATGACGTCGGTCCGGGTGCGGTAGGCGCCCCACTGCTTGTACTCCTTCTCGCCTTTGCGGGCATCCCACATGCGGGGGAAGAAGTGTACGAATTCGGGGGAGTGGGTGTAACCCGTGATGACCGAAGCGGGTTTGTATTTGCCGTCCTCGTCGAGGTAGTAGAACGATTTTTCCTTGTAGCCTTCGGGCGGTGCGGAGTAATAGGCGCCTAGCAGCAGCGGACGGTCGCCGTACTGGTCGCGGTTGAGCATCGACAGCAGTGCGTGCGGGTTGTTGGGGTTGTTGCTGTTCATCGGCGGATTGGCCGCGGCGCGGATCGTCACCGAAGCGTACGATGAGAAGCCGACGAGCACCATCGTCGTCGAGAGCAGGATGATGTTCCAGACGACCTTGCCTTTGCGGTGGGTGTACCATGCGGCCCAGCCGCAGCCCAGAATCAGCGCCAGCGCGAAGAGCACGATGCCCGAATTGACGGGCAGGCCGAGCGTATTGACGAAGAAGAGATCGACCAGCGCCCCGACGTAGACCGTATAGGGGATGATGATGTTGTTGATGAAGAGCAGGATGGCGCCCGCGATCAGCGTGGCGTAGACCGTGCCTTTGAAGGTCACCTTCTCCGTCTTGCGGAAATAGTAGATGAATACCAGCGCCGGAATTGTCAGCAGGTTGAGGATGTGCACGCCGATCGAAAGGCCCATCATGTAGGCGATCAGCACGATCCAGCGCGACGAATGGGGTTCGTCGGCCTCCTCTTCCCATTTGAGCATCAGCCACACCACGAGCGCCGTGAACATCGACGAGAGGGCGTATACCTCGCCCTCGATGGCCGAGAACCAGAACGTGTCGGTGAAGGTGTAGGCCAGCGCTCCGACGATGCCTGCGCCGAGGACGGCCAGCGTGTTGGCCTGCGTCAGCTCACCGCCGCCGCGAGTCACCAGACGCCGTGCCAGATGGGTGATGGTCCAGAACAGGAACAGGATGCAGAACGCGCTGGCGATGGAGTTCATGGCGTTTACGGCCACTCCCACGTACTCGGGATTGCCGAAGGCGAACAGGGTCGCCAGCCGGGCCAGCATCATGAACAGCGGTGCACCGGGAGGGTGTCCGACTTCGAGTTTGTAGGAAGTTGCAATGAATTCCGAGCAGTCCCAGAGGCTCGAAACGGGTTCCATCGTCATCAGGTAGACCGCGGCGGCGATGGCGAAGACCGCCCAGCCGACGATGTTGTTCCAGCGTTTGAAGAATGTCATATTGTTTTCGGTATGTTCGCTTTGTTTCGTGCAAAAGTAATCATTTAACGGCGAAATCAATCAATATTACCCGCCGAGGCGGAAAGTTTTTATTTTTAGGGCTTTTCGGCGGCCGGGCCGCGGGAGCTTCTGTTTCAGGCTCTCTGCCGGAGGCGGCAGGTGCTGCGCGGGCGGACGCCCGCCGTCGTTTCCGGTCGCGGCAGAGCCGCCGTGCGGCGAATGCGGCCGGTTGTTTTTGCCGCCTGATTTTTCGTTATGTTTCCGATTTTGTTTAATTTTAACGAATAATTGTCCTTCCATGAAAAAAACGCTCTCCGTTTTTCTGCTCTTCGCGGCCGCATGCGGCCGCGTCGAAGCTCCCGCGCCGCTTTTTCCGGTGCCGAATGCCCGCCAGCTCGCTTGGCAGCAGCTGGAAACCTACGCCTTCGTCCATTACGGGCTTAATACGTTCAACGACATGGAATGGGGGTACGGCGATACTCCGGCTTCGACGTTCGACCCTGCGGATCTGGATTGCGACCAGTGGGTGCGGACGTTCCGGGCCGCCGGGATGAAAGGCGTGATGCTCACGGCCAAGCACCACGACGGGTTCTGTCTCTGGCCTTCGGCCTATACCGAGTACAGCGTGAAGAACTCCCCGTGGCGCGGCGGCAAGGGGGATTTGGTGCGGGAGCTGTCCGATGCCTGCCGCAGGCACGGACTCAAGTTCGGCATCTATCTTTCGCCTTGGGACCGCAACCATCCGGAATACGGGCGGGAGGAGTATGTCGCTTATTTCCACAACCAGATGCGCGAACTGCTCACCGGTTACGGGCCGCTTTTTCGAATACTGGTTCGACGGTGCGAACGGCGGCGACGGCTGGTACGGCGGTGCGGACGAGAAGCGCAGCATCGACGCCAAGACCTACTACGGTTACGAGCGGGCGCGCCGGACGATTAACGAACTGCAGCCCGAAGCGGTGATTTTCGGCGGCACGTGCGCCGACATCCGCTGGATCGGCAACGAAGAGGGCCGGGCCGGACAGACGAATTGGAGCATGGTAAAGGGCCGCGGCGATGAACGGCTCAATGATTTCACCTGCGGCGAGTCCGACGGCGATACATGGCTGCCGGGCGAGTGCGACGTCTCGATACGTCCGGGCTGGTTCTATCATCCGCGGGAAGACCACCAGCTCAAAAGTCTCTCGCGGCTGATCGACATCTATTATGAAAGCGTGGGGCGCAACGCCAATCTGCTGCTCAATTTTCCGGTCGATCGCTCCGGCCGCATCGCCTCTGCGGATTCCGCGCGTATCATGGAGTGGCGCCGTGCGCTCGATGCGGAGTTCGCGCACGACCTTCTTCGCCGAAGCCCAAGCGACGGCCGACAACGTGGGGGCGGGGCGCGCCGGTTCTCCGCGGCGAAAGCCGTCGACGGCAGGGCCGATACTTACTGGGCTACCGACGACGGCGTGACGGCGGCGACGCTCTCGCTGCGGTTTGAGCAGCCGCGCCGTGTGAACCGCATTTTGCTTCAGGAATATATTCCGCTCGGACAGCGCGTCGGACGCTTTGCCGTCGAATGGCTCGACGGCGATACGTGGCGGCCCGTCGAAACCGCGGAGGAAATGACGACGATCGGATACAAGCGGATCATTCGTTTCGCAGGGGTCACGACTCCGGCGCTCCGCGTCCGTTTCGGGCAGGCCCGCGGTCCGCTCTGCATCTCCAATGTGGAAGCCTACGATGCGCCCGTGCTGCTCGAAGAGCCGCGCATCGTGCGCAACGGTGCGGGCGAGGTGACGCTCGCTGCGGGCGATACGCAGGCGGAAATCCGCTATACGCTGGACGGGACGGAGCCGGGGCCTTCTTCGGTGCTGTACGCGAAACCTTTTCCGATGACGGGCCGGGGCGTTGTCAAGGCGCTTGTCCGGGACCCGGAGGACGGTCGTACGAGCGCCGTGGCTTCGCGCGGGTTCGATATTCCCTGCGGGGCGTTTCGCGTGAAGGAGCTTCCGGACGAAGAGGCCGTCGGGCTTTTCGACGGCGATGTCTCGACTGTCGTCTATCTGCCCGCGGGCGTTGCGGGATTCTCTGCCGATACGGGGGAGGAGCGGACTTTCAGGGGATTTGCCTACACGCCCGACCAAAGTCGCTGGGCGAGCGGCGTGGTGACCCGCTACCGCGTGTCGGTCGACGGCCGTACGGCGGCGGAGGGCGAATTCTCGAATATCGTCAACAATCCGGTGGAGCAGGTCGTGGAATTCGAGCCGCTGCGCGGGCGTACCGTCCGGTTCGAGACGTTGTCGCTCGCTGCGGGCGACCGTCCCGGCATCGCGGAATTTTCGGTTCTGACGGAATAGTCGATATGCGTGTGTCGGATGGACGGCGCTATCTTCGGGGCTGCCGTTCATTTGTTTGGGAATGGTGTGTGCGGCGTTTGCGGCGGTTCCCGGAGCGGGGCTTTATCCGGACGGGCCGGCCTGCCGCGCCGGTACGCCCGACGGTGTCTATTTGATTTGCAGATAATTGATTATCTTTGAGCTGGAAAATGGAGATGTTGTTATGAGAAGAGTTTGGATGGTGTTTGCAGCGGTTATGATTTGCTGGGGCGTGCAGGCCCAAGAGGGCTTCGACGCCAAGATGCGCCGGGCGGGGCTGGTGGATGTGCTGGCCGTGGATTCGACGCTGCGGGTGAAGCTGATGTACTCGGCCCCGGATAATTTCATGCGCCGCGACGTCTACGGCGATCTGGAAACCGCCTACCTGCTTCCGCATTTCGCGCGCAAGGTGGCTGCGGCGCAGCGGCTGCTGCGGGAGCGCCGTCCCGGATGGCGGCTCTTGGTGTGCGACGCCGCGCGTCCGGTCAGCGTGCAGCGGCAGATGTACGAATTGGTCAAAGGTACGCCGAATCAGGTTTACGTAGCCGACGGAACGCGCGGCGGACGTCATAACTACGGCGTTGCGGTCGATGTGACGCTGCTCGACGAGACCGGCGCTCCGGTCGATATGGGAACTCCGGTCGATTTCTTCGGTGACGAGGCCCACACGGGCGACGAACCCGCGCTGGCGGCCGAGGGACGCATTTCGGCCGAAGCCTGCCGCAACCGCCAGCTGCTCGGAAGCGTGATGCGCGAAGCGGGGCTGGTGCCCTACCGCCGCGAGTGGTGGCATTACGAGGAGCCGATGGCGATGTCCGAAGTCCGGATCCGGTATAAGTTATTGGATTTCTGATCCGCGGAGGGTGCTTTCGGCGCACTCCTCCGGATGACATGAGGGCCGGTTGTCCGGCCCGGTTTCTGTTTTCGGCGCTTCCTTTTCAGGGACGCTTCCCCGGATGCCTCCTTTCAGGGATGCTTCTCCTTTTCAGGGACGCTTTCCTTTTGCTGGTACACTTTTGCTTTTCAGGAGCGCTGCCCTTCGGATTTCCGGTCGCTGCGTCTGCGGCGGTGCGGCCTGCGGCGGCCCGGTTCGCGGTTTTCGGACGCTTGTCCTCCGCCGTTTTGTGGTTGCGGAGCGTGTGCGCTCTGGGCTTGTCCTTCCCGTTTCGGGGCGTTTCGCCTGCGTCGGCGCGGCCCTTTTGCATCTCCGCTTTGTCCGGCCGGCGTCCGGCCGTCGGCGCCCTGCGCGGCCTGCTTCGGTGCACTCCGTTGGAAGGATTCCTGTTTCCGCGGGGATTTCGTGTCGGTCTGCATGCCCGGCGTGAGGCGTCCGGAATCGGGATCGAGGACAAGTCCGGTCAGTTTCTGGATGTCTTTCAGCAGCGGGCGTTCGTCTTCCGAGCAAAAGGCTATCGCCGTGCCGTCGTGTCCGGCGCGTCCCGTGCGGCCGATGCGGTGGACGTAGGTTTCGGCCACTTCCGGCAGGTCGTAATTGATGACCAGCGGCAGTTCGCTGATGTCGATGCCGCGCGCGGCGATGTCGGTGGCGATCAGTACGCGGCAGCGGCCCGCCCGGAAATCGTTCATGGCCCGTTCGCGGGCCCCCTGCGACTTGTCGCCGTGGATGGCGCGCCCCTCGATGCCCGCTTTGGTGAGGATGCGGGCGATGCGGTCCGCGCCGTGCTTGGTGCGCGAGAAAACCAGCACCGAGCCTTCGGAGCGTTCGCGCAGCAGGCTGATGAGCAGGTCTTTTTTCTCGGCCTTCTCGGCGAACATGACGCTTTGGCTGATCGTCTCGACGACCGATGCCGGAGGAGTGACGGTGACGTGCACCGGGTCGTGGAGCATCGAATTGGCCAGCGTGACGATGTCCGAGGGCATCGTCGCCGAAAAGAAGAGCGTCTGCCGCTCTTTGGGCAGCAGCGGAAGTATCCGTTTGATGTCGTGGATGAAACCCATGTCGAGCATCCGGTCGGCTTCGTCGAGCACGAAGAAGCGGATGTCGGAGAGCGAGACGTATCCCTGTCCGATCAGGTCGAGCAGGCGGCCCGGCGTGGCGACCAGCAGGTCGACGCCGCGCTGCAGGGCGTCCACCTGCGGACGCTGGTTGACGCCGCCGAAGATCACGCAGTGGCGCAGGTCGGTGTAGCGGGCATAGTCGCGGCAGCACTCGTCGATCTGGATCGCCAGTTCGCGCGTGGGCGTGAGCACCAGCGCCTTGATGGAGCGGCGTCCTTTGGTGCGGGGCCGGGCCGAGAGCAGCTGCAGGATCGGCAGCGTGAAGGCCGCCGTCTTGCCCGTTCCTGTCTGGGCGCAGCCCATCAGGTCGCGTCCTTCGAGTGCGGGCGGAATGGCCTGCTCCTGCATGGGTGTGGGGGTGACGTAGCCCTTCTCGGCTACGGCGTGCATGATGGGTTCTATGAGGTTCAGTTCCTTGAATGTCATTGCATATCGGTTTTATTCCGGTTCTGGGAGCCGGATAATTCGTATTGTCGCATAATATACGGTAGGGAAAAACGGGTGGCGTCAGACCGGCGCGTGCTATTATTGTCGCCGCAAAGGTACGATTAATTCCGCGATTCTGGCGCATGTCGATTAAATTTCTTATTTTTGCGGTAAATTTTTCGGATAATTATGGAATCGAAACTCGTACTTTACAATACGCTCACCCGCCGCAAGGAGGAGTTCGAGCCTTTGACTCCCGGCCGCGTGGGCATGTATGTCTGCGGCCCTACGGTCTACGGCGACCCGCATCTGGGCCACGCCCGTCCGGCCGTGACGTTCGACCTGCTGTTCCGCTACCTCAAGGCCTGCGGCTACAAGGTGCGTTACGTGCGCAACATCACGGACGTGGGACATCTGGAGCACGACGCCGACGAGGGAGAGGACAAGATCGCCAAGAAGGCCCGGCTCGAACAGCTGGAGCCGATGGAGGTGGCCCACTACTACACGGAGCGTTACCACCGTGCGATGGAGGCCCTGAACGTCGAGACGCCCTCGATCGAACCCTATGCGTCGGGACATATCATCGAGCAGATCGAGTTCGTGAAGAAGATTCTGGCCGACGGGTTCGCCTACGAGTCGAACGGCTCGGTCTACTTCGACGTGGAAAAGTACAACCGGAAATACAATTACGGCCGGCTTTCGGGCCGCAACCTCGACGATATCGTCGCCAACACCCGCGAGCTGGACGGTCAGAGCGACAAGCGCCATTCGTACGACTTCGCGTTGTGGAAGAAGGCGTCGCCCGAACATATCATGCGCTGGCCTTCGCCGTGGAGCGAGGGATTCCCCGGCTGGCATATGGAGTGCTCGGCTATGAGCACCCGCTATCTGGGCGAGCGTTTCGACATCCACGGCGGCGGCATGGACCTGATGTTCCCGCACCACGAATGCGAGATCGCGCAGTCCACGGCGGCGCTGGGCCACGATTCGGCCCGCTACTGGGTGCACAACAACATGATTACGATCAACGGCCAGAAGATGGGCAAGTCGCTGGGCAACTTCATCACCCTCGAAGAGCTTTTCACCGGCAGCCACAAACTGCTGGCGCAGGCCTATTCGCCGATGACGATCCGTTTCTTCGTGCTGCAGGCGCAGTACCGCTCGACGCTCGACTTCTCGAACGAGGCGTTGCAGGCCGCCGAGAAGGGACTCGACCGCCTGATGAAGGGCGTCGAGGCGCTCGGCAGGATCAAGCCCGCCGACGTCTCGACGGTCGATCCGGCCGAACTGGAGGAGCGGTGCCGCGCGGCGATGGACGACGACCTGAATTCGCCGATGGTCATTTCGGCGCTGTTCGACTGGGTGCGCGTCATCAACCAGCTTGCGGAGGGCCGGCAGACCATCACGGCCGCCGACCTCGAAACGCTGAAGACGACCGTTCGCCGCTATGCGTTCGACATCCTCGGCCTGCGCGACGAGAAGGCCGCCGGCTCGGCTTCGGGCCGCGACTACGTGACGCCGCTGGTCGAGATGCTGCTCGATGAACGTCTGAAGGCCCGCGCCGCGAAGGATTGGGCCGCTTCCGACCGTATCCGCGACGGGCTGGCCGCCGCCGGAATCCGCGTCAAGGACCGCAAGGACGGCAGCGACTGGGAGCTGGAATAGCTGTCTCCCGATTTTCGGGCGCCGCCCGCCGGAACGGACGCCGGAGTGCGGTGCACGGTTTTTGCCGCCTGCCGGCAGTGTCCGGGGCGTTGTCCGGGCGGTATGCAGGATGTCCGCCGTGCCGGGCGGCGTCGGGCCGCATGTCCGGGACGTGATTCCGGGAAATCGGCACTCTACAGGAATATGAACAGGAAATTATGTCTGCAACAATAAAGGGAGCGGCTGCGGAACTCGGAACGGAGCGTATCCGCAAACTGCTCGTACAATATGCCGTGCCGGCGGTCATCGCCATGACGGCCGCTTCGCTCTACAACATGGTCGACAGCATCTTCATCGGCCACGGCGTGGGGCCGCTGGCCATTTCGGGGCTGGCGCTGACCTTCCCGCTGATGAACCTCGCCGCGGCGTTCGGTTCGCTGGTGGGCGTGGGCGCCGCGACGCTGGTGTCGATGCGTCTGGGCCAGCGCGACTATGAAACGGCCCAGAACATTCTGGGCAACGTGGTGGTGCTGAATCTGATAATCGGTCTTTCGTTCGGACTGGTGACGCTGTTGTTTCTCGACCCGATCCTCTATTTCTTCGGAGCCAGCGACGCGACGATAGGCTATGCGCGCGACTACATGACGATTATCCTCTTGGGAAACGTCATCACGCATATGTATCTGGGGCTGAACTCCGTGCTGAGGGCTTCGGGCCACCCGCGCAAGTCGATGTACGCTACGATCTATACGGTGGTGATCAACGCTGCGCTCGACCCGCTGTTCATTTACGGTTTCGGGTGGGGCATCCGCGGCGCGGCCGTTGCCACGATACTGGCGCAGGTCATCGCGCTCGTCTGGCAGTTCCATATCCTTTCGGATAAGAGCGAACTGCTCCATTTCAGGCCCGGTATCTACCGCCTGCGCCGCAAGATCGTGCGCGACATACTGGCCATCGGCATGTCGCCCTTCCTGATGAACCTCGCGGCCTGCTTCATCGTGATCCTGATCAACAAGGGGCTGAAACAATACGGCGGCGACCTGATGATCGGCGCCTACGGCATCGTGAACCGGCTGGCGTTCTTCTTCGTGATGATCGTCATGGGCATTAATCAGGGCATGCAGCCCATCGCGGGGTATAATTTCGGCGCCCGGCAGTACGAGCGCGTGCTGCGCGTGCTGAAGCTGACGATCATCGGCGCCACGTGCGTCACGATGGCCGGATTCCTGATGGGCGAGCTGGTCCCGCGGCTGGCGGTGTCTGCCTTCACGAACGATCCCGAACTGATCCGGCTGTCCGTTGAGGGCATGCGCATCGTCTTCATCTGCTTCCCGATCATCGGGTTCCAGATGGTGGCCACCAACTTCTTCATGAGCATCGGCATGGCCGGCAAGGCGATTTTCCTGTCGCTTTCGCGCCAGCTGCTTTTCCTGATGCCGGGACTGATCTTCCTGCCGCACATCTTCGACGTCTATACCCGTTGGGACGGCAGCTGGGGCGTGTGGTGCTCGATGCCGCTCTCAGACCTGCTGGCGTCGGTCGTGGCCTTCTGCATGCTGGCCTACCAGCTGCGTAAATTCCGGGCCAAGATGGATGCGGCCCCGGCAACGAACAATCCCGAATAATCCGCGACTATGAAAGATAAATTCGTCATCAATATCGGGCGGCAGCTCGGAAGCGGCGGCAAGGCCGTCGGCGAGGCCGTGGCGGCGAGACTCGGAATCGGCGTTTACGACAAGCAGCTGATCAATCTGGCCGCCGAGCAGAGCGGCATCTGCCCCGAAATTTTCGAGAAAGCCGACGAAAAGGAGTCGCGCAACCTGTTCGCGACCTTCATCGGCTATCTGCGTTCGCCGTTCGTCGGAAGCGAATATTCGGGGAGCAACGTGCTGAGCAGCGATGCGCTGTTCAAAATCCAAAGCGACGTGATCCGCGACCTCGCTTCGCGCGAATCGTGCGTTTTCGTGGGCCGCTGCGCCGACTATATCCTGCGCGATCATCCGCGCACCGTGAATATTTTCATCGCGGCCGGCCGTGCCGAACGTATCGAGCGGCTCTGCCGCCTGCACGGCATCGCGCCCGGAGAGGCGGAGAGCCTGATGGACCGCACCGACGCCCGGCGCGCGGCCTACTACAATTATTACAGCAGCGGCACGTGGGGAATGGCCGAGACCTATGATCTCTGCATCGATTCGTCGGTGCTGGGAATCGACGGCACGACCGGTTTCGTGCTGGAATTCGTGGAACGCAAACTGGGCGTGAAGCCCTGAGCGGCCGCATTTTTTTGTTAATTGATTGCCTATGATACTTGCAGATCAGATAAAGGATTTGGAACAGCGCAGCGGAGCGCTGGAGCGCTGTCTGAACATCGAACAGAAGCGCATCGACCTGCTCAACGAAGAGGAGAAGACCCAAGTGCCGGATTTCTGGGACAACCCGGATCAGGCGCGCGAACAGCTGCGCCGCGTGGCGGCCATCAAGGCGTGGGTGGACGATTACGACGCCGTTGCGAAGGACGTCGAGGATCTTGCGCTGATGCCCGAATTCGTGAAGGAGGGCGTGGTGAGCGAGCAGGAGATGGACGCCCATTATGCGCAGACGCTGGAGCGCATCGAGAAACTCGAAATGCGCAACATGCTGCGCCGCGACGAGGACAAGCTGGGGGCGATTCTCGACATCAACGCCGGGGCCGGCGGCACCGAAGCGCTCGACTGGGCGTCGATGCTGCTGCGCATGTATACCCGCTGGGGCGAGGCGCACGGCTACAAGGTCAAGGTGCTCGACTATCAGGCCGGCGACGAGGTGGGGGTGAAGTCCTGCACGCTGGAGTTCGAAGGCGAGTATGCGTACGGCTACCTCAAGAGCGAGAACGGCGTGCACCGCATGGTGCGCCTTTCGCCCTTCAACGCCAACAACAAGCGGCAGACGACTTTCGCGTCGGTTTTCGTGTCGCCCGCCGTGGACGATACGATCGAGGTGACGGTGAATCCCTCGGACATAGAGTGGGATACGTTCCGCGCCAGCGGTGCGGGCGGTCAGAACGTCAATAAGGTCGAAACCGCCGTGCGTCTGCGTTATCACGGCAAGGATGCCGATACGGGCGAAGCGGTGGAGTTCCTGATCGAGAACATGGAGACCCGCTCGCAGCTGATGAACCGCGAGAACGCCATGCGCATCCTCAAATCGAAGCTCTACCAGCGCGAGCTGGACAAACGCATGGCCACGCAGCAGGCTTTGGAGGCGTCGAAAAAGAAGATCGAATGGGGTTCGCAGATCCGTTCCTACGTCTTCGACGACCGCCGCGTCAAGGACCACCGGACGGGCGTGCAGACCTCGGCCGTCGAAGCCGTCATGGACGGGGGGCTGGACGAATTCATCAAGGCTTACCTGATGGAGTACGGCGCAGAAGCCTGATCCGGGGTTTCGCCGTACGATAAGATCGCTATCTTTGTAAGATGAAGAGACTACTCGTTTTCCTGACGCTTGCGGCCTTGGCCGTCGCGCCGCGCGCTGCGGCACAGGGGGCGCAGCCCGAATCGGCCTGCGGCGCACCGCTTCTGCATGCTCCGGTGCTGGTCGGCATGACCGACACTGCGGCCTACTTCCCGAAACTGAAGGGCCTGCGCGTGGCCGTGCTGGCGAACCATACCGCCGTCGCGCGTTTCTGCGAACCGGCGCAGGGGAAATACGCGGCAGAGGCGGAACAACTGTCGGGAGTATCCGCAGGCGAAGCGGCGGCTTTGCCGGACAGGGCCGGGAGTCGGCCGGCTCGTTTGCCGGGGGCTTCCGCCGACGGGACGATCCATCTGGTCGATCTGCTGCACGGCCGCGGATTCAATGTGACGGGGATCTTTTCGCCCGAACACGGATTCCGGGGAACGGCCGATGCGGGCGAGCATGTCGGAAACTCGGTGGACGGGCGGACGGGAATCCCGATTCGGTCGCTCTATGACGGCAATACCAAACGCCCCTCGGACGAGGCGATGCAGTCGTTCGACGTGCTGGTGGTCGATATGCAGGACGTCGGACTGCGGTTCTACACCTATTATATAACGATGCTCCGCATGATGGATGCCTGTGCCGAATTCGGCCGTACGGTCGTCGTGCTCGACCGGCCCAATCCCAACGGGCATCTGATCGACGGGCCGGTGCTCGACATGAAGTACAAGTCGGGCGTCGGAGCCTTGCCGATTCCCGTGCTGCACGGGCTTACGATGGGCGAGATCGCCCGGATGGCCGTCGGCGAGGGCTGGAGCCGGAAATGCAGGCTGGATGTGGTCTGCTGCCGCAATTACACCCATGCGACACCTTACGGGCTTCCGGTCGCGCCGTCGCCCAATCTGCCGACGCAGCGTGCCGTCTACCTCTATCCGTCGCTCTGTCTTTTCGAAGGGACGGTCGTCAGTCTTGGGCGCGGAACAGACAAGCCGTTCGAAATCTACGGCCATCCCGATATGAAGGGGTATGGATTCTCGTTTACGCCACGGCCGACGGCAGGGGCCAAGCATCCGCCGCTGGAGGGACGGCTCTGCCACGGCGCCGACCTGAGCCGAATGCCGCTCGACGAGGCGCGGCAGGTGGGACTGACGCTGCGCTACGTGATCGAGGCTTATCGCAATCTGGGCTTGGGCGAGCGGTTCTTCACTCCGATGTTCGAAAAACTCATCGGCGTGGGCTATGTCCGCGAGATGATTCTCGCCGGGGCTTCGGAAGCGGAAATCCGCGCGTGCTGGCAGGAGGATCTCAGCCGTTTCCGCCGCCAGCGGCAGCCGTATCTGCTCTATGCGGGTGAAACTCCTGTTTTTGAGTGGATTTTAATTTTTATTCGGAATTTTTTTTCACCTGCATATTTGCTACATATCTTCGCAATCGGTTCCGGTTCGTAACCGATAACGGGATAACTCTGCCGAGTTGTAACCAAAACGTCCGCCGGATGGATTCGGCGGACGTTTCGTGCCGGAGCCTGCCGGTACAACCGCAGGGATAAATGCCTATCTTTACCTGCGTAGCGATTCTGTAAAACCCTTGCCGGAAGAATGGTTATGTCGATTCTGTCTGTTTACTAATTAAAATTTAAGCCTATGACACTTAGATCCTACATGCGTGTGTTATCGGCTGCCATTGCTCTTCTGTTCGTGGCGGTCGGTTGCAAAGATTCGGACGAAGAAATTCCCCCCTCGGAAAAGTACACCTTTGATATAGCCGTTTCGGATATCAGGGTTGCCGACGCCGTGGTTACCGTAACTCCCAGCGATGCGCTGGCTACCTATTATTGCTCTGTCGTCAAAAAGGCCGATTTCGATAAATTGGGATCCGACGAGGCTTATCTGGACGACGATATCGATTATCTGAAGGCTCAGGCCGAAAAAAGCAGCTGACCTTTAAAGCCTATCTGGAAACCGTAATCGCCACGGGAAGCGAACCGATCAAATTCGTCACGCTGGAGCCTTCGACCGACTACTATGCCTATGTATACGGCATTACGCCGGAGGGCCGGGTTACGTCCGATTTGAAGAAGACGCCGTTCACGACGGCGACCCCCGAACCGACGGAGCTGACCTTCGAATTCAAGGTGGAGAATATCACCATGACGGCCGCCGATATCGCCGTCATTCCCTCCGACGACGAAGCTCCCTATTATTTCGACGTGATTGCGGCGGCGGCCTACGAGGGAATGTCCGAGGACGAGATTCTCGCCGACGTTTTGGACGCGATCATTCCCGCCTATCTGACGCAGGGACCGGACGGTTACCCTGCGGAGATGTTCGAAGGAATGCTCGCTCTGAAGCCCGGAACCGAATACTATGTCTACGCCATCGGCTACGATGCCGAGAAGGAGGAACCTACTTCGGAGCTGCAGATGTACAAATTCTCGACGACGGCGCCTACGGGCGAAGCGCCTGATCTGACTTTCTCGGCCCGTGCCGGCGATGCCGACGGAAACAACACTTCGACGATGATCTACTGCACTGCCGTGTCGGAGGCCGCCGTATCCGCCAAGATGGCGTGTCTTCCGAAGCAAATCGTGGATGATTTTATCGGGCAGGGCGCTTCGCTCGAAAATATCGCCGATGCCAACGGTCAGGATGTCAAGAGCGAGGATATTGCCGCCCTGAATGCGAAGGGAGGTCTCGGCCTGACGCTGGCGGGCGACGTGATCGTGCCTTCGACGGATTATACGGTGATTTTCAAAGTCGTCTCGGCCGGCGGACGCTCCACGGTGAAGAGCGAAAACGTCTCTACGACCTCCGGTGACGTGCCGCCGTCGGACCTCACTTTCTCCATTGCGGTGACGGAGCTGAAAGCCACCTCGGCCATGGTGACCGTGACGCCCTCGAACGATACCGAGACCTATTTCTTCGATATCCAGCCCAAAAAACTGATCGACGAGAATTTTGCCGACGACGCTTCGCTGATCGCGGCGCTCGATGAAACCTATGCGAAATACGGCGGCATCGCCGGAATGCTGAGCCAAGGCGAAGACGGTTACAAACCGACCTCCCTGACGGCCGGGACCTCCTATTACGTGCTTGCCTTCGGGTACAATACGGCGGCGACGACGGCCGTTACGCGCCATGAGTTTACAACGGAGACAGCGGCGACCTCCGATCTGACGCTGTCGATCGCTATCGACACCTCGGCGGAGCCGATTCCCGGCGGTGTGACGGCTGCGATTACGGCCTCCAACGACGAAGATCCTATATGCTCGATTTCATGCTGGCCGATGAAATCAAGGGCATGTCCGATGCCGAAATCATCGCTTCCGTCGAGCAGAAGTACGGCCAGATTATCTCGTGGCTGCTGGTGACCGGCGATTATGCGACCGCACCTACGGATTTCGGCGGGGAACTCGCCATGATGCCCGGCGCCGAATACTATCTCGTCGCGTTCGGATACGACGGCGCTTCGGCGACGACGGGTGTCACGAAAGCCAAGTTCACGGCGGGCGCCGGGCCTGACGCTGCGGGCACCGGATTCACCTTCAAAGTCGAAGACATCACCTCCGGCGGCGCGACGGTAACCGTGGAGACGACCAAAGAGCCCGTTACCTATATCTGGGACGTGATTTCCGATGCCAGCTATACCCAGCTGGGCGGAAACGCCGAAGCGCTTGTGTCGCACGTAACGGACATGTTTGCGCTCTACGGTACGGCGCAATACGGAAATCTGACTCCCGTGCAGGTTATCGCCGGGCTGGGCGCTTGGTATTCGGGCGCTTCCTATGCGTACGGCAAACTCTCTTCCAAAACGGCCTACAGGCCTTACGCCGCATGTGTGGACCTGAGCGGCAACGTTGTCGGCACGCCTGCCGTCGGCGAAATATTCACGACGCTCGAAGCCGTAGCCGGTTCCGCGACGGTGGAGGCGGCCTATGACAAGTACTTCGACGGCGACGAGGCCGTTGCGGCCGGAGTATCATCCAATGCGTCGGGGAAAGCGTATATTCCCGTAACGGTTACCCGTTCGGCTGATGCCGCGCATTGGTACGTAGCCCTTTATACCGGCGATTATACGGACCCCGGAGCGGTTTCCGAAGCCACGATCATCAACGCGCTGAAGTCTCAGGGCGTGAAGGATGCCGCGAAGATTAATTTCACCTGCTCGTGGGATACCCAGTGCACCTTCCTCGCCGTCGCCGAAGACGCATCGGGCAATGTCGGTGAAATCTTCCGGCTGGGAGTGCGCTTCACCAAGTCCGGGCCTCGCCCATCTCCGAACTGTCGGGAGCGTCGAAAGCCGCGGCCGCAGGCGTTAAACTACCCGTGTTGTGCAGTTCGCTGCTGCCCGGACTCGATGTCCCGAAGGTTTTCCGGCCGCTCGAAGAGCCGAACATGCCGCAGGCCGCTGCTTCGCAGTTGATAAATCTGCGCCGGGAGCGGACCTCGGCCCTGTCCGAAAAGATGGTCCGGGGTGCGGAAATGTCCGGCAACGCAGAGGCGTTATCCGGTGGCAAACCCGCTCAGATCAAATGCCTTGTCGGCATAAATGCAGGCTTGAAGCAGGCTGAAGAGGTCTCCTTGAAGACGGCGGCTGCGGCCCGGTCTCCGAAAAACAGAGTCCGGACTCCCAGAAGATAGCCTCTTCCGTATTCCTATAATCGAGCTGCGGCGCATATGCGCCGCAGTTTTTTCGTTCTGCGCGAATCTGCTGCCGGATGCCCGCAGCCTGCTGTTCCGGCCCGCACCGAGGTCCGGCATGCGTTGAAAATAAATTTTTGAAAAAATCTGAAAAATATTTTTTGCTTCAAAAATATCACTGAATATTGCCGTCGATGATTGGATTTTGTAATCAAATGCCCCCGGATTTCTCAATATTGTAATCAAACGGCCTGCGAAACCTGATCCGGCATGCCGTTTTTCTTGTATCTGAATGATACAATTACGAATATAAATACTTATATTTGCTAACGTAATATAATTTTTAGCGTTCCTTGCCGGACGAATTGTTATATCTTGTCAATTTTATTAATTTAATTTTAAGCCTATGACGCTCAAATCTTACTTGCGCATGTTATTGGCAGCCGTGACTCTTCTGTTTGTCACCTCAGGCTGTAATGACGACGATGACAAAGTCGGACCCCCCCTCTTATTCGTTTAGTGTCGCTGTTTCGGATGTAGCCCAGACCGAAGCTACCGTAACGGTAACTCCCAGCAACGACCAAGCTACCTACTATTATGCGGCTGTAAAGAAGGCCGAGTTCGACACGTTCGAGTCCGACGCGGCCTATGCCCAGCATATTCTCGACAATCTGAAAGCTATCGCGGATAAGAAGGTGCTGCCGCTCAGCGAGTATCTCGCAACGGCCCTCGTCAAGGGAAGCGCACCGCAGAAAATCACCGATCTGACGGCCGGCACCGACTACTACGCCGTTGCGCTCGGCATGCTGACGGACGGCCGCTTCACCTCCGATCTGGTGAAAGAGGCGTTCAAGACGGACGATGCTCCGGAGCCTGCTCCTGAATTGACCCTTTCCATGAGAGCGGGCGACGCCAGCGGTGCGAACACTTCTTCGTATGTCACCTGCCATATCAAGTCCTCGGATATAGTTTCGGCAAAAGCGGCATTCCTTATGAAATCTGCTGTCGATAAGGCGCTTGCCGAGGGAAAAACGCTTGCTGAGATTTTGGCCGGAGTTACGACTGATCCGACACTTAAGACTGAGCAGGTTGAGAAGATAAACAGCGCTGACGGTTATGACCTGCCTTGCCGCGGTGTGCCTGCTGCTACGGCGGTTACGGCGATTGTTTCCGTTACGAGTGCCAATGGAAAAACAACGGTCGATTCAGCTTCGGCAACTACTGATGCTGCTCAGGGCGGCGATTTGACTTTACTATCGCTGTAACGAATATCGGAGCGAAAGGCGCTGATATTAACATTACTCCGTCTAATAATTCCGATACCTATTATTTTGATATTTATCCGGCTTCCGTTGTCGATCAGATACCTGATGACAATCAGTTGATTGCAGCTATTATTGGCGCGAATGACGGTGATGTTACCAAATATTTGTCTACGGGTCCTGATGGCTATTCTAAGGAGCTGATAGAGCAATATATTCCTTTTGATCCTGAAACGGAATATTGTGTAGTCGCTTTCGGATGTAACGGAACTGCTGGAACAACGGCAGTGACCAAAGAGAGGTTTACCACACTTGCAGATGACGGTGAAACGGGCGATGGTCCGGAACTGACTTTGACACTTCGTGCTGGAGATGCTAATGGTGCAAATACGGACACTAAGGTTTATATGGGAGCCTATGCTCCGACTGCAACAGGTGCGTATTATGGAGTATTTTTAACTTCGGATGTTGAAAAAGTACTTGCTCAGGGAGCTTCTTATGATGCTATAGTTACTCAGAACGGAACAGATATGTCTACTAAAGACGGATGGTTGGACGGGCTTGTTAAGAATCCCGGAATTGGAGTAACCTTTAGTGGATTAGATCCCGCTACTTCCTATACTTGTATTTTAAAAGTTACGGATTCGGCTGGTAAATCGACTACAAAGCATGTCGCAGCCACTACTGAAGGTGGTGGGGAGGCTTCCGATGCTTACAAGGCATGGCTCGGTACGTGGACTTTAACCAGCACTTCGTCTGAGGTGAATGCTGCGCCGCTTTCCTTCGATGTTACGTTCATTCAGGGGTTGCTAATTCATCCTATAAATTACAAGGATGGGGCATTACTACGATTCGTGACCAGTCGCAGATTCTTCCGTCGGCTAAGTTCGATAGTGCTACCGGAAATTTTGAGATATTGGAAGGTCAGAGTTTATATACCGATCCGGAGGATGGAAGTGTACTGACTCTTACAGGACGGGCACTTTTGCAGGGAAAATATTATATTATTAACGGTGGTTATCCCGGATTTACCGGAAAGCTTAATGCAGATAAAAACTCGGCAACGATTACTCTGTATCAAGGAAGTGTCGACGGAATGGGTAATTTTACTACCAGTTCGATGGACTTCTTCTGGGTTCTTGGACAAGATATTTATTGGCAAAAGGCAGCTGAAGGATATACCGATAAGGATTATCCGATAGGTCCTTATACAATGACAAGGAAGAGTTCAGGTGCTTCTGTAGCTGCTTCGAAGTCTGCTGCTACAATTCTGCATGCAAGTAAACTGTCGAGTGTACTTTCTGGATGTACAGTTCTGTCAACTTCAGTTAAGCAGAATGGCGTGGTATTCGAAAGCCAAGTAGCAATGCCGAGCTCGCTTGTATTCGATCGTCCTGCTGCGTCGGGGACTGTCATTGGCAACAGTGGGAAATTTGAAAATGCTGGATTGAAAAAGCAGATTTCAAATAACTTGGATAATAACACGGATTTCCAACTCTTGAATAGGTTGTAAGAGTTTGAATAATCATATCGAACTGCGGTCCAATTTGGACCGCAGTTTTTTATTGGAAATATATATGTTTCGGACATATGGAGACGGTTTGTGAAAATTTTCATCGGAAAATGAAATAATGTGCCTAATTTATTGTATATTTGAATAATTCAGATGTTTTCCCTACGGCTTTTTATTATTCACCCACTTAAATAATTTAAGCTATGAAAAATCCTACTTGTTCCCCAAATTTCCTACTGCCGCTATTCGGTGCATTGGCGGTATAGAAGTGATAAGTACAAACGTGTCGTTCTTTACTACGATAGACGGCGGCATTGATCAAATTTCACGGACCGATAAATCGCTGAAACTACGTTTTACAAAATGCGGTGTTTATCAGATATTGGCAACACGGAATTATCGTGATCTTGCGAACCCGTCGGGGCCGATTATGCTCCAACAGGCAACCATTACTTGTCGGGTGGCGTCGCCTGTGGCAAGCATCGAAGGTCCGAGTTCTGTAGCACTCGGTAAAGTTTATAATTTCAGTGTCAATTTTGAAGATCCTGATTATCCTGATCCCAATCTGGAAATCACGGAATCGGTTTTTAATGATCCGCAGTGTACGATTATCAATAACGACGGAGCAGGGAACTATTTGATTCGTTTCGACCAGCCGGGTGCGTATGCGATTAAACCCGGCTTGACATGGGCTAACTCTTCCGATGTTATGAAGGTCGGTCCACATTATTGTGTGGAGGTGTTTTTCAGACCGAGATGAATTATGGGTTCAGAAAAGGTATTTCTAAACTAGGTGTAATGTATCTGAATCATATTAATTTGTGCGATCAGCAACAAGATGTTTATGCTTCTTTGCCATATAGAGTGTATTTCAAGTATAAAGAGGTGGGCATAAGGTCTAATGGAATTGCTTTTGAGGTCGTTGATTGGAAAGAAATCCGTCAGGCGGCTGGAGAGTCTGGAAAAAGTTATTATGCCTGCTACGACAACTCCAATGGATGGCATTTTTATGGGGGCCTAATCCGGATCTTCCCGGAGATTATTGGAAAATAGAGATTCCGAGAGATAGATGCTATTCTTTGGAAGAAGCTGGAGGAATTGTTATTCCGGGAAAACCGATTGAATAACTTTCTCAGCCCAACGCCTAAACAACACGCCCGAAGCATTATGCTTCGGGCGTGTTGTTCCATGTTGTAACCGTGCGTTATTCCGGAATGATCGCCTCGCTGGGGCAAACGCCTGCGCAGGTGCCGCAGTCGATGCAGGTGTTGGGGTCGATTACATAGATATCGCCAGCCGAGATAGCCTCTACCGGACATTCGCCGATGCAGGTACCGCAGGCAACGCAGGAGTCGGTGATTTTGTAAGCCATTTTTGAAAAATTTATTTGTTAATGTGTGTATGTAATGACAAATATAGAAACTTATTTGATAATATCAAAACCCGTATAGGGAATCAGCGCTTCGGGAATGCGGATGCCTTCGGGGGTCTGGAAGTTTTCGAGCAGGGCGGCGACGATGCGCGGCAGGGCCAGCGACGAGCCGTTGAGCGTGTGCGCCAGCTGGGTTTTCTTGTCGGCGTCCTTATAGCGGAGCTTGAGACGGTTGGCTTGGAACGATTCGAAGTTCGAGACGGAGGAAACCTCCAGCCAGCGTTTCTGCGCTTCGGAGTAAACCTCGAAGTCGTAGGTGAGCGCCGAGGTGAACGACATGTCGCCGCCGCACAGACGCAGGATGCGGTAGGGCAGGCCGAGCGACTTGACGATCGACTCGACATGCGCCACCATACCGTCCAGCGCTTCGTACGAGTTCTGGGGCAGGCTCAGCTGCACGATCTCGACCTTGTCGAACTGGTGCAGGCGGTTCAGGCCGCGCACGTCCTTGCCGTAGGAGCCGGCTTCGCGGCGGAAGCAGGGGGTGTAGGCGGTCATTTTTACGGGGAAATCCTTTTCGTCGAGGATCACGTCGCGGTAGATGTTCGTGACGGGAACTTCGGCCGTGGGGATCAGGTAGAAGTTATCGACCGTGGCGTGGTACATCTGCCCCTCTTTATCGGGGAGCTGTCCCGTACCGAAGCCCGAAGCCTCGTTGACCATGATCGGCGGCTCGACTTCGAGATAGCCGGCTTTGGTGTTGCAGTCGAGGAAGTAGTTGATCAGCGCCCGCTGCAGGCGTGCGCCCTTGCCCTTGTAGACGGGGAATCCGGCACCCGTGAGTTTTACGCCCAGATCGAAGTCGATGATGTCGTATTTGCGGGCCAGCTCCCAGTGGGGCAGCGGGTTTTCGGGCAGTTCGGTGTAGCTTTCGACGAGTTTTACGACGAGGTTGTCCTCTGCGGTTTTGCCCTCCGGGACGATCTCGGCGGGGAAGTTGGGCAGCGTGACGATCGCGGCCTGCAGCTCCTCCTGCACTTCGCGCGATTCGGCCTGCAGGCGGTTCGATTTCTCCTTGAGGTCGGCGACGAAGCGTTTGCGCTCCTCGGCCTCTTCGCGGTGGCCCTGACCCATCAGCGCACCGATCTCCTTGGCGGCTTTGTTCTGCGCGGCCAGCGTATTGTCCAATTCTACCTGAATGGCCTTGCGGCGGTCGTCCAGCGTTTCGATCTTTTCGATGACGGGTGCGGCGTCCACGCCCTTTTGGCCAGTTTGCGGATCGCGGCCTCTTTGTCATCGCGGATTTGCTTTAGCGTAAGCATACTATCTGTTGATTTTTGAGTATTCGTATTACAAACCGCAAATTTATAAAAATAGCGGCAATATCGCTCCCGGCGGGCGTTAAATTTTCAACCTCCGTGCGAAAAACGCGTTATGGCCGGGTGGGTGGCGGCGAATCCGGCATGGCGTCTTTCCAGACACTCCGCACCCGGCGGTCTGTTGCCGATGTCTCTGCGCCGCGCGTGCGGTGCGGGCTTCCGAGGTGCTTCCGGGGTGAATTTGGGCCGGGCCGGGCCGGCTTCCGGCGCTTCGGCTTCCGGCGCTTCGTGTTTCAGCGCTTCGGGCGGCGGGACGCAGGGGTACGGGCGGAGAGGGACAGGCGGGGCGCTATTCCGGGCGGCGGGGAATGCGGGGCAAACTCCGGCAGGGATATGTTTTTTCGGCTTCGGCTCCGGTTTTTGTCGGGGAATTTGTTATTTTTGCAAAAAATAAAGCATGAACTTCGTCGAACTACTCGCTCCCGCCAGAGATTTGCAGTCGGCCGTGGCCGCCGTGGATTACGGCGCCGACGCCGTCTATATCGGCGGTGCAAAGTTCGGAGCGCGCCATGCGGCGGGCAACAGTGCGGAGCAGATCGCCCGTGTCGCGGAGTATGCCCACCGTTATGGCGTGCGGGTGCATGCCACGCTCAATACCCTGATTTACGACGACGAACTGGAGACCGCCGAGCGGCAGGCCCGCGAGCTGATCGCGGCCGGGGTCGATGCGCTCATCGTGCAGGACATGGCTCTGCGGCGGATGGATCTTCCGGTCGAGCTGCACGCCTCGACGCAGGTGTGCAACATGACGCCCGAACAGGCGCGTTTCCTAGGCGAATGCGGTTTTGCCCGCGTGATTCTCGAACGGGCGCTGTCGCTCGACGAGATCCGGGCGATATGCGCCGCGACGAACGCCGAAGTGGAGTGTTTCGTCCACGGGGCCATCTGCGTGGGTTACAGCGGCCGCTGTTTTCTGTCGCGGTCGATGTCCGAGCGGAGCGGCAACCGCGGCGCATGCAGCCAGCCGTGCCGCCTGACCTACGATCTGACCGACGGCAGCGGACGCACCTATCTGGCCGGAAAACACCTGCTCTCGGTCCGCGACCTGAATCTTTCGGCACACGTCGGCGAGCTGCTGGATGCCGGCGTCAGGTCGCTGAAAATAGAGGGGCGTCTCAAAGACATCAATTATATCCGCAATACGGTGGCCTATTACCGCCGCGCGGTGGACGATGCGCTGGCCGTGCGGCCCCACCTGCGGCGTGCTTCGGCCGGTGAAAGCGTCGCGGACTTCACGCCCGATACGGCCAAGAGTTTCACCCGCGGGGAGTCTGAATACTTCTTTGCGGGCAAACGTGCTGGCGTCGCGTCGTTCGACACGCCGAAGGCGGTCGGCGAATATGCGGGCCGCGTGACGCGCGTCGAAAGGACCCGTTTCCGGCTCGACCGGGCGCATACGCTGGCCGCCGGCGACGGCATCTGCTTCCTGACGCCGTGCGGACTGGTCGGAACCAATGTCAATGCTGCCGACGGCGACTGCGTGACGCCCAACCGCATGGAAGGGATCGCTCCGGGATGCGAGGTCTACCGCAATTACGACCACCGCTTCAACCAGCTGCTCGAACGGAGCCGTACGCGGCGCGTGATTCCGGCCGCGGCCGTGGTGACGGTGTCGGCGGAGGGGGTGACGTTCCGCTATACCGACTGCGAAGAGGTGGCGGCTGTCGCCGAACGCCGCGTTGCGTTGGAGCCGGCGAATAATGCCGAAGCGAATGCCGCCGCTGTGCGGACGCAGGCCATGAAGAGCGGCGATACGATTTTTGCGGTGCGCTCGGCCGAGGTGCAGGGAGCCGAATGGTTCGTTCCGGCGTCGCTGGCGTCGCAGCTGCGGCGCGAAGGGCTTGCCGCCCTGCTGCAGGCTCGGCTGGCGCGGGGCGTCGAGCACCGGATTCTGCCTGAGGGCGCGGCGGAGTATCCGTCGGAGACGCTTTCGGCCGAAGAGAATGTCACCAACCGTCTTGCCGAAGCGTTTTACCGCGACCACGGCGTCCGGCAAATCGAGCGGGGCTCGACCTCGCGGCTACGACCGCCGGGCATCGGGTGATGCGCTCGGCCTACTGCATCCGCCGCGAAATCGGCGAATGCCTCAAGGAGCGGCCGCGCCTGAAAGGCGATTTGTGGCTGGAGCGCGGCGCGAACCGCTACCGGCTGGAATTCGACTGCGTCCGCTGCGAAATGAGCTTGGTGGACTGCACCCGGAAAGAGACTGCGAAACCAAAACCATAACCATAACCGATGAAAAAGACTCTCTTGATCCTTGCGGCGGCGCTTTCGGGCGCGTTGGCCGCTTCGGCCCAGACCGGCCGCGAATGGCAGGACCCTGCCGTCAATGAAATCAACCGCCTGCCGATGCACTCGACCTTTGCGGCGGGCGAGAGCATGCCGCTCGACGGCGTGTGGAAATTCCACTGGGTGCGCAACGCTTCGGAGCGTCCCTCCGGTATCTGGCAGGTGGATTACGACGATGCGTCGTGGGGCGCGATGCCCGTGCCGGGGATGTGGGAGCTGAACGGTTACGGCGACCCGCTCTACGTGAATATCGGCTATGCGTGGCGCGGCAATTTCGAGAACGATCCGCCGCACGTGCCCGACGCCGAAAACCATGTCGGTTCCTACCGGCATACGTTCGAGGTGCCGGCATCTTGGAGCGGCAAGGATATTTTTCTCTCGATCGGCTCGGCGACGTCGAACGTCTATGTCTGGATCAACGGCCGTTTCGTCGGCTACAGCGAGGACAGCAAGCTTGCGGCGGAATTCGACGTCACGAAATTCGTGAAGCCGGGCGAAAACTTGATCGCCCTGCAGATGTTCCGCTGGTCGGACGGCACCTACCTCGAAGATCAGGACTTTTGGCGCTTTTCGGGCATCGCCCGCGGCGTGACGCTGACGGCCCGCGACAAGGCGCACCTGAAGGACGTGCGCATCACCCCGACGTTCGACGCCGATTATAGGGACGCCCAGCTGCACGTCGAAGTGGAGACGACTCCGCATGTGAAATCGGTCGGCCTGACGCTGCTGGATGCGGCGGGCGAGGCGGTGGCCGAACAGCAGATCAGGCCGGCGGGCGGCAAAGCGGGGTGTCTCTTCCGTGTCGCCGATCCCGCGAAGTGGTCGGCCGAGGCGCCCAACCTCTATACGCTCCGGATCGACGTGTCTGACGGGCGGAACGTGACCGAAACCGTGACGCAGCCCGTGGGCTTCCGTTCGGTCGAGATCCGGAATGCGCAGCTGCTCGTCAACGGACAGCCCGTGCTGATCAAGGGTGCCGACCGCCACGAGATGGACCCGATCGGGGGCTATGTGGTGAGCCGCGAGCGGATGATCGAGGATATTCGCATCATGAAGGAGATGAACATCAACGCCGTGCGTACGAGCCACTATCCCAACGACCCGCAGTGGTACGAACTCTGCGACGAGTACGGTATCTATGTCGTGGACGAGGCGAACGTCGAGTCGCACGGCATGGGTTACGGCGAAGAGACGCTGGCCAAGGTGCCCGCCTTCGCGCAGGCGCATATGGAGCGCAACCAGCGCATGGTGCTGCGCGACAAGAACCACCCCTCGGTCATCGTCTGGTCGATGGGCAACGAGGCGGGCATGGGGCCAAACTTCGAGGCCTGCTACCGCTGGATCAAGGATTACGATGCGTCGCGTCCGGTGCATTACGAACGCGCCGTGTACGATCGGGACGGTGCGTTTACCGACATTATCTGCCCGATGTACTGGGACTATGCGCAGTGCGAGAAATACCTGAAGAACAACCCCTCCAAACCGCTGATCCAGTGCGAATACGCGCATGCCATGGGCAACTCGATGGGCGGTCTGGACCACTATTGGAAGCTGGTGCGCCAATATCCGTCGTATCAGGGCGGATTCATCTGGGACTTCGTCGATCAGGGACTCGCCCGCTACGAAAAGAACGGCCGCGTGTCGTTCCTCTACGGCGGCGATTTCAACAACTACGACGCGACCGACAATTCGTTCAACTGCAACGGCATCATCGCTCCCGACCGCACGTGGCATCCGCACGCCTATGAGGTGAAGCGGCAGTACCAGAATATCTGGACCGAGCTTCTCGATCCGGCGCAGGGCCGCGTGGAGGTGTACAACGAGAACTTCTTCGTGGGGCTGGACGATTACGAACTGACGTGGGAACTGGTCGCCGACGGCCGGGTCGTGAAGGCCGGCCGTATTGGCGAACTCGATGTCGCGCCCCGGCAGCGACGCACCTATGCGCTGGGCTTTACCTCCGCCGATTTCTGCCCGCAGGCCAAGGAGCTGCTGGTGAACGTGGCCTACAAACTGAAAAACAAACGGCCGCTGTTGGACATCGGCCATACGGCGGCGCAGCAGCAGTTCGTCGTGCGTGAGTACGACTGCAAAGCCGGGTTCGGCCTTGCTGCGTCGGAACGTCCCGTCGAGGTGACTGTATGGGAGCGCGGCACGCGGGTTGCAGGCCAGACGTGGGAGATGTTCTTCTCGCGCGACGGCTTCCTCAGCGCCTACGACGTCGATGGCCGCGCACTGATGGCCGAAGGCGCCGAGCTGCGTCCGCAGTTCTGGCGCGCTCCGACCGAGAACGACCTCGGCGCAAAGCTCGACCGCAAACTCGCGGTCTGGAAGAATCCCGAACTGAAACTCACGAAATTCGATGCCGGCGTGAAGGACGGCGTGGCGGTCGTCGAAGCGCTTTACGAGCTTCCCGCCGTGAAAGCGACGCTGGCGCTGACCTACCGGATCAACGGCGCGGGGGAAATGGAGGTGACGGAACGTATGACCGCCGACAAGTCGGCCGAGGTTCCCAACCTGCTGCGCTACGGCATGACGCTCACGATGCCGGCGCGTTACGACCGCGTGATCTACTACGGCCGCGGCGAACATGAAAACTATGCCGACCGGCTCTCGTCGGCCGATCTGGGACTTTACGAACAGCGTGTCGCCGACCAGTATCACGACGAATATGTGCGTCCGCAGGAGTCGGGCACCAAGAGCGACGTGCGCTGGTGGACCGTGGCCGACAGTTCGGGCACGGGGCTGACGATCCTCTCCGACGCTCCTTTCTCGGCATCGGCGCTGCCCTATGCGACGGCCGATCTCGACGTGTCGAACTTCCCGCCCCAGCAGCATTCGGGAACGCTCACGGCGCGCGACGCGACGTTCGTGAACTTCGATCTGCGGCAGTCCGGACTGGGCTGTATCGACAGCTGGGGACAACTGCCGGAGGAGCGGTTCCGGGTGCCTTACGGCGACTATACGTTCCGCTTCCTGCTCAGGCCGACGATAAAATAAAGAAGATTTTTTATGCAAGAACAGCTGACACCCAGCTTTCGGGGATTACGAATTGATCGACACGGGCGATTTC
>VOFB01004124.1_pt1 | contig 51262 bp, 99 predicted proteins | sample 5384141 | NCBI WGS metagenome assembly VOFB01 (sample SAMN12384721, study PRJNA508395) | human gut metagenome | isolation source: healthy gut A | host: Homo sapiens | reverse complement strand
ATTTGGTGCTGTATTAGCTTTTGCTGCACAAAAATGATCGGTGTTGAAGTTGATGAAAGAGAAGCCAAAATACTTGAAGTACTATGGAGCAAACTGTGGTGGTTGTGGATACCCAGGTTGTGGTGGTGTGCAGCTGCAATAGTAAAAGGCAGAAGCACCTGTCAATGCATGTCCAGTTGGTGGAGCAGCAGTAGCTGCAAAAATCGGTGAAATAATGGGTGTTGCAAAGAAACAGGGGAAAGACAGGTTGCACATGTTATGTGTAAAGGTAGTTGTTCAAGTGCAGCAAACAAATATGAATATCAAGGGATACAAGATTGTAGAGCAGCAGCGGCATTAATTGGAGGAGCAAAATCATGTAGTTTTTGGTTGTTTAGGACTTGAACTTGTGTATCTGTCTGTGCATTTGGTGCATTATCAGTAGTTGATGGTGTTGCAGTAGTAGATGAAGAAAAAATGTGTTCTTTGTGGAAAATGTATAGATATATGTCCAAAAGGATTAATAAAGAAAAACCAGCTAAACAAGAAGTCGTAGTTGACTGTAGCTCTAAAGATAAAGGTAAAGATGTAAAAGATAAATGTAAGGCTGGATGTATAGGATGTAAAAAATGTGAAAAATCTTGTCCAGTTGGACAATAACAGTAGAAAACAACTTAGCTACAATAGATTATTCTAAATGTATAGGGTGTAAAGTATGTGCAGAGGTTTGTCCAAAAGAAAGTTATAGAAGCAGAATTATCAGACAGACGTGAAAAGTAACTATAGATGAAGAAAATGTAGCGGATGTACAGCATGTGCTAGAACTTGTCCATTTGGAGCTATAGAAGGAGAAAAGAAAAAAACCACATAAAGTCGATGTTGAAAAATGCAAAGGATGCCATTTATGCATGAAAAAATGTAAAAAGGCGCAATGCAATTAGTTGATGATAAGAAAGCATCAATTAAATTGGTTAATTAAAGATATTAAAATATAAAATGTGGATAGAATAAAGGTATAGATTTCTATACCTTTTATTTTTATTATGCATATAAATTGAATTTTTAAAGTACAATATAAATGTTCGGATTATAAAAATATCAATATAAATATTATTACAAAATCCTTAATAAAATAAGAAATTTGTAATAATATTTAGTATTTATTTAAATAAAGTAAATTTTTCTCGAAATATAAGATTTAAACAAGAAAACAGTATACATTAAGATTGAAATTTTTATAATATAGTGATAAACTTAATTAGTACAAAATTTGAGTACAAGAAGGTGAACAAATGAAAGTAATATTAGCATCAGCTTCACCGAGGAGAAAAGAGATTTTGCAAAATACTAAGCTTAATTTTGATATACAAAAAGTGATATTGAAGAAGTGATTTTGGAAAACGAATCTCCAGAAGATATGGTAGTTAGACTTGCATATGAAAAAGCATTTGATGTAGCAAAGAGAAATACAGATAGATTAGTTATAGGAGCAGATACAATTGTAGCTTTAGATAACGAAGTTTTAGGTAAGCCAAAAGATCAAAATGAGGCATATCAAATGATAAAAAGACTATCTAATAAAACACATAAAGTTATAACAGGAATCAGTTTAATTAACTTGAAAGAAAATAAAATTATAAAAGATTATGTAGTTAGTTTCGTTACATTTAAAGATTTAAGTGAGGACTCTATTAAAGATTATATAAATACAAATGAATCTTTAGACAAAGCAGGTGCATATGGAATACAGGGCTATGGAGCTTTATTAGTTAAAAATATACAAGGTGATTATTTTAATATAGTTGGACTCCCTATTTCAAGACTTAGCGATTTACTAAAGAATCACTTTGATATAAATCTATTTTATGGAGGATGATTCATCTGCAAGATACTTTTAGGTAAAGGTCTAAACATAAAAAATATGTTAATAGAAGAAAGACCGAGAGAAAAGATGCTGACAAAAGGTGTGAAATCATTAACTGATGCAGAATTGTTAGCTATTATAATTAGAACTGGAAATAAAAAATATAATGCTATAGAGCTTTCTAACCAAATATTTAAGGAAAAATTAATAAATATTAGAGATTTATATGATATAAGTATAGAAGAGCTATGTAGTATAGACGGTATTGGACTTACAAAAGCAAGCCAAATAAAGGCAGCTATAGAATTAGGTGTAAGAGCATCCAGTTATAAGCCGCCTAAATATAAAATAAATCAGCCTTGGGATATCTATAAATATTATATGGATATATTTAGATATGAATCACAGGAAATATTTAAAATAGTACTTTTTAAATACAAAAATGAAATAATAACAGATGTAGATATTTCGATTGGAACCTTAAATTCATCTTTAGTGCATCCAAGAGAAGTTTTTAGAGCGGCGATAAGAAGAAGCAGCAATAAGATTATACTTATACATAATCACCCATCAGGATGTCCCACACCATCTATAGAAGACAAAGTTGTTACAAATAGACTTGTCAAATGTGGAGAAATAATAGGCATTGAGGTAATAGACCATATAATTATAGGTGATGGATTGTATTTTAGTTTTAAAGAAAATATGTTGATTTGATATAGTGTAAGATTGAAGGGAGCGTTTAAAAATGGCAAGTGAAAAGAAACAAAAAAAACAAAAAGGATCTTTATTCGATTCGAAAAATGACAAAAGATATGGGAATAGACTTAGGTACTGCTAATACTTTAGTATACATTAAAGGTCAAGGTATAGTACTTAGAGAACCATCAGTTGTTGCAATAAGAGATGACAGCAAAGATGTTTTAGCAGTTGGTGAAGAAGCAAAAAGAATGATAGGTAGAACACCAGGAAACATAAAAGCAATAAGACCGATGAAAGATGGTGTTATAGCTGATTTTGATATAACACAATCAATGTTAACTTACTTCATACAAAAATCTGCAGCTAAAAAAAGGTGTAGTTAGTGCGAGAATAGCTATATGTGTACCATATGGTGTTACTGAAGTAGAGAAAAAAAGCAATCGAAGAGGCTGCACAACAAGCAGGAGCTAAAGAAGTATTTCTTAATAGAAGAACCTATGGCAGCTGCAATAGGAGCAGGTCTTAGAGTCGAAGAGCCAGAAGGAAACATGGTAGTTGATATCGGTGGTGGTACTTCTGAAATAGCTGTAATCTCATTAGGTGGAATAGATACTGCTGAATCTATAAGAATAGGTGGTAACAAATTAGATGAAGCTATAGTTAATTACGTTAAAAAAGAATACAACCTATTAATAGGTGAAAAGAACTGCTGAAGATGTTAAAATAAACATAGGTTCAGCATACAAAGATGGAGAAGAAGTAACTTCTCAAATAAGCGGTAGAGATTTAGTAACAGGGCTTCCTAAGAAAATTGATATATCTTCTTCAGAAATAAGAGATGCATTAAAAGATCCTATAAATACTATAGTTAACGGAATAAAAATAACTCTAGAAAAAACAAAACCAGAGCTTGCTGCTGACCTTATGGAAAACGGAATAATGTTAACAGGAGGGGGAGCTTTATTAAAAGGACTTGATTTATTAGTAAAAAGAAGAAACTGGTATGCCAGTATTTATAGCTGAATATCCACTTGATTGTGTAGCTATAGGAACTGGAAAATCAGTAGAAGATCAAGAAATCTTTGAGAAAGTTCTAGTAGCAAACAAAAGAAGATAGAAGCTGGTGATGAGTTTGAAAAGAGACAAAATAAACGTAAAATAAATTTTAAAGTGATAGCAACTGGTGTAGTTGCTATCACTTTAATTGGAATTGTGGGCATATCGATTGGATCAAATTCAGGAAAGAGTCCCTTTAACTCAAACATAATATTAAATGTATCATCTACATTAGAAAATGGTGTAAGTAAAGGGGGTACAATTCTTTACGGGTGGATTTTCTGATATTTTAAACTTTAAATCTAATGCTAAAAAGTAACAAAAAATTAGAAGAAGAAAACGAAGAACTAAAAAACAAATAACAGAATTAAAAGGTGAGTTAGAAGATACTAGCTCATTAGAACAATTAAAAAAAGCACTTAATTTCGTGGATGAAAAATATGTAGCAAACCAAGTGGCTGCAAAAGTAATAAGTAAAAATGATGGACTTTGGTACACATCTATGGTAGTAAGTGCAGGGAGTGAAGATGGAGTTAAAGAAAATAGTTTAGTTATGAATGGCTATGGTTTAGTCGGAATAGTAACTGAAGTATCATCAAATTATTCAAAAAGTAATTACTCTATTAGACACAACATCATCAGTTAGTTTTAAATTATCTAGAGATTCTAATAGCAAGGGAATTATTACAACTGGGACAGGTATAAAAACGAAGAAGTAAATAGAAATAAAGGTCTCCTACAAGGTTATATGCTTGATTCAGATTATGATGTACTTCCAGGAGATAGTGTAGTTACATCTGGACTTGGTTTATATCCAAAAGATATCGTTATAGGAGAAGTTACTAAGGTTACAGAAGATAAGAGTAAATCTTTAAAATATGTAGTAGTTAAACCTAACGTAAACTTCAAAAGTATCGACAATGTAGTAATAGTAGAACCAAGAAATATGAATTAGAGAGGTAACTATTATGAAAAAATATTACTTTGTATATTGGGTTTTTTATAATAATACTTCAAAATAGTATTATTAATTATTTATCTGTTTTTGGAATGACTATAAATATAGTTTTAATATATTTGGTTATAATTTCACTTTATTTAGACGAACTAGAAAGTGGAATTATAGGAGCTATTTTAGGACTTATACTAGATTCTAGTGTAGGTGGTATTTTTGGAGCAAATGCATTAATATTTTTTGCAATAGCATATATGGTAAGTTATATAAAAGACAAAGTATATAAAGAAAGCCCTATAATGATATTTACTATTATTTTAGGAACAACATTTATATATTGGAATTAGTTTTTTACTTGCGAGAGTACTGTATAATGTGTGTACATTTACATCAATTATAAAAATATTAATAGTTCCAATTTTAAATAGTTTAGTGGGAATATTAGTATACAAAATATTTAAAAAACCAATATTAAGACTAGAAGAAGAATAGTGGTGATTTAATGGAAGAAAATAAAATTATTGAGAGATTTAAAGCTATAAAAATCTTCTTGTTATGCGCCTTTGGAGTAATCATATTAAAAATGTTATACATGAATACAGTACAACATGAATACTATACAAATCTTGCAGATAATAAAACTTATAAACAAGTTACAATAAAAGCTGCAAGAGGAGAGAGATTAGAGATAGATACGGAAGGCTTTTAGCAGGAAATACAAATTCCTTTGTAGTTGAGGGTATCAAGTGACCAATTAACTGCTAAAGGAAATGATCCTAACGCTGTTGCTTTAAAAATAATAAATAAATTAATAGAAAACGGCGAAGATTATGAAGATGATTTCCTATTACAATAAGTAAAAATGGAAACTTTTTCTTATACATATGATAAAAAATGTAAGAGAATATAAAGAAAAGAATAATATCCCATCAAACCTTAATGCAAAAGAAACATTCTACTATCTAGTAGATAGTCTTATTGAAGATGGAACATTAAAAAAATCAGATAGGGATTTAGAACCAGCTGAACTTCAAAAAAAGCTTAATAATAATGGATATTATCCTCCTATATTAGTTAAGAGTTTTGAGTTTACAGATATTAAAAAAAAAAACGACTGGCTAAAGAGTTTTGTCAAAAAAACTAGATGATGGAACAAAGCTAGAAGTCAAAAGTACAGATAGTGCAAAGGTTGCATTCCAAAAAAAGACAATACTATGGAATTGATGAGAGTTTAAGTGATCAAGATGCAAGAAAAAATACTTGTTGTAAGAAATCTTATAAAATCTCAAGGATATAGAACTTATTACCCAATTACATTAGCATCAAATGTATCAGAAGAGACAGTAGCTTTTGTAGAGGAAAATACAACTAATATGCCAGGAATATCAATATCTAACGAACCTATTAGACATTATCCAAATGGAGCATTAGCATCACATGTACTTGGATATGTAGGTAAAATACCATCTACACAATTAGATGATTATTTAAATAATAAAGAAAAATCATATAAATCAGATGATATTGTAGGTCTTACAGGAATTGAGGCAACTCAAGAAGACCACCTAAAAGGTATCGACGGATATAAAAAGTTAAAAGTAAATGCAACTGGTAAGATAACAGATGAATTAGAAGTTAAAGAGCCTGTATCAGGAGATACGGTATACTTAACACTAGATATGGATTTACAAAAGTTGCTGAAGAAGGTTTAGAAAAAACGATACAAGTTGCAAATAACGGTGGAGTTTATAAAAGTGAATATGGAGATGTAGCTACAAGTGGTGGAGCTAAAAATGCTAAAACAGGAGCTATCATCGCTGTAGATGTAAAAACAGGTGAAGTATTAGCATCTGCTAGTTATCCTGATTACGACCCAATTTATTCGTAACAGGTATATCATCAAAAGATTATGAAAAAGCTACAACCTGAAAATCCAAACGATACACTAGCGGCGAGTCCACTTCTAAATTTAGTAGCACAAGGTGTATTCCAGCCAGGTTCAACATTCAAAATGATAACTGGTATGGCTGCATTAGAAAATGGATTGGATCCAAATTATACTATAAATGACCCAGGTGTTATAAAATTAAATGGACAGACTTTCGCAGATGCCGTTTGGAATAAATCAAAGAGTAACCATGGGGCAGTAAATTTATATAAAGCATTACAGGAATCTTGTAACGTATACTTCGGTATAGTAGGTACAGGAACTAACTGGCTAGGTGGAAAAGACCCAGGTGCAGATGTTAATTCTGAAACGATACTAGAATATGCAAAATTATTTGGTTTAGATGAACATACAGGTCTTGAAGACGAAATAACTGAAGTAGTCGGAAAAGATACCTAGTGAAGAAGATAAAGTAAATTCAACTAAAAATCTCACTTAGATCTTATTTAAATCTAAATATAATCGATAGTTTTACTGATATCGATGAAAATGACGATGAAGAAATGGATAAAAGAATAGATGAGATTGTAAGTTGGATAGATGAAGACCCTACTCAGGTAGGGGTGAAGTTATGTCTAGATTAGCTAAATTAAATGTAAAAGAAGATAGAATAGAAGACTTAACTGACTCTATACTATTTACATACTTAAAATTTGCTAGATGGACATTATCAGACAACTTAAACTTAGCTATAGGACAAGGTGAAAATGCATATACACCATCTCAAGTAGTAAGGTATGTAATGGCTATTGCAAATGGAGGATATTTAACAGATCTGACTTTAACTAAAAAAAATTGTAAATAGCGACTATGAAATAACTTATGAAAATGAAGTAGTATCTAAAAAATTGACTTTAAAAATAGTGACAATTTAAAAGAATTAACAAAAGGTATGAAATTAGTTACAAGCCAAGGTACTGCTGCTAAATACTTCGTAAACTTCCCTATAGAAGTAGCAGCAAAGAGTGGTACGGCGGAGAGAAAAGATAAAATACCTACAGCTGACGAATATAATTACTTAATGGATCATTTATCTAGTTATGGCGTTGAAGAAAAAGAAGTCTTAAAAGTTTATAAACAATTAAGAAAAGATAGGGAAGCAGAATTAACTAAAAATAAAATCAAAGAAATTAAAGAACAATTAAAAGACAAAGATTTAGATGAAGAAACAAGAGCAGAGTCAGAAAAAGAAATAAAAGATGGAGTTAATGAAAAATTAGCTGATACAGAGAAAATAAATGCCGCTTATTTAAGAAGAGCTATAAAGAAAGTAAATCCTTCTATTACAGATGATGATATAGATAAGTATAAAGAAACATATGGAGATTTTGCTTGGGCAGTAGCATTTGCACCAGCAGATGACCCAGAAATAGCTGTAGCAGCAGTAATACCTCAAGGTACTACAAGTACTTATGCTTTCTTACCAATAAAAGACGTAATAGGATATTACTTATTAGGTTCATCTAATAACAAAACAGATAGTTCGAGTCAAAAGAATAACTCAAATAAAAATGATTCAGATAGTGACTCTACATCTGACAATAAAAATTCTGACTCTGAAGAAAACATAAGCGACAGTACAGGTAGTGACAACAAACTAAATTTTAATGTTCAAATAAAAAAATAAAAAGGTGATTAATATATTTATGAAGAATATAGTAAATAAATTGATATCACTCTGGAGGTTGTTATGTCTTTAAAAGAAGTTTCAGCCAGTGAACTTGTTGAATTTAAAGGCAATAAAAAGGTATAATTATAAATATAAAAAAGAGTAGCCCCCTTTGATGTTGTGAAAGATTCAATAATTAACAGGTTAGAAGAATATGTAGGATTTTTTAATGGAGCCAAAATCTGTGAAATTAATTGTGATTACTTAAGTGATATTCAAATAATAATGATAAAAGAAGAACTTACATCTAGGTTTGATATAGAATTTACGGAAGATGAAGAGAAAAAACAATTAGGATTATTTGACACTAAATATGTGGAGAGCTTAAGATCTGGAGAAATAGTAGTATACGATGGTGATATAGTTGTCATGAAAGATATGAATCCGGGTTCACAATTAACTTCTATAAGAGATATAGTTATTATGGGTAATATAAGTGCTGGAGCGAGAGCTATAGCAGCAGGGAAACATAACCGTTATGGGTAAAGTTGAAGGATTTGTTCATGCAGGTGCCAATGGAAATGATAGAGCATATATAGTTGGTAACTGTCTATGTCCAAAAATTTTACAAATTGCCGATAATATAGCTGAGGCGCCTGATGATGATGATGAAAGTAACAAGGAAATTAAAGAAATCAGCCCGGAGATAGCCTTTTGTAAGTGAAGGACGAATAGTAATAGAGAGTTACTTACCTAAAAATGTAAAATAAAGAAGGAAATCTATAGGGGGTAGAAAAATGAGTGAAGTTATAGTTATAACATCAGGTAAAGGTGGAGTCGGAAAACGACTACAGTTGCCAACTTAGGTACAGCATTAAGCTTTCAAAATAAAAAACAGTAGTAGTAGATGCTGATATAGGACTTAGAAATTTAGACGTAGTTATGGGTCTTGAAAATAGAATAGTATACGATATAGTAGACGTTGTTGAAGGTACTTGTAAATTAAAACAAGCTTTAATAAAAGATAAAAGATTTGAAAACTTATATCTATTGCCAGCAGCTCAAACAAGAGATAAAAAATGCATTAACAGAAGAACAAATGGCAGAGCTATGTGAAAGGCTTAGAGAATCTTTTGATTATATAATAATTGACTGTCCTGCTGGGATAGAGCAAGGATTTAAAAATGCAGTGGCTGGAGCAGATAGGGCTATAGTAGTAACTAATCCTGAAGTTTCAGCAGTAAGAGATGCAGATAGAATAATAGGTTTATTACAAGCTAATGAAATCAATAATATTCAACTTATAATAAATAGAATAAGACAAGACATGGTTAAACGTGGAGATATGATGGACAAGCAAGATATAGTTGAAATATTATCGATAGATTTAATCGGTATGGTTCCAGATGATGAAAGTATAATTATCTCAACTAATAAAGGTGAACCTGCTATTTTAGATGAAAGATCATTAGCTGGTAAGGCTTATAGAAATATAGCTGATAGAATCTTAGGTCATGATGTTCCAATTATGGAACTTCAAACTCAAGATGGGTTCTTCAGTAAACTTAAAAAGATGTTTGGAGCAGCCAAATAGATAGGAGGATATTATGTTCGATTTTTTTTAGGCCATTCAATAATAATTCGCAGACAAGTAAGAATGTGGCAAAGGAAAGACTAAAATTAGTATTAGTACATGATAGAATAGATTGTTCTCCACAATTATTAGAAGCTATAAAAGATGATATATTAAAGGTTATATCTAGTTATGCAGAAATAGATGAAGAAGGTTTAGAAATAAAAATGTCTAAGACGAGAAGCGAAACAGATGATAAACCAGTATCAGCCTTAGTTGCAAATATACCACTTAAAAAATATAAAAAGAGAAAAATTTAAATTTATAATACGAGGGGGAAAAACCTACCTTTTAAAAGAATTTAAATAGAGATTTTCTTTATGGGGATATACGCAAGTATATCCCTTTAAACATTAAATTTGTTTTTTTGAGAGTATATTAGAAAGATGGTGAGAAATTGATAGATTATAAAAAATACTATAAAGCTTATAAAGAAAATAGATTGGAAACTAATTTTACTAGTAATGGTCATATTTGCTTATGGTTTAGTAATACTAAGTAGTGCTACACATGCAAATCAAACGGGACAATATAAAAGATTAATAGTACAAACTTTAGCATTTGGAATAGGAACGGTTATTGTAATATTTATTTTAATGATTGACTACAATGTAATGGGCAAATACTACAAAGAGCTTTATATTGTTAGTATAGCTTTATTGACATTAGTTTTAATATTTGGAGACAGTAGAGGTGGAGCAAAATCTACTTTCAACTTAGGTATACTTGATTTACAAGTAATCGAAGTAGTAAAATAACTTTTATACTGAGTTATGCCAAAATAGTAGAGACATACAGAGGAAAATTAAACTCTTTAAAAGAAATTTTCGATGTTGTATTATATGCAATACCAGTTATCGGTCTTATAATAGTTGAACCAGACTTAGGTGGAGCTATTATATTCTGTTGTATAGTATTCGGGATGATATTCTCAGCAGGTATAGACAAAAAAAAATACTTATAAAAGCTGGGACAATTGTTTTAATATTATTGCCTATAATGTATATGTGTATGGACCAATACCAAAAAAATAGAATCTTAGGTTTTATGGATCCAGAAGATACATCTATAGAAGGAAACTACCAGCTTATGCAGTCGATGATAGCAATAGGCTCTGGTGGAATGACTGGTAAGGGGCTATACAATGGTACTCAAAATCAAGAAGACTTCTTACCTATACAAGATAGTGACTTCATATTTGCAGTAGGAGTTGAAGAATTAGGTGTAATAGGAGGAACTGTATTAGTTGTTTTATATGTTATGTTCTTACTTAGAATGATAAAAATTGCACGAGAGGCAAAAAGATGTTTATGGGTCCTTTATAGTAATTGGAGTCGTATGCATGTTTTCATACCAGATAATACAAAATATAGGGATGACGATGGGATTAATTCCAGTAACAGGGGTAACACTGTCGTTTATAAGTTATGGTGGTAGTGCCGTTATGACATCCTTTGGCGATTATAGGAATAGTCTTGAATGTTGGTATGAGACGTAAAAAGATTAATTTCTAATAAACAGTAAAATAGAATTCAATAAATATATGTCTAGAAATCTATGGAAATAAAATATAATTTCCATAGATTTTTTTTATTGGAAATTATACATATTTTAAATTATAAATGAAGATGATTTTTGTAGATAAATTTTAAAATAATTAATCTAGTTAAAAGTATTTAGAATAAAAAACTTTTATTTAAAAGATAAAAAATGAATATTATATATAAGAAGATAAATAGTATACTCTAAAAAACGTTTTTTATAAGTATAAAGTTTAAAAGAGAATATAATATAAGTATAAATATACAAATTCTACTTATTTATTAAATAGTAATCTTTAAAATTGGTTATAAATATAATATAAAGCTTTAAATTTAAGTTTATAGAAATTAATACATAATAATTTATTTTAATTATATACAATAATGGATTTATTTATAAATAAAAACCTTTGAACATAATATTTTATAGTGTATAATAAAATTCGTGTTATTTTTAATATAAACTAAAATAAAAAAAATAATTGACTGTAATATAGAGAACATGGAGGATTAAGTAATAGATGGATAAACATAATTTTAAAAAGATACTTAAAAAAGTAGAAAAACCAGCTAGATATCTAGGAAATGAAATAAATTCAATCCATAAAGATACTACAAATAAAGATTTAATAAGATACGCACACTGCTTCCCAGATTTATACGAAGTAGGTATGAGTCACTTAGGAAGTCAAATACTATATAGAGTAATAAATAAAGATGAAGATGTGTTCTGTGAGAGAGTTTATGCTCCGGCATTAGATATGGAACAAATAATGAGAGAAAATAATATACCTCTATTTGCATTAGAATCAAGAGAATCTATAAGAAACTTTGATTTTGTTGCATTTACTCTTCAATACGAGCTTTCATATTCAAATATATTAAATATGATGGATTTAGCAGGAATACCTCTAAAAAGAGAAGATAGAGAATTAGACGATCCATTCATAATGGTTGGAGGTTCATGTGCATATAACTGTGAGCCACTTGCAGACTTCATAGATATAGCGATACTAGGTGAAGGTGAAGAAGTAAACTTAGAAGTTGTTGCTGAATATAAAGAGTGGAAGAAAAATAAAACTACAAGAGAAGATTTCTTAGCTAGAGTAGCAAAAATAGAAGGTGTTTACGTTCCAAGTTTCTACGATGTAGAATACAACGAAGACCAAACAGTAAAATCTGTTAAACCAAATAGAGAAGGCGTAAACGAAAAAGTTCGTAAAAAGAATAATAAGAAATATGGATGAAGTATATTATCCAGAAAAATTAATAGTTCCTTATATAGAAATAGTTCACGATAGAGTTGTATTAGAATTATTTAGAGGATGTACAAGAGGATGTAGATTCTGCCAAGCAGGTATGATATACAGACCAATAAGAGAAAAAAAGCTTAGATACATTAACTAAATCAGTAAGAGAATTAGTAGACAATACAGGATATGACGAAATATCATTATCATCACTAAGTACAAGTGACTACACTAATCTACCAGAATTAACGGATTTCTTAGTTGATGAATTTACACCAGAAAATATAGGTATATCTCTACCATCACTTAGACTTGACAACTTCTCTATGGAAATAGCAGAAAAAAATACAACAAGTTAGAAAATCTGGTCTTACATTTGCACCAGAAGCTGGTACTCAAAGACTTAGAGATGTTATAAACAAAGGTGTAACAGAAGACGACCTTAAAAATACAACTAAAAAAAGCATTCGAAATGGGATGGAACAGTGTTAAATTATACTTCATGATAGGTCTTCCAACTGAAAGATACGATGACTTAGATGGTATAAGAGATTTAGCATACGATGTTATAGACACTTATAGAAATGTACACGATGGAAAACTTAAAAAGAAATTCTCAGTTACAGTAAGTACATCTACATTTGTACCAAAACCATTTACACCATTCCAATGGCATGGACAAGATACAACTGAAGAAGTTTTAGATAAACAACGTTATTTAGTTAAAGCCTAAAAAATAAAGATATAAAATACAACTACCATGACTCAAAAAAACAAGTTTAATGGAAGCAGTATTTGCAAGAGGAGACAGAAGACTAGAAAAGTACTATTAGATGCATACAAAATGGGTGCAAAATTCGATGGATGGAGTGAACACTTCAAACTAGATATATACAAAGAAGCTATGGAAAAAAATAATTTAGATATAGCATTCTATGCTAATAGAGAAAGATCTTACGACGAAGTATTCCCTTGGGACCATATAGACGTAGGTGTTAGTAAAAAGTTCTTAGTTAGAGAAAATGAAATAGCTAGAGCTGAAAAAATAACTGTAGACTGTAGACACAGATGTAATGGTTGTGGAATAAATGCACACGAAATTGGAAAGGGGTTATGTTAAGTATGAGTAAATTAATAAGAGTTAAATACAAAAAAGAAGATGAGATGATATTTATATCTCATCTTGATTTACAAAGACTTCTACAAAGAGCATTCAGAAGAGCAAAAATAAACTTAAGTTATTCTGAAGGATTCAATCCTCATCCTAAAATGAGTTATGGTAATGCATTAGCTCTAGGAGTAGAGAGTCAAGGTGAATATGTTGATATAGAAATCGAAGACGATATAGAAGTAGACGAATTTTTAGAGAGAATAAACAATCAATTACCAGAGGGAATTAAATTTATAAAAGGTCAAGAAATAGACCCAAAAACTCCTTCATTATCATCAGTAATAGTTTATGGAGAATATATATTCAATATAGACTTAGACACTCCTTTAAGCAAAGAATTTGTTAAATCAAGAGTGTTAAACTTCGTAAAAAGTGAAGAGATAATAGTAACTAAGACAAATAAAAAGGTAGAAAAGTAGAAGTCGATATAAGACCTTTAATCAAAAAACTTTGATTTAGTAAGCTTAGACGACAAAAAAAGTAACTTTTGAGTCTACTATAGCTACAGGATCAAAAGCTAATTTAAATATAAATATCTTAATACCACAAATATTAAATATGCTTGATTTAGAAATAGATCCAAGAGAAGTTAGTGTTTTAAGACGTGATTTATATGCTATGGAAGATGGTCAATTAGTGACTCCACTTTAATTTTATAGAGATAATAATATGAAACAAATTATAGTGCAGTCTTTAGTTTCATCTACACAAACTGCTGTTATAAAAGGTAATAAGCTTGTAGAATTATTAATTGAAGATAATATACATAAAAAAGACAAAATCAAATATTTACAGAGGTATAGTAAAAAATATCAAGCCAGGTATAGAGGCGGCTTTTTGTAGATATTGGTTTTGAAAAAATGGCATATTTACCAATAAAGTCTTCTGACAACATAAAAAATGGTATGGAAGTTCTTGTTCAGATTAATAAAGAAGGCGTTGGAACTAAGGCACCAAGACTTACACAAGAGATAAGTATATCTGGGAGGTATTTAGTTTTAATACCATCAAATGATAGAATTACAATATCAAATAAAATATCTGAAGAAAAAGAAAGATTTAGACTAAAAAATTAGTAAAATCATTAAACAAAGACAATCTGGGCATAATAATTAGAACAGAAGCTGTAGGCTGTGATATAGATAAATTAAAAGAAGATTTTGAAATGTTATAAATAGATATAAAAATATATCTAAAGAATTTAAATTAGGTATGGGTCCTAAACTACTATATAAAGAATTAGACCTAGACACAAAATACATTAAAGATAATATTAATGACGAAATAGATAATATTATCTTTAATGATAAAGATAAATATACAGAAATTAAAACTTTATTAAGTAACATAGATAAAAGTTATGTAGATAAACTAATTTTAGAGCAAAATAAAAGATATATTTGATTTATACAAAGTCTCAAAAGAAATAGAAAGAGCTTTAAGCAAAAAAAGTATGGCTTAAAAGTGGAGGCTATTTAATAATAGAAAAACAGAGGCATTGACTGTAATCGACGTTAATACAGGAAAATTTACAGGAAATATCTCGAGAGAAGAAACTATGTATAAAACTAATTTAGAAGCCTGCGAAGAAATTGCAAGGCAACTAAAGATTAGAGATATTGTCGGTATTATAATAGTAGACTTTATAGATTTACAAAAGAAAAAATATAAAGAAAACTTAATTAAAAATTAGAAGAATGTCTAAGTAGAGACAAAAGAAAAAGCGAGGTCCTAGGTATAACTAGATTAGGTCTTGTTGAAATCGCTAGAATGCGAGAAAAAGACTCTATAGATTCTTACTATCTAAGCACATGTGAAAATTGTAAAAGTGAATTTAGTCAAAAATCAATTAACTACATATTAGATGATTTAGAAAAAGACATTATAAGAATGAAAGAACATACGAACTATAATAATATTTTATTGGAAATATCACAATATATTTACAATAAAATGATTGAAAAATACAGCGATTCTCTAAAAAAACTAGAAAAAAATACGAGATAAGTATTGAAATTACAAAAACAGAAAGTATAAATCAAAAAGGCGAAAAAATTATTTATAAATAATATTGACTTTTAATCAAAAACAATGTATTATTAATAACTGTAATGCCGCACAGACAAGGTAAAAACTTTCGAAAGAAAGTACCTTAATGGCGAGTTTGAGACCGAGGAGGTGTATATGAATGTACGCTATAGTTAAACAGGTGGAAAGCAATACAAAGTTGCTCAAGGTGATGTATTATTCGTAGAAAAATTAGAAGCTAACGAAGGTGATGTTGTAACTTTAGATCAAGTATTAGCTGTTGCTGGTGAAAACGGATTAACTGTTGGATCTCCAGTTGTAGAAGGTGCTACTGTAACTGCTAAAGTTGTAGCTCAAGGAAAAGCTAAGAAAGTAATAGTTTACAAATACAAAGCTAAAAAAAGACTACAGAAGAAAACAAGGACATCGTCAACCATACACTAAGTTAGTTATAGAATCTATAAACGCTTAGTAATTGGAGTGTAATATGATAAAGATTAAATATCATTACACAGATGATTTCAGATTAAAAGGATTCACACTAAAAGGACATGCTGAGTATGCCGAATATGGCTACGATATAGTTTGTTCAGCCGTTACATCTAACGCAATAGGTGTGGACAACTCATTGAATTTACTAGCAAAAGTCGAATTTGAGTCTGAAATAGGACAAGAAGGAATGATTGAATGCATAGTAAAAGAAGATTGTTTAAATGATAAAACTGATTTATTATTTGAACACTTTAAGTTAACAATGGAAATGATAAAAGGACAATATCCGAAAAATATAAAAATCTTAAAAAAGTAGGGGGTGACTCCAAATGTTAAACATGAACTTACAATTATTAGCATCTAAAAAAGGGGTAGGGTCTTCTAAAAATGGTAGAGATTCAATCGCTAAAAGATTAGGTGTTAAAAGATATGACGGACAAGTAGTTACTGCAGGAAGTATAATAGTAAGACAAAGAGGAACTAAAATACATCCAGGAACTAATGTAGGTAAAGGTGGAGATGACACTTTATTCGCATTAATAGACGGTACTGTTAAGTTCGAAAGAAAAGACAAAAAAAAAAAAAGTAAGTATATATCCAGTACTAGAAGTTGCTGAATAATTATAAAAGAAAAGGAGTGTATATACACTCCTTTTTGTTTTATAATATATAGGAAATATACATACAACTATCTGAAACAAAGATTTTTTTCAACAATAATATATACCTTAAAAATGGAAACAATAAAAATATTACTTGGGAGGTGAAAGACTTGTTTATAGATAAGGCTAGAATATTCGTAAAAGCAGGAAACGGCGGAAATGGTTCTGTATCATTCAGAAGAGAAAAATATGTTCCAGCAGGAGGCCCAGACGGTGGAGACGGTGGTCGTGGAGCTAGTATAATCTTCAAAGTAGATACAGGTCTTAGAACTTTAATGGATTTCAAATACAAAAAGAAATATGTAGGTGAGCCAGGAGCTGACGGAAGCAAAAAAAGACAAGCAGGAAAAAACGGTGAAGATTTAGTATTAAAAGTTCCACCAGGAACAATAATAAGAGACGAAGCTACTAATTTAATAATAGCTGACTTAAAAAATGAAGGCGATGAAGCAGTAGTTGCAAAAGGTGGTAGAGGCGGAAAAGGAAACCAACACTTTGCAAATGCTGTAAGACAAGCACCTAGTTTTGCTAAATCTGGAACAGATGGAGAAGAAAGATGGGTAATACTAGAGCTTAAAATGATCGCTGATGTAGGTCTTTTAGGATTCCCTAACGTAGGTAAATCAACATTCTTATCAGTGGTAACTAAAGCTAGACCAAAAAAAATAGCTAACTACCACTTCACAACTTTAACACCAAACTTAGGTGTTGTTAAAACTAACTTTGGAGATAGTTTCGTTCTTGCAGATATACCAGGTCTTATAGAAGGTGCTGCAGAAGGAGTTGGTCTTGGACATGACTTCTTAAGACACGTAGAAAGAACTAAAGTATTAATCCATATCGTCGATATATCAGGAATTGAGGGAAGAGACCCAATAGAAGATTTCGATAAAATAAACGATGAATTAAAATTATACAACGATAAATTATCTACTAGACCTCAAATAGTAGTGGCAAACAAAGCTGATTTATTATTTGATGAGTCAGTTTATGAAAACTTTAAAAAGACTTTAGAAGATAGAGGATACAAAAGTATTCAAAATGTCTGCTGCAACTAGAGATGGTGTAGACGAAGTTATAGCTTATACATCACAATTACTTCAAGAAGTAGAAGATATAGAATTAGTATCAGAAGAAGAATACTACAGACCAGAACTTGACAACACTGTTGAAGAAGGATTAAGTGTTGAAATAGATGAAGATGGAACTTATGTAGTAACTGGTAAAAACTTAGAAGAATCATGTACTCTGTTGACTTTGAGGATATGGAATCTATCCAATTCTTCCAAAAACTATGGAAAATGAAGGTGTATTCGATAAACTTAGAGAAATGGGCATAGAAGACGGAGATACAGTTAAGATATACGAAATAGAATTTGAATTCTATCACTAGAATTTAAATACAAATTAGGAGGAAGACATGCTAAATAGTAAACAAAGAGCTTACTTAAGATCTCTTGCTAACACTATGAAACCTATAACTCAAATAGGTAAAGATGGTGTAAATGAGAGATTCTTAGAACAATTAGATAATATGCTAGATTCTAGAGAACTAGTTAAAGTTAATATACTTGAAACTGCGGGACTTGACGCAAAAGAAACTGCAAATGCAATATGTAATGCATTAAGAGCAGAATACGTTCAAGCTATAGGTTTTAAATTTACAATATACAGAAAAAATTTAGAAGAGCCTAAAATATTATTCCCAGGTCAAGTAGCTAAGAAAAAAGTTCAAGAAGAAGGTACTACTAAAAAAGGTAGACCAACTAAAAGATCAAGAAGATAATTGACTTATATAATATAAAAATATTTATTTAAATAAAAACTTGAATATAAATAAAAAAAAGAATTGCTAAAATTTAAACTGGCAATTTTTTTTTAAGATGAATTTCAAAATAGTAAAGGATACTTATAAAATTCGATATGTAAATCTAAATTCCTCTATAAATTATAAAAATAAAATAAATTTTTAAAATTACAATCAAATCAATCCGTATAAGATAATTTTAAAGTTAATCCGTCTTCTCCAATAATAGTATCTTCAAAAAGATTAGTGGCGTTTTGGATAAAGTCTTTTGATTTTCAATAGATGGACTAAAATGAGTTAGTAGTAATTTATCTACATTTCCGGCATTTGCAAGACTAGCAGACTCTCTAAAAGTCATATGTTTGTTTTTGACGGCTTTTGATATATCTAAATCATCTCCGTACATTCCTTCACATATAAATAAATCACTTCCGTATATAAATTGTGGTATCTCAAAAGTAGGTCTAGTATCTGTTATAAAACTAAGTTTTATTCCCCTACGATTTTCACCTAACACCATATCAGCATAATATGTCTTATCTTTTATAAATTGCTGAAGAGTTTTCTTGGAGTTTTTTCCATAGATTTTGAGGAACTTGGTTCAAAATTGCTTTTTGTCTATCAAATTTAGCCTTTCTTTTAAAATATAAGCTATATCCAATACATTCAGTAGAGTGGTCTAAATTTATTGTAGATATATCTATATCTTTTAAAAATATCATGTTCTAAAGAAAATGTTTGTTTTGGGTTTTCAATTATATTAACTTTATATGGAAGATATTCAACCAAGACTTTTATAGCCTTCATAGCATCTATTATGCCGATTGGCCCTACTATAGTTAAATCGTCTGTTTTCCCGCTATTACCCATTGTCTGTAAAAGACCAATTAATCCTATTATATGGTCTCCATGTAAATGAGTTATAAGTATTAAATCTATATTTTTAAATCCACAATTGTATTTTTTTCATAGCAACTTGTGTACCTTCACCACAATCTATAAGTATTTTACTACCCTTATAATTTATAAAAAAGGGAAGATAGAAATCTATTAGGCATAGGAACATTGCCACCACATCCTAGTAAAGTTAAATCAATCATTTAAATCTCCTTTTAAATTAGTATTTAGAGGTATTTCTTAAAAAATATTTAAGAAATTTTATATAATATGTAAAAATAAATAGTAAAATCTATTGTAATATTAATATTATATATATTTTAACCATTTAGTATAGTATTAGTAAATAGAAAGGGAGTATTATGCAAAAAGAAATGCTTTGGGATTTATTTTGTGTGCTACTTTATTTATATGTTGTGGGTGTAGTAGTGAAATAAATAAAAGTAGTACAACTTCTAAAATCAATACAGTAGGCAAAACTGAAACGATTTTAGTAAATAAGGAGAAAAATACAATAAAAAGAGAGGTATGACGTACCTAAGGGATATGAAAGGATAAGCGTAGAAGAAAATAATTTTGGGGAATTTTTAAGAAATAGCAAATTAGAAAAATACGGCGAGAAGGTAAAGTATTATAACGGAAAAACAAAAAAATAAAGAAAATGTATACGATAGTGTTTTCGATGTAGATATAGGAGATAGAGATTTACATCAATGTGCAGATGCTGTGATGCTTTTGAGGGCTGAATATTTATATCAAAACGAAAGATATGATGAAATAAGTTTTGAGTTTGTAAATGGATTTAAGGCTGAATACAGTAAGTGGAGAATGGGGTATAGAATAAATGTCGGTGAAAATTCGTGTTCATATTATAAAGGTGCACAACCTGATAATTCATATTCGACTTTTAGAAATTATATGGATTTAGTTTTTTCATATAGCTCTACATTATCTTTAGAAAAAGAATTAAAAAGTGTAGATATAAATGATATGCAAATAGGAGATGTATTTATAAAGGGAGGTTCTCCAGGTCATTGTGTAATAGTAGTAGATATGGCGCAAAATAAATCTACAGGAGAAAAAGTATTTATGCTAGCACAAAGTTATATGCCAGCACAACAAACACAACTTCTTATAAATCCAAACGACAAAAATTTAAGTCCATGGTATAGCTTAGATTTTGGAGATACTTTAAATACACCTGAGTGGACTTTTAAAAAAGATCAATTAAAAAGATTTTAATACAAAAACTGATTTTCTATTTTATTTGTAGGAAATCAGTTTTTAATTGCACCCATACAATTACTAATTTATACTAAACTGTATTGAAATAAAGGCCATATAATATATAATATGCTTATATGATTGTTAAAAATTATATAATTTTTATTATAATTAATAATACAATACAAATTTATACATTAAAAATAGGGGGACAAAATGGAGAAAATGAATAACAAAATAGTTTACACACCAGGGCCATCAGAAGTTAGAGAAAATGTAAGATTAAAAAAGAGCAGAAAAGACTACTAATCCTGATGTAGACGTAGATTTCTGTGAGTTTTATAAAAATACATGTGACAAAATGGCGAAAATCTTAAAAACACAAAACGATGTTTATATTTTAAGTGGAGAAGGTATTTTAGGATTAGAAGCAGCGTGTGCATCACTTACAGAAAGCGGAGATAGAGTTTTAGTAATTGATAATGGTATTTTTTGGAAAAGGATTTGACGATTTTGTAAAAATGTATGGAGGAGAAGTAGTTTATTTCTCTGATGATTATCATAAAGCTATTGATGTAGAAAAATTAGAACAGTTCTTAGAAAAAGATCACGATTTTAAATACGCAACAGTAGTACATTGTGATACTCCTACAGGAGTTTTAAATGATTTATCAAAAAATAGGACCATTACTTAAAAAATACAACATACTTACAGTTGTAGATTCAGTTGCCGCTATGGTTGGAGAAAATATCGAAGTAGACAACTGGCAACTAGATATAGTTTGTGGTGGGTCACAAAAGGCTATTTCAGCTCCAACAGGTCTTACAATTCTGTCAGTTAGTGAAGATGCTAAAAAATCTATGAAAAGTAGAAAAACACCTATTGTAGGATTTTATTGTAACTTAACAATATGGGAAAATTATTATAGAGATAAATGGTTCCCATATACAATGCCAATAAGCGATATTATGGGGCTTGATGTAGCATTAGACAATATATTAGAAGAAGGCATTGAAAATGTTCAAAATAGACATTTTAAAATAGCAAATGCGACAAGAAATGCAGTAAAAGAATATGGACTTAATTTATTTTTTAGAAGATGGATATTCAAATACTGTAACAGTAGTTGATATTGAAGAAGAAATTGGTGCAGGAAACTTAGTAAAACATCTACTAGAAAAATATAATGTAGTCATGACGACTTCATTAGCTAAATATACTGGTAAAATACTTAGAATTGGGCATATGGGAGAAAATGCAAAATACGAAGCTATAGTACCTATTCTTAATTATGTAGATTTAGGCCTTAAAGACTTAGGATTTAAAACAGATAAAAATTTAGTAGATTTATTTAATAAATATTATAATGCATAGAAAATAAATTTAAAATATATATAAAGGGGGAGAGGAAAAATGCAACAAGTAGAACAAACAAAAGTCAATACTAAAGACTTAGTAGAAACGGCGCTTTTAGTTGCGCTAGTTTATATAGCGACGAGATTTATAAATATAAGACTTCCAATAGCGGCATCTGGAGGATTAGTTCATCTGGGAAATACAATGTTGTTTATTTCAGCAATAGTTTTTGGACCTAAAAAATGGAGCAGCAGCAGGGGCATTTGGAATGGGTCTATTTGATTTATTATCAGAGTGGGCAATGTGGGCTCCATTTACATTTGTAGTAAGAGGAATTATGGGATATATAATAGGAAAAATAGCTTGGTCTAATGGAAGAAACGGCGATAATATGCTTGTAAATATTGCAGGAATATTAGTATCAGGAGTTTGGATGATAATAGGATATTATATAACAGAAGGTGTTTTATATGGAAACTGGGTATCTCCAGTTATGTCAATACCGGGAAATATAACTCAAATAGTAGTTGGATTAGTAATTGGAGTTCCAGTTGCTAAAGCATTAAAAAGATATATTAAATAAAACGATTTAAAATACCTTAAGAAAGGTTATACTTATTTACAGTTTAAAAAATAGAATTATTTATGTGAGAATTTAAAAGGAGGTAAATACCTCCTTTTGAATTTTGAAATAAAAATGTTTTATTTCATTCTATCTTGTTTATATAAATTTCTAATATTGTAACAACCAAGAATTACACAAAATATTGCAATAGCTATCTTTGCCATACCTTACCTCCAAATATAATTAACAAGAATACTCATCAACATCATTAAATAATTTGTTTAATACTTTTTTATTATATCATAATTAAAACCTTTATAAGCCAAATGATTGCCTATTTTTTGATATGCTTTTCTTGGATCTTCATTTTTAATCTATCGTATCTTTTTTACCTAGATAAAGAGCATTTTCAAATTCTTTATCTATATCTATTTCATCTATTGCATTTTCAATAATATTTTTATCTATACCTTTGTTGTATAAATTTTGTTTTATTTTATTTTTCCGTATTTGTTTAAATTGACATTAGTATTTACTATTCGACTTGCTAAATCTTCATCGTCTACAAATTTGTATTTTTGTAAAAATTCAATAACCATATCTATAGTATCTTCTTCGTAATCTGAAGATAGTTTTTGTCTTATTTGTTTTCTGATTGACTTGCCTTTGAAAGTATTGATAATGCTTTATTTTTAGCTTTCATATACATTTCATTGTCTAGTATACTTTTTAAATTATTAGGGTCGATTTCTTGTCCTTTTTTAAATTAAAAGTAAATACAAGTTCTTTATAAATTGCCATAAAGAATTTTTCATCAACATATATATTAACTCTATCATCTCTTTTTTTTCTGAGATTCTATTTTTGTTATAATTCCCATGTTTATTCTCCTTAATTTTTGTTAATATTTATATTATACTACAGAAGATTATTGACAAAAACAATCATTTTTAAATAATAATTTATGAAATAGTAAGATAATAAAGATTTTTTACCCGACATAATTAAAAATGATATAATACTATTATATTTGTAAAAAAGGAGAGTATTGATGAGTATTTACGATTTAGTTATCGAATCTAAATTTTATAATAACGATAAGATAGCAGATTTTGAAAGAGATTGCGAGGGACTAAGAGTAGGGGTTTTGGGAGGGACTTTTGATCCAATACATTATGCCCATTTGGCAACTGCAGAATTTATAAGATGTAAATATAAATTAGACAAAATTATATTTATACCATCTGGGGACCCGCCACATAAATTATGGAATATTACTAACAAATACGATAGATATAATATGGTATTATTATCAATTGCTAAAAATAAAGATTTTATAGCATTTAATACTGAAATGGAGAAAAAGGGAAAAACATATACTGTAGATACACTTAGACATCTAAAACAAAATTATCCGGGGCACAATTTTTCTTTATAACAGGGGCAGATGCTATATGTGATATAGAAGAGTGGAAAGATGTCGAAGAAAACTTTAAATTAGCTACATTTATAGCAGCTACTAGGCCGGGAATAAGCCTGCTTAGAGCACAAGAACAAATTGAAAAACTTGAAATAAAATATAATGCAAACATAATAAGCGTATATGTTCCATCTTTAGATATTTCTTCTACATACATAAGAGACCAATTAAAAAGAGGTAATTCAGTAAGGTATTTAATCCCTGAAAATGTAGAAAAATACATATATGAGAAAAAAACTTATACGGGGTTGGAGATGAATAATTTGGATATACATAATATAGATAAAGACAAAATAATAGTAAAATTAAGCACAATGCTAAAACCAAATAGACTACAACATTCGATTAATGTTGCAAATTGTGCAGTTAAACTGAGCGAAATATACAGCTATGATAAAGATAAAGCTTATTTAGCTGGGCTTGTGCATGATTGTGCAAAATACTTTACAAAAAAGATCAAGTAGATTTTTATGTAAAAAATATAACATAAAATTTAGACCCACTAGAAACAAACAAATGATAGCACTATCTCATAGTGTTATAGGGTCTTTTTTGTAATTCAAGATGTATTTAATATACAAGATATGGATATAATAAATGCAGTGAGATATCACACGACAGGAAGAGAAAATATGTCTACACTAGAAAGAGATAATATTTATGGCAGATATGATAGAAGAAGGTCGTAATTTTCCAGGAGTTGACGAGCTTAGAAAGCTATCATTTAATGGACAGCTAGATAAGGCATTGATTACTTCATTAAACAACACAATAAAATTTGTAATAGAAAACAATCAATTAATTCATCCAAGAAGTGTAAGCGCTAGGAATTATCTTATGCAAGAAAATATTTAAATTTGTTGGTTCAAGTCTAAATATATGATATAATAGATGAATATGTTGTTTTATAATGTATGAATTATACATTATATATATAAAAACAATTTTTTGAAAGTGAGGTAACTAAATGACAGTTGAACAAATGGTCAAAGTTGCGTACGATGCAATTGACGATAAGTGGGCCAAGATATATCGATAATTAATATAGGAAAAGTTTCTAGTCTTTTGACTATTTTATAATAGCTACAGCTTCTTCATCTAGACAAGTAAAAGCTATAGCTGATAGTGTACAAGATGCATTCACAGCAGAAGGTATAGAACCAAGAGCTAAGGAAGGATACGACACACAAACTTGGATATTACTTGATTATGCAGATATAATAGTACATGTATTTGATGAAGAAAATAGAGAATTCTACAACTTAGAAAAACTATGGAAAGATGCTCCATACGTAGATGTTGACACATTAAACTAAAAATGATAATATATTGAATTATAGCGAAAAAATTTGAAATTTTATGTATAAACTGAAAATTTTATCAAATAAACTAAAGTAGTAGGTAATAGAATTTATTCAGAGAGCTAATGGTAGGTGTGAATTAGTTAAATAATATTTCCGAACTTGTTAGTATTAAATTATTTGGCCGTAGTTGGCTTAAAGACTATCTAAGTGAGTCTTTTTTATAGGCTAATTAAATGGTACCACGAAGAATATATCCTCGTCCCTAAACAAATTTTGTTTAGGGCGAGGATTTTTTAAATATACAAATAACTTGGAAATAAAAACATTATATTTATTAAACAAATCAGGGTTAGGAGGTAACATAATGAGCGTTTACAAGTTTAAAGATGTTGAAACTAAATGGCAACAAAAAATGGGAAGAAACAAACCAATATAAAAACAGATACAAGAGATACATCAAAACCTTTATACTACACATTAGAGATGTTCCCTTATCCATCAGGGAAAATACATATGGGTCACGTTAGAAACTATTCAATAGGTGACGTTGTAGCGAGATTTAAAAAATGGAAGGATACAATGTTCTACATCCAATGGGATGGGACTCATTCGGTCTTCCAGCAGAAAATGCTGCTATAAAACACGGAATACATCCAGCAAAATGGACTTATGAAAACATAGATGACATGAAAAACCAATTAAAATTATTAGGTTTAAGTTATGACTGGGAAAGAGAAATAGCAACTTCTAATCCAGATTACTACAAATTTACACAAGAAATATTCTTAAAATTCTTAGAAGCAGGTCTTGCATATAAGAAAAAATCTTTCTTGTAAACTGGTGTCCATCTTGTGAGACAGTTCTTGCAAATGAGCAAGTTGTTGGTGGACAATGTGAAAGATGTGACGCTGTAGTAGTTAAAAAAAGACTTAGAACAATGGTACTTTAAAACTACTGCCTTTGCAGAAGAATTATTAAATGATTTAGATACTTTAGATGGTTGGCCAGAGAAAGTTAAAACAATGCAAAGAAACTGGATAGGAAAATCTCATGGTGCTGAAATAGTATTCGATATAGATGGTTCAGATGACCAAATGATCGTTTCACAACAACTAGACCAGATACAGTTTATGGAACAACTTTCATGGCATTAGCTCCAGAAAACCCACTAGTTAAAGAATTAGTTGCTGGTACTGAATATGAAGCTGATGTAGATAAATTGTAAAAAATGCATACTAAACTGAAATAGAAAGAACTTCTGGTACTGACACAGAAAAAAGAAGGTATGTTCATAGAAAACACGTAATAAACCCTATAACAGGAAGAAAAGTTCCTCTATGGATAGCAAACTATATATTAATGGACTATGGTACTGGTGCAATAATGGGTGTTCCAGCTCATGACGAAAGAGATAAAGAATTCGCTACAAAATACGGTATAGAAATAATAGACGTTATAGATGAAGACGGTAAAATGATAAATTCCTGAAGAATTCAATGGAATGGATGCTACAGAAGCTCAAGATAAAATAACTGAAAAGTTAGCTAAAGAAGGAAGAGGTAAAAAAAGACTGTTAACTACAGACTTAGAGACTGGTTATTATCAAGACAAAGATATTGGGGTGTTCCAATACCAGTTGTTTATGTGAAGATTGCGGTATAGTACCAGTTGACAAAAAAGATTTACCAGTATTACTTCCAACAGATGTTGAATTTACAGGAAAAGGTGAATCTCCACTTACAACTTCAAAAACTTTCGTAAATACTACTTGTCCAAAATGTGGTAAACATGCGACTAGAGATGTAGATACAATGGATACATTCGTTGACTCATCTTGGTATTTCTTAAGATATATAGACAACAAAAACCAAGCTATGTTCGATTCAGAAGTAGTAAACAAATGGATGCCAGTTGATCAATATATCGGTGGTGTAGAACATGCTATAATGCACTTACTTTTACGCTAGATTCTTTGTTAAAGCATTAAAGAGAGATTGGCATGGTAGATTTTGTACGAACCATTCAAAAACTTACTTAACTCAAGGTATGGTATTAATGGATGGTAGCAAAATGAGTAAATCTAAAAGGTAATACAGTATCACCTCTTGAAATAATAGACAAATACGGTGCTGATACTGCTAGATTATTCGTATTATTCGCAGCTCCACCAGAAAGAGACTTAGACTGGTCTGAACAAGGTGTTGAAGGATGCTTCAGATTCTTAAACAGAGTTTATAGATTAGTTGATGAATTAAAAGATATAGCTAAATCAGATGCAAAAAGTAAATGTTGCAACTAAAGAAGATAAAGCGATGAGATTTACTATACATTCAACACTTAAAAAAGTTACAGATGATTTAAGCCATAAATTTGGATTTAATACAGCAATAGCTTCATTAATGGAGTTAATAAACAGAAATGTACAAATACAAAAGAATTAGATACTAGAAATGACGGAATAATCAAAGAAGGTATCGAAACTATAGTAACTATACTTGCTCCATTTACACCACATGTAGGTGAAGAATTATGGCAAATGATAGGTAAAGAAGGAAGTATATTCGATATAAACTGGCCACAATTTGACGAATCTGCTTTAGTTAAAGATGAAGTAGAAGTAGTAGTTCAAATAAACGGTAAAGTTAGAGCTAAATTAAAGCGTAGGTGCAAACATGACTAAAGAAGAAATGGAAAAAGTAGCTTTAGAAAATGATAAAATACAAGCATCTATAGGCGACAAAACTGTAGTTAAAGTTATAGCTATACCTAAAAATTAATAAACATAGTTGTAAAATAATCTTTAAACTTAAATAATTAAATAGATTAACTATATAAATCAAAAGGATGTCATATATAATGGCATCCTTTTTGTTAAAACTGAAATTTTATAAAAATCATAAAAATATATAATGAAAAATAAAATATGGGCAAACTAGAAATGAAATCAATTTTTAAGAATAAAAATTGTCATAGAAAATAGAAAGAAAAGAGGTTCTAAAATGAAAAAAAACCTTTACACATTAGTAATCATCTTATTTATAGCAGGATTTTCGGGAGTTTGCTCAGCTGACAATGATAAAGATGTATCTGCAGATAGTTATAAATACGACTATGAAGATATTATAATAAAAAAAGGGTAATAAATCTGAAAAAGTTGTTGCACTTACATTTGACGATGGTCCTGATGAAGTATTTACTCCACAAGTTTTAGATATCCTAAAAATACGATGTAAAAGCGACATTTTTCTAATAGGAGAAAAAGTTCCATACAATAAAACAAATAGTTAAAAGAGAAAAAGAAGAGGGGCATGAAATAGGAAACCACACATACACACATATAAATGCAGCTAAAAAACAAAATCAGAAATTGAATCAGAAGTTACAAAACTCAAGAAGCAATAAAAGAAATAACAGGAGAATATCCGACATTATTTAGACCACCATACAGAGCGCTAAGTAGAGACTTATGTCAGGTGGTAAAATCTAAAAATATGAATATAATACTATGGTCTAATATAGACGTAAGGGATTGGTCTAATCAGGGGTAAATACAATAGTGAGCACTATAGATGAAAAAGTCGAAAATGGAAATATAATAATTTTACACGACTACAACACTGTTAGAAACGACAAATCTCAGACAATACAGGCTTTAGATATAGTAATTCCAAAAATTAAAAGAAAAAGGATATAAATTCGTAACTATTTCACAATTGATGGAACATATAGATAAATAAAACTAAATATATAAAATAATATAAAAGAGATGTTGATAATTAAATTTCGACATCTCTTTTATAAAATCCGTTTTTATGTATAATGTATAAAAATACTTTTTAGGAGGACGAGATGTACGAATTAGTTATAATACTTTTAATAGGTGTTGATCAACTTATAAAAAATTGGGCTTTAAATGTATTAAGATATAAAGGGCTATTAGTGTAATAGAAAATGTATTTAATTTAACTTATGTTGAAAATAGAGGGCTGCATTTGGATTATTTCAGAATAATCAAATGATATTTGTAGTAGTTGCACTAATTGCATCTATTGCTGGACTTTATATGTTACATTCTAAAAAATAAATTCAAAGATATGTAAGTTCTCGATTGTATTAATTATAGCAGGGGCTTTGGGGAACTTAATAGATAGAGTTAGATTAGATTTTGTCGTAGATTATTTTGATTTTGTATTTATATGGAATTATGTTTTTCAATTTAGCAGATTGTTTATAGTAGTAGGTACAATATTACTTTTGTATATATGTAGTATTATTTGACTCAAATACAAAAAACAATAAACTAGATAAGTATTAAAAATAAAATTTAGATGTATATTTAAATAATATACAATAAATATTAAAAAGAAAGTGAAATAAATATGAACAATAAAGAAAATATTCAAGATGAAATAAGAGAATTCTTAGTTCTAGGAGACGAAGAAGGAGATAGACTAGATGTTTATTTATCTTCGCAATTAGGAGATATGTCTAGAAGCTATATTCAAAAAGATAATAAAAGATAAAAAAGAAAAGTAAATAATAAAATAGAAAAAAGCAAAATATGCTGTAAAAGAAGATGACCATGTTGTTATAGAAATACCAGCACCAAAACTTTTAGAAATAGTACCACAAAATATACCGATAGATATAGTATATGAAGATGACGACTTACTAATAGTAAATAAACCGCAAGATATGGTAGTTCATCCTGCACCGGGAAATTATGAAAACACTTTAGTAAATGCAATCTTATATCACTGCAAAGACAACTTATCATCTATAAATGGAGTAATAAGACCTGGTATTGTACATAGGATTGATAAAGATACTTCGGGAATTTTGATGATAGCTAAAATAATAATTCACACAAATTGTCTAGCAGAACAACTAAAAGACCATTCAATAACTAGAGAATATGAATTTATATGTCATGGAGTTGTAAAACAAGACAAAATAACTGTAGATAGACCAATAGGAAGAAACCCAAAAGATAGACTTAAGATGGCAATTCTAAAAGATGGAAAAAAGAGCAGCTACTCACTTTGAAGTTATACAAAAAGATATAATAACTTTACACACATGAAAGCTAGTTTAGAGACTGGTAGAACTCATCAAATAAGAGTTCATGCGGCTAGTATAGGGCATCCACTTTTAGGGGACCCTATATATGGACCTAAAATTCAAAAATAAAATGTAGTGGTCAGACACTTCATGCAAGAAAATTAGGATTTATACATCCAACAACTAAACAATACGTCGAGTTTAACTCTGAATTGCCAAGTTATTTCGTAGAAATACTTAACAAAATAAAATAACTATTGAAATAATAAACTTAAAATTATATAATGTTATTTAAGTAATAAAGAACTCGATTAAAATTAAAATTTAACATAAACGTAAAAATATAGATATACCTTTAATTGATACAGAGAGATCATAAGGCATAGATGTACTTTTGATGCGCGAAAGTATAACTTCCTGTCTTGTGCAGGAAGTTTTTTGTTGAAATAAAGATTCTCATATTTATACGGTAATACTAAAGAAAAGGAGGCAGACATGATAGAAAAAAAGCTAGATTAATGGATGAAAAAGCAATCGCTAGGGCTATAACTAGAATAAGCCATGAGATAATAGAAAAGAACAAAGGTGTCGAAGATGTTATCTTAATCGGTATAAAAAACTAGAGGTGTACCTATAGCAAATAGAATTGCGACAAGAATAGAGCAAATCGAAGGACACAAAGTGTCAACTGGAGAAATGGACATCACATTATACAGAGATGACCTAAAAAGAAATCCAACATGAACCTGTAATAAACGGTACAAATATAGACGTAGACATAAACGACAAAATAGTAGTTTTAGTAGACGATGTTTTATATACAGGAAGAACAGTTAGATCAGCTCTAAATGCTATTATGGACTTAGGAAGACCAAAAGCTATACAATTAGCAGTATTAGTAGATAGAGGTCACAGAGAGTTACCAATAAGAGCAGATTATGTAGGTAAAAATGTACCAACATCAAAACAAGAAATAATCTCTGTTGAGTTATTAGATATAGACGGAGAAGATTCTGTAAAAATAAAAGAATAATAAAAATAATAAAATTTGAGAAATAATAAACGAAATTAAATTTATATAATATTTGGAGGTATATATATGAGAAAAGCGGCTTTATCACTTCAACATTTACTTGCGATGTTTGGATCGACAGTATTAGTTCCTCTATTAACAGGATTTGACCCATCAGTGGCAATATTCTGCGCAGGTATAGGAACATTAATATTCCATTTTTGTACAGATTGGAGAGTACCAGTATTTTTTAGGTTCAAGTTTTGCATTTATAGGTGTAATAAATCAAGTTTCAGATGCATTTAATGGAGATTTGGCTTATGCACAAGGAGGAATTATAGTAGCAGGATGTTTATATATAATAATGTCTTTAATTGTTAAATTCATAGGTGTGGAAAAAGTAAAAAAATATTTCCCTGCACAAGTTACAGGTGCAATGATAGCAGTTATAGGTTTAAACTTAATTCCTTCAGCAGTAGATATGGCAATGACTTATTTACCAATTGCAATAATTACTTTAGCAGTAGCAATGGGAATAAATCAATTTTGCAAAAGGTAGCATAAAACAATTTGGTGTAATAATAGCAGTATTTACAGGATTAGCACTTAGCTTCATCTTAAAACAAGTAGATATTACAACAGCAAGTCAAGCTAGTTGGTTTGCAATACCAAACTTTAGACTACCAAAATTCAGCTTAGAGGCAATTTTAATGATAGCACCAGTAGTTCTTGCAACATTTATGGAACATATAGGTGATGTTACTACAAATGGAACAGTTGTCGGAAAAAACTTTATAGAAAATCCAGGACTTAATAGAACATTACTAGGTGATGGTCTTGCAACAATATTTGCTGGATTTGCAGGTGGACCTGCTAATACTACTTACGGTGAAAAATACTGCACTTTTAGCAATAACTAAAACTACGACCCAAGAGTTTTAGAGTTAACAGCAGTATTCGCAATAGTATTATCTTGTGTAGGTAAATTCGGAGGCTTTTACAAAGTATACCACAAGCCGTTATGGGTGGAATAAGTATATACCTATTCTCTATGATAACTTATGTAGGAGTTAAGAGTATAAAAAGACAGCAAATGCTATGAAGGAAATATAAAAAATGTGATAATAATGGCAACAGTACTTATAATAGGTCTTGGAACTTCATACTTAAGTACTTTTGCAGGAATAGAAATCGGAATACCACTATCACAAACTTCAAGCTTAACAGGACTTAGCTTAGCTGCTATAGTCGGGGTTATTTTAAATAGAGTTTTAAACAATTCAGAGTTTAAAGACCAAGAAGTAGAAGTAGAGACAGCAATAGCTGAAAGTAAATAATCGAGAAATAGTACTAATTAAAAATCACAAATTATACAACTTGTATAATTTGTGATTTTTTGATATTTTCATCTAATTATCATAAATAAATATTATAATTTACTTATAGATGTTAGGTTTTGTTGGGAGAGATTTAGATGAAGATAAAAAGCGTAGTGATCAGCAATTATAAATCTTTAGGAGACGAAAGAAATACTTTACTCTTAGAAGATAATATAACAGCTCTAATAGGAAAAAATGATTCGGGGAAAAAGTAATATTTTAGAGGCTTTGGGCAATATGTCATTTACACATTATATTAATACGGAGTTTTTTAGCAAAAAAATAGATATACAAAAAGAGTATAGTTATAACATTAGAATTAAAATTTACGGAAAGTGAATGTAAAAAGTTTTCAATAGAAAATAAGAAATCAAAAACTATATTTAAGTTTTATTCGAGTGATGATATTGAGTTTGAAGGTGGATTTTCATTATTATTTGATCAGGATAATGAGCTAAAAAATGCAATTTATTATTTAGAAGATAATTTATTGAGCTACTTTTAAAATTTACTCTCAATATACGACTAAAGAATTTATTGAAAGTATAGATGATAAATTGGATAAATTAATAGAGATTGACAGTAGGATTTGGACTAAATATAAAAAAGTTTAAATGAAATACTAGAAGTATTAATTTTGCAGCAAAAAGACATGGCTTATGAAGGATATAATGAAGAATGTTACACACTTATAAGGCATATTGAGACGATAAAGAGTAAAATTAAAAAGAAATACAAAGTGCTTCCAGTATTTTATTATAGAACTAATGAGGAAGAACTACAAAGTATATATAATGTTGAAGAAATAAAATCAGCGATAAAAAGCAAAAAAGGGCTTTTATATAAATTTATGGTCATTACAAAAGCTCCATTAGATGAATTTATAAATTCTATAGATTCAAAAGATGAAAATGAGCGAAATAAGTGTAGAAGTAGTATTAAAGAAAAAGTAAAGTATAATATACAAAAACAATTTAATTATTTTTTTTTGAAAATAATATAGATACAAAGATAAAAGTCAACTTTGATAATGAATGTCTAAAAATATATCTAAAGACAAATGACAATCAAATCAATTTAGAAGAAGAAAGTAATGGTCTTAAATGGCTTTTCAACTTGTTTATAGAACTTTTATACGAGGATTTAGAAAATAAAACGATAATATATTTATTAGATGAGCCAGGGGTATATCTTCATGTAAATGCTCAAAGAGAATTACTAACATTATTAAAAAGTCTATGTAATAATGGAAGTCAGGTTGTTTATACAACACATTCTCCATATATGATAGACACAGAAGATATAATAAATGTCAGAGCTATAGAAAAAGATGAAAATGGAATAAGTCATATATTTAATAATGCGTATGACAATAAGTTTAACTCATCTTCAAAAAGAGAAACATTGACACCTCTTTTAAAAAGCAATTGGAGCAGATATAAAATATAATTTAGGGCCTCGATTAGATAAATTAAATATAGTAACAGAGGGAATTACTGACTATATGTATTTTACAGCTATGTTAGATTATTTAGAAGTGCAAGAAGAAAAAAGGCCTTATATTTTGCCGTCAGTAGGAGCTGGCAATGTAAATGCACTTGTATCTATATTAATTGGTTGGGGATGCAATTATAAAGTTGTATTAGATTATGATAAAGCGGGAGTTATAGAGTGCAACAAGTTATTGAAAATTTAAATTTAAGATTGAATAAAGAAGTGTTTTTATAAATTGCAAAAAAACTATGGCAGAAAAAAAAAGAATTTATAAGAAATCCAGAATTTGTAGAGACTCTATAAGTCAAGAAGATAAAAATCAACTTTCAGTAAGATATGAAGAAAACAAAACTATGGCAGCAAAAGAATTTTACGACAAAGTAATAGCAAAAGATATAGTTTTAAGTGAAAAGACTGTAAATAACTTTAGAAAATTGTTTATGAATCTGAAAATAATAGAATAAATACAAATTAACAGCTATCTAATGGTAGCTGTTTTTTGTTGACAAATAAAATGTATTATTGTATTATTATATTGGTACAAAGATTGTAAAATATTGTTGTATATATGAATAACACATAACCCCTTTGTTAAATATAATAGAGGAGAATGATATAAGAGCTTTATGTTGAATATATTAAGATGAATAGATAGAACTATATGACAAAATTGTAAGCTAATTGTAAGTTCAAAATATAGAGAGAAGTGATATATTATATATAGAAATAAATAATTAAAACGAGATATTTAAAATCTTCATAAAATTGTAAGTTTTTATTAAGAAAATTTTATGATTGTCTATTTATAATAAATAATAGAAAGTGGATATAAGGGTAAGGATATATGGAGGTATATTTATGAAGGATTATAAAATTTATTTTTAAGATATTAAAAAACAGGGGGATTATTTTTGATATTAATAATATTTACATTTTACTTTGTATTTAAAGATATGGATTTAAATGCAGTGGCTAAAACTATATCAAATGTAAATATAATGTATATATTAACAGCAGTTACATGTATGTGTGTATTTTTATTATGTGAAGCTAGTAATTTTAGAAGAAACCTTAGTGCTTTAGGATGTAAAACAAATCTCCTAAAATGTATTAATTATTCAGTACAAGGATTTTTCTTTAGTTCAATTACACCTTCAGCTTCTGGTGGGCAACCGATGCAAGCTTACCAAATGTATAAAGATGATATAAAAATATCTCACTCTACACTTGTATTATTTGTTGAATTTATATTTTTCTAAACAGTAACTATAATGTACGCGATAATTGGATTTATAAGCCAACGTTCGCTTTTAGCTGGAAAAAGTTAATTCTCTTATGATTTTATTTACTATAGGACTTATATGTAACTTTGCTATGCTTATGGCATTAGTATTAGTTTTATTCTATAGTGAAGGTGTTAAAAAAATACTAAATGTAATAGTGGGATTTTAAAATTCTGTAGATTTAAAAAAGCAGATGTATTAAAAGAAAAAGTAGACTCAGTAATAGACGACTATAAAGACTGTGCTATGTATATAGTTAAAAACAAAGGAATAATGGTTAAAACTTTTATAACAAAATGTATACAAATATTTGCACTACACAGTATACCTTATTGGATTTATCGTTCATTTGGGTTTAATGAGTACTCAATATTTGTATTTATAGGAGTTCAAGCTGTATTATTTATATCAGTTTCTGCACTGCCTCTTCCAGGATCAGTAGGGGTTAGTGAAAGTGGATTCTTAACTTTATTTAAATTATTATTCCCTGTCACAGTATTAAATGAAGCTATGCTACTTAGTAGAGGGGTAAGTTTCTACTTATTTGTATTCTTGTGTGGAATGTTTATATTAGTTAAAGGATTTAAAAGATTCTAGAGAAAAAGACTTGCAAGACTACGAGCAGCAAAAGAAGCGGCAGAAAAGAAAGTATACAAAAAAAGAGTTGTTCAACAAATATAATAAAAAGAGTCGTCAAATTATGCCGACTCTTTTTTTTGGATAAACTAAATAAAGAGCAATATTTCTAAGTTAAAAATAACCTTAGTTTGACACAGTAATCCAAAGAGATTAAGATTTAATTATAAAGATAAAAACACAGTTCTGGTTGGTAGTCCAGACGCGGATAATCCGTCAGTAACCTGCATCCTTGATTGTCCATTCTTTATATAAAATTTAAGGAGTATGAAAATACAAAATTATTTTTATACTCCTTTTAAAATTCTTAAATATAAATATGGATTTTGATTTTATAAATTATAAATCAAATGATATTTGCTCACTTTGAATTTACTTTTATATTCTGAGATTATTTCCTCCATTTTATAAGTTATTTCTAACTCAGAGCATTTTTGTTCAAAATATTGTTGTAAAGATTTATAGTTTGGACTGTTACATATATATTTATCGCCATATAAATTCTGATATTTAGATACTAAATTTGGGAAATTTTCTCTTAGTTTTTTATAATAATAAAATCTCTGATTTGATCTAAGTGTAACTCCAAACATGGGATAAATAAAGTTAGCACCTGATTTATGAGCCTGATTGATTATTTTATCTATATTATCTTTAGTATCGTTTATAAATGGAAGTATGGGCATCATAAGTACACCTGTATAAATTCCAGATTCTCTTAATTTATTTATAGCCTCAAATCGCTTAGATGATACACATACATTAGGTTCGATTATTTTGCTTAAATTATCATCACCACAAGTTATACTAAGTTTTACAATTACAGGTGAGTGCATGTTTATTTCTTTTTAGTATATCTATATCTCTCAAAATTAAATCAGATTTTGTCGCTATAGCTACGCCAAAACCGTATTTATCGATTAATTTAAGTGATGATCTTGTTACTTCGTATTTCTTTTCAAATGGATTATATGTATCTGACATAGCTCCTATTTGAATAACTCCACTATGTCTTTTTGATTTAAGTTGCTTTTCTAAAATAGATATACAGTCTTTTTTTTATTCTAACTCTGTCAAAGTCGATTATATTATAACAATTACTTCTGCTGTCACAGTATATGCAACCATGACAGCAACCTCTATATAAATTCATATTGTAGTCAGTCCCAAACCAATGGGAATTATCATATTGTATTTTTGATAAAATTTCCTTGGCAATAATAAATTCCATAATATATTTAAAGTTTTAAACTTTATATCCTTTCATATATTTTATTTATATTATAGACCAAAATATTGTTTTAAGGCAGCATTACCTCTATTTCATCATTTATGGTAATGCTTTTAATATCTTTAGGATTTAAAATCTTTGAAAAACTTGCATAAGATTGAGAATGACCAAATAAATCTCTTCCAATAGTTGAATAAGATGAAGTATTTGATATAAAGAAATCATCGCCAGAATATTCTGTTGAATCTTTCATTGTAACTTTACTTATAAAGTAATTATATTTCCCATTGCTTTTAATTCTTACAGAAAGAGGTGTTAAAGTGACTGTTTTAACGCGAATTCTTCTATTGTCTACTTTATAAGATTTATTGATTACATAAGTTTTTGATGTATCTTTGCAATTTAATTTAAATTTTAAAGTCCAACTTCCTTTTATTAAATTTACAAAATCGCCGTACTCATCTTTATTCTTATTATAAGGATAGTAACCAAAATCTTTAAAACTAAGTCTTATATCACTATTGTTTATATCTTCTTCTTCCATAGTAATTAAAAGTGTAGAAGTATGAGAATCGTCATCTTCGGATTTTATAGACTCAAATGTCGCACTAGAAGAAGGTCTATAATCGCCATTTGATTTAACTTCAAAATTAAAGTCATTAAATGTTTTTAAAGAATGTGAAAATTCATCTTTTGTTTTTAACTTTAGTATTATATACAATGAGTTTTTATCACTGATGACTTGGGTAGCAGTTATTCTTAGCCCTTTGGATTCTACAGACTTATTTATATTTGCACCAGAGCCATTTATAAGAGATTCATTTTCTTTATTTATATTTAATAAATTAGCAAGTTGAGCATCAAATGAAAAGTAATCTGCAGCAAATGATAATGTAGAAATCATAAGCACAGAAGCTAAAATTATAGCTACAGTCTTTTTAAGTGAGATTATTTTGCTCTTGCTTTTACTTTGATTGGATGAATTTTAATTTTATCCATAGTCATATTAAAAATCTTTTTCTTTTTCATTTTCACAAAGTGGTTTTTTATTATCTAGGTATTTGTCTTCATCTATATTATTTAATAATTTATCAATCTTTTTCATAAATAATCCCTCCCTTTATCAACTCTTCTTTTAAAATTGTTTTACTTCGATAAAGTATATTTTCAACTTTCTTTTCGCTTAAATTTAATTTTGATGCAATTACTTTTACTTTTTCCAAGTAAAATATCTAAGTATAAAAATCGATCTATCAGGTTCTTTAAAATTATCTAATGTAGTTTTAATTATTTTCTTATTATGTAATTTTGAGTATTCATCTTCCATGTCTACATCTATACCTAAATCATTTTCTTCTATCTCAAATAGAGAAGTATTAGAGTTAGATGTTTTAAGTTTGTCGAAACAAGTGTTTCTTGCAATTGCATAGATATAGCTTTTTAATGATTTATTTTTCTCCTGGTTAAAATTATCGATATTTTTCCAAAGCTTAAAAAAGTATCTGATATAGCCTCTTCTATGTCTTCGCTATTTAAATTTATAAGTATATTTTTACAAATTGTATTAATAGCAGGACCATAAACATCGATTGCCATTTTATGCCGTCTTCAGGAGATTTTTTAAAAGTTTGATGATTTTTCTCTCCTTAAATTTTTCCATTTAAAAACCTCCATTTTATTTTTATAGATACATTTTAATATAAGTATTAATTTAAGATAATTACCTTTTCATATATCAATACTTGTAAAAATAATTTTTCACTCAAAAATTTTGAAAAAATTTAAAAATAATGTAACGAAATGTATATTTTATTATACTACTATATGAAACACAAATTTCTAGCTAGAAAGATAGGGGGATAAATGAAGCAAATTGAAAAGTTATACGATTTATATTCCAAAGATGTATATAGATTTATTTATTCACTTAGTTTTGATGAAGAAGTTGCAAAAAGATATTATGCAAACAACATTTTTGGAGTGTATAAAGAGTATAAAAAACTTTAAAGGTAATTGTAGCGAAAAAACATGGTTATTATCTATATCAAAAAATCAATATTATACATATTTAAAAAACATCCTAAAACACAATCGATTTATGAAAGTGATTTTGATGAGGTTGAGGAGTTCACACAAGATGATATGTATAAATACCGTGAGATATTAAAAGTTATAAACACCCTAAAAGAGCCACAAAGACAGATAATGATACTTAGACTAATAAATGATTTTACGTTTAAAGAAATTGGAGAAATTTTAGGTAAAAGTGAAAACTACTGTAGGGTTAATTTTTTTAGGGAAAAGAAAAAACTGGTTAAACAGTTTAATGATTAAAAATATAGAAAAGCAGGTGAGAAAATGAGTAAATTAAAATGCAGTATAGTTGAAGATTTAATGCCACTTTATATAGAAGATCTTTTAAGTGAAGAAACTAAAAGGAGATAGAGTTGCATTTAGATGAATGTGAAGATTGTAAAGAAGTTTATGATGAATTAAAAGAAGATGTGAATTTAGGATATGAAAAAAAAAAAAGATTGATTTAAAAGAAGATGAATATGAAGAGTTAAAAACAGATACATTAGATTCTATTAAAAATTATTTAAATAAAATAAAGTATATTTTAATAATATTTTCAATGGCAGTATCTGTTGGAATAAGTATATTAGGAAATGGATTTTTAAGCACAATACCATGGATTATAATAATACCTTTTTGTGCTTGGGCTTTTATATAAAGAAAATACGCTTATAATAGCTACAGCACTTATTTTTAATATATTATTTAATATTGTTTTTTACAAAGTGCATATGCTATCATATTTGATAGTATATATATTTTATTATGTACAGGCGCAGGATTATTCCTAGCAATCAGTATAAAAAATTTAAAAACAAATTAATGGGGAAAATATGAAATATATAAAATTGATTATAGCAGTTTTAATAACAGGTATTGCTATATACATTTACAGTGGATTTTTTGAAATCAATAGAATATTTAAAGGTAAAACATGCATTTGAAGATTATATAGATAAAAACTACGATGGAAAACTTGAAATAGAAGCTATCAAATTTAATTTTAAAACTGGGGGTTTTATGCACAAGTTGGAGATGGTAATTACAAAACCAATTCATATTTAGATTATTATTATGATGGTAGTATAGGAGATGGATATTACCAAGATACAATTACTAATATGCAAGATGAGATTAATAATTATATATCTTATAATATCGAAAAAGAAACAGGGATAAAAAGATATTATATGATATTAGAACCAACAATTAATATTAAACAGTATAAATATAAAGTAAATGATTTTTATAGTGGAGAAGAACCTATAGATTTAACCTTAAACCTTGGATATGCATATGATTTTGATGAAAAAATGCAAAAGATAGCGAAAAGATAAATTTCCATATAAAAATAAAGATGAATTTTCAAAAGATGCTTATAAAATAGTAAAAACTCTTAAAAAAATAAATTATGATTTCAGCAATATAAAATTTATTCTTTTAAAGCAGATGGAAATAATGCATATGAGGTTAATATAAAAAGATTTAAATAGTATAAAATCAGAAGCTGATTTAAATGAAATAATAAAAAATGTAGATTACAGCAAATAATAAGGATAAAATAATATTATATAAATAAAAGGGGTGCCTACATGCAAATTAAAAATGTAGCTATAATAGGGGCAGGTGCAATAGGAGGAGTATATGCATATTCTCTACATAAACTTTTAGATTATAATTTCGCTTTTATAGCAAATGGAAAGAGAAAAGAAAGATTAGAAAAAAGAAGGGCTATATTTAAATGGAGAACAATTTTATCCAAAGGTATTATCTTCAGATGAGGATATAACTTTTGATTTAATAATAATAAGTGTAAAAAATTATCAACTTCAAAGTGCTATAGAAGATATAAAAGATTTAGTACATAAAAATACTATAATACTTCCATTATTAAATGGTATAGTTGCGAAAAGATATACTGCAAGATGCTTTTAAAGATAATCAAGTTTTATATGGACTTGCTATAAAGATAGATGCTGTAAAAATAGGAAATAAAATAACTCAAACAAACAGCGCAATAATACAATTTGGAGATGCGAATAATAAAGAAATGAGCGAGGGAGTGCTTGCTGTAAAAATCTATTAAATGATGCAAAAATAAACAATCAAGTATTTGAAGATATGATAAAGACAGTTTGGACAAAGTGGATGCTAAATATAGGATTAAATCAAGTTTCTGCTATATCAGCAGCTACATATGGAGTGATTAAGAATACGCCAGAGCTTTTTAACTTTAGTAGATAAAGCAATGAAAGAAGTTATGAATGTATCACAAGTTTGTGATATAAACTTAGGGGATAGAAATTGGCAGAGTGTTCAAGATGTAATAAGTACACTTAGCGGCGATGGCAAGACATCTTTATTACAAGATGTTGAAAATAAAAGGAAAAAACAGAAATTGAATACTTTTCGGGAACGCTTATGAAAATAGCAAAAAGAGCACAATATAGAAGTTCCAGTAAATGAAGTTTTATATAATTTTATAAAGGCCAAAGAAAAATCTTATACAAAATAGATATATTGAAAAATATAAGTAAGAAACTTTTTAAACCTTATACATATAATAAATATAAAAGTTTTAAAGGAGAGAAAAGATGGATAACTCATGTCAACAATATAATTTAAATCAGCTTTTGCACCTTATGATCCACAAAGACCGACAGCATATGCGAGAATAAGAGGTGGAAAATTAGCACCTTGTATAGATGGAAATGTATTTTTTTATCAATTAGAAGGCGGGGTTTATATAAAAGCTTATCTAACTGGTATACCAGATTCTAATCAAAATGGTCAACTAACTAGATTTCATGGATTTCACATCCATGAAAATGGTGACTGTCAAAGTAGGAACAGAAGACAATCCTTTCCCAAATACAGGCAGCCATTTTAATCCATCAGAAGAAGAAACATCCATTTCATGCAGGGGTTTGCCTCCAATATTAGCAAGTGATGGAATAGGAATATTATCTGTATACACTTCTTATTTTACTGTAGCAGATATAATAAATAAATCAGTCGTACTTCACGAAAATTATGACGATTTTACAACACAACCTTCTGGAAATTCTGGGGCAAAAATAGCTTGTGGTAGAATACTACCTTATAATTATTAAAATAAAATTAAAAAAGAAAATCTAATTCAGAAAAAAATACTTATCTTATAATAAGTCTGAAATAGGTTTTTCTTTATTTTTAGAAAATTTCTAATATAAATTTTAATTAAAAAGAATCATTACCTAAGCTATATTTAATAATATTGTAATATAAAAATAGTATATAATTATAAAAAAGAGGAGTGATTGTTATTAATAATTTAAATTATGTATTGTTGAGATTAGAGTACTTTTATTAATATTAATAGGAATATTTATATTTGTTACATTGTCGATTGTAATTTTTTGCAAAAAAATTTAATTGTGAGGAAAAAAAGTATTTAATGGAAGAATTTTTCTTTTTTAGGCAACAGAAAAAGATTTTAAACAAGGTATAAAACCAAGCATAACAGATGGTGCTTTAATTTACACTATATCTTTGATAGCCCTTATATATATAGGCAGTGTTATGCAATTATATTGGGGAACTTTAGGACTTATAGCTACTGAAGTTATGATTTTATTAATACCAGTACTTTACGCAATTTAGATAAAAGCAGATATAAAAAATACTTTTAGTTTAAGAATGATAAAAATAAGATATATTTTAGGAAGTATTATAGTATGGTTTGGTGGATATTTAATAATAAATATAACGACACAAATCTTGCTTTCGTTATTTCCAGAAGGGGCGGATGTATTACAAGCTGTAAATAGCAGTGTTATGATGGATTCGTTTATCGCAAGTTTAGTTGTAGTTGCTTTAATTCCAGCAATATGTGAAGAAGTTTTATTTAGAGGTTTTTTACTTAGCTCATTTAAAGGGAAAAGTAAAAAGTCAAAAAATTTGGGCTATTATAATAGTAGGAATATTATTTGGCATAATGCATCTAAACTTTATAAGAATAGTTCCAACAGCAATGCTAGGAATATTATTTGCATACTCTGCATTAGTAACACAATCAATTTGGACTAGTGTATTTATGCACTTCTTAAATAATGGATTTTCTGTATGTGTATTATACTTAAATGAAAATTATCTACATATACCACTAGATACACCAGTTAATTATACAATGCCACAACTATCATCAATAATAATGACAGTGTTAATAGGAGGGGCATTTATATATCTAGGAAGTTTATGCTTTAAAAATAAAAAGATATTATAGAAGCTTAAAGTATATAATTAAAAAGGAAACTACAGTAAATAAACTGAGTTTCCTTTTTTAAACTTCTCTTAATTTTGATACAATTTCTTCTTCTGGTGTTACATATATAGTGTTGTTTGTTTCATAAATAACCATTCCCGGTTTTGAACCGCTTGGTTTTTTAACGTGTTTTTTTCATAGTGTAGTCTACAGGCACTTGTGAGGACGTACGTCCTTTACTAAAGTATGCTGCTAGCATAGCTCCTTCAAGCAATGTATTATCTGGAACTTCAACTCCTGCACATTTTATAATAACGTGAGAACCTGGAATATTTTTTGTATGCATCCATATATCTTCAGGATCTGCAATTCTTAAAGTAAGGTAGTCGTTTTGCTTTGTTGTTTTTACCTACTAAAATTGTAAATCCATCAGATGATATAAATTTATTCGGCTTAGTAGTTAAATCCATTTCCTTTTTTAGCCTTAAATTTACGAGGTGCTCTCGCATACCCAAGTTTTATTAATTCTTCTTTTATATCTTCTAAATCTTCAAGATTTTCACAGTTTTCAATACTTAAAAGGACGTTTTCTAAATATTCTATTTCGTCTTTACTTATAGCCATTTGCTCAGTAAGTTCTTTTTAGCAGTTTTTAGCTTGTTGTATTTTTTAAAGTATTTTTGAGTATTTTCTGATGGCGTAAGGTTTTCATTTAATTCAATTGTCATCTTAGCCATATTTTCATCATAGAAGTTATCCACTTCTATGCTCTTCATACCTTTTTGTATCATATATATATATGCAGTTAGAAGTTCGCCTTTTATTTTATATATATCTGCATTATCAGCTTGTTTAAGTTCTTTTTTGTTGTTTCTTTTGTTTATTATAAAGTCTATCTAATTTTATAGATATACTTTTTCTAAGGTCAGAAGTCTTTTGATGAACTCTATCTTTAAAATCTTTTGTGATGTAGTAGTCTTCTACTATTTTTGATATGCTTTCATCATGTATAAATTTAAATCCTTCATAGAAAGTTAGATCAATACAATTAAAGTCTACAACTTTATCTACTTTTTCATTTATTATCATACAAGGATTAAATTCGTTGTTTTTTTGACTTTAGTAAATATATCTGAGAATGTTCTATATAATTGTGATAAATCATCTCTAGATAAGTCTTCAGCCTTAACATTAAAATCTATTTCTGCTCTATAACATATTTCCTTTGCAACAGTAGGACTTATTCCTAAAAATTTGCTGTAAATTGCTTTAGAAATAGGCCCATCAAATTCTCTTAAAGTATTTATAAAAGATTTGATAGAACAACCTTTTACAGGGTCTATTTTGTCTTGTGCAGGAGGAAGTTCATAAGTCATAGCAGGTAGAATTTGACGAGCTCTACTCACACTAGGTGGAACTCTTTTTATTGAATCTATTATAGTTGAATCTTTATCATGAGTTAAAATTATATTACTATGTCTCCCCATTATTTCAACATATATATTTTTAGTACTTTTATCTTTTAATTCATCATAAGACTCAATACTTATTTTTATAATTCTTTCAAAACCAACTTGAGTTATATCAGTTATTATACCTCCTTGAAGATGTTTTCTAAGCAACATACAAAACATAGGTGCTTTTAGAGGATTTTCTTTATTATATTTATTAGCTATATAAACTCTAGGATTTGATGAACTAGAACTAAGAACAACTTTAAAATTTTTCTCTGTTATTTCTTACATAAAGAAGTATTTCATCATTTTCTGGTTGATGAACTCTATCTATTTTACCACCAACTAATTTCGAATTTAATTCATGGGCGATTGAATTTACAACTAAACCATCTAATGCCATAGTTTCTCCTTTCATTGTTAGATAATATTCAGTTTTCTATACTACAATATATCTCAATCTATAATTATTATCTAAGTCTTTTTTTTAATTATGTTATTTACATAATAATTATATACATATGAATTGATATTTACTAGACTTGTTTTTTACTTATTTATTTAAATAAGATAAAATAAATATAGATACAAAAGATAAAAAATCTAACTGCATATATACTGTAATTTGGAATTATATGAAAGCTTTAGATACTAAAAATTATAAATAAATTGATTATTATGTAGCATGATTGGAAAAAATATAGATAGGATATTTAAATTTTTATTATTAATTTTATATTATTAAAGATGATTTAATTATTAAAAAAAAGAATATATTAAATAAGAAGTTACATGTAAATATTGGCAAAGAACTAGATAAAATTTCCTAAATATTTATTTTTAAATAAAAATAAGGTATAATTATATGTTAGAAAATATCAAAGGGGAATTAAAATGAGATTTTGGAAATTACATGGAATAGGAAATGATTTTGTTGCAATAGATGGAAGAGAAGACAATATAGATAATAATGATTATGGCGAATATGCAAAACGAGCATGTCATAGAAAGTTTTCTGTGGGGGCAGATGGTCTATTGGTCGTAAAAAATCTCAGATATTGCAGATATTGAGATGGTATATTATAACTCTGATGGTTCTAGAGCTGCTATGTGTGGAAATGGACTTAGATGTTTTGTAAAATTTGTTTATGACAATAATATAGTTAGAAAAGAAGAATTTGATGTATATACATTAGATGGAATAAAAAAAATAAAAATAAATCTAAAAGATAACGAAATACAAACTATTAAAGTAAATATGGGAAAAGGAAGCTTTTTAGCTAAAGATGTTCCTATAAATACAGAAATAGATAAATTTATAGAACAAAAAATAAATGTACTTGATAGAGAATATACAGTTTCATCAATACTTATGGGCGTTCCGCATACAATTGTTTTTGTAGATGAGCTAAATATGGATGAAGTTTGTAAATATGGAGCAGAAATAGAAAATCACGAGATGTTTCCACAAAAAACTAATGTAAATTTTGTACAAATAATAGACGATAAAAATATATTAGTAAAAACTTTTGAAAGAGGATGTGGATATACATTTGGATGCGGAACAGGAATGACAGCCTCAGTAATGGTGAGTAACTATCTTGGAAAAGTAGGAAAAAAGTGTAAATGTAACTTCTGAAGGAGGAAGTGTACAAATTGATTTAGAAGATGGATTTGCATATATGACAGGTCCAGCTGTGAAAATATGTGAAGGAAACTTGGAGGTATAATATGGCAATTAGTATGACCGGATTTGGAAGAGGAGAAGTAAAAAACGACAACTATCAATTTTTAGTAGAATGTAAAACTATTAACCATAGATATTGTGATATAAATATGCGTCTTCCAAGAAAAATCAACTTTTTAGAAGATAAAGCTAGAAATTTTATAAAAGATTTTGTAAAAAGAGGTAGAGTTGATTTATATGTAAAAGCTTGACTTAATAGGCTCAGAGGATGTAAACTTAAAATTCGATGATAATTTAGCAGACCAATATATAAATATATTGCAAACTATTAGAGATAAATATACTTTAGCAGATGATATATCTGTTATGAATGTTGCAAAGTTTCCAGATATAATAAAAACTGAGGAAAAAAGAAGAAGACGAAGATGAAATGTGGGCTATGTTCAAAGAAGCTTTAGAAATAGCTCTAGATAAACTAGTCGATATGAGACAACAAGAAGGTAAAAAAATTAGAAGAAGATACTCTACAAAAGATGTGATATATTATCTGGTTATATAAATGAAATAGAAAAATTGTCTGATACAGTAGTTGCTGATTATAGAGATAAATTAAATACAAGAATAAAAGAACTATTAGAAAATCAAACGAAATAGACGAAAAATAGAATGGCACAAGAAGTAGCTATATATGCAGATAAAAGTTCTATAACTGAGGAAATAGTTAGATTTAATTCTCATATAACTCAACTTAAAAATACAGTAGTAAAAGATGATTCAGTTGGTAGAAAAATGGATTTTCGTATCCAAGAAATGAACAGAGAAATAAATACTATGGGATCTAAATCTTCTGATATAAATATCACTAACTTAGTAGTTGAAGTTAAAAGTGAGCTTGAAAAAAATCAGAGAGCAAATTCAAAATATAGAATAGTATTTACATAGCAAAATAGAAAGGGAGATATAATAATGATTAAGAAAAAAGGATTATTATTAGTTATTTCTGGGCCATCAGGAGCAGGCAAGGGAACTGTCTGCAAAGAACTATTAGAAAGAAATCCTGAGTTTAAACTTTCAGTATCAGCTACTACTAGAGCTCCTAGAGAAGGTGAAGTAGATGGAGAAAGTTATTTCTTCTTAACAAAAGAAAAATTCAGCGAGATGATAGGACAAGGTGGGTTTTAGAATACGCACAAATTTATAGTAACTTCTATGGAACACCAAAAGGGCCTGTAATGAAGTACCTAGAAGAAGGTAAAGACGTTATATTAGAAATCGAAATGCAAGGTGCTAGACAAGTAAAAATGTATCCAGAAGCAGTACTTATATTTGTTTTACCTCCTTCGCTTGAAGAATTAAGAAATAGACTTACAACTAGAGGTACGGAAACTGAAGAGCAAGTAAAACGAAAGACTTAGTACTTCTCTTGAAGAGATAAAACAAGTAAAAGATTATAACTACTTTATATTTAATGAAAATAATAAAACGACAGAATCTGCAAAAATTATAGAAGATATAATAGTTGCAGAAAAAAATAAAGCTAGCAGATATGAAAAAGCAATAATTAAAAAGTTTGAGGAGGAATTATAAAATGGTAAAACCATCAATAAACGACGTATTAGAAAAAAATAAGTAACAGATATTATTTAGTTGGGACTGTAGCTAAAGAGAGCTAGAGAAATAGTAGACGGTTCTGAATTATATGTAGAAAACAAACAAGGTGAAAATAAACCAGTTTGTTTAGCAACTGAAGAAGTAGCAGAAGGAAAAATAACTTACAGATTATTAACTCCAGAAGAAATAGAACAAAAAGAATTAGAACATCATTTAGAACAAGAAAAACAACAAAAAGAATTAGAACAAGACTAATTTCAAATAAATTTTAAAAATCCCTATAGAATTAACAAGGAGAAAAGTATGCTAAAAAGGAAAAACTGTTGTAATAGGAGTAAGTGGCGGAATTGCAGTATATAAAGTTTGTGATGTAGTAAGCAGATTAAAAAAAAATTAAATGCCAATGTACATGTTATTATGACAAAAGGTGCATGTGAATTTGTAGCTCCCCTTACTTTCAAACAATGAGTCAAAATTATGTAGTGAGCGATATGTTCCAAGACCAAAACATGGGATGTAGAACATATATCACTTGCAAAAAAAGAGCTGATTTATTTTAGTTGCTCCAGCAACTGCAAATGTAATTGGGAAAAATAGCATGTGGAATTTGTGACGATATGCTTACAACTACAGTAGCTGCTACAAAAAGCAAAGGTACTTATAGCTCCAGCTATGAATACTAATATGTATGAAAATCCAATCATACAAAGAAATATATCTACATTAAAAAGAATATGGATATAATTTTGTTGAACCAGCAAGTGGTAGACTTGCTTGTGGGGATATTGAAGTGGAAAACTTGCTTCACCAGAAGATATAGTTGAAGGTGTAGTAAATCTACTTAAATATGATCAAGATTTAATAGGTAAAAAATAATGATAACTGCAGGCCCAACTATGGAAAGTTTAGACCCTGTAAGATATCTTACAAATAGATCAACTGGAAAAATGGGTTATGCTATAGCTAAAGTCGCAGCAGCTAGAGGTGCTGAAGTTACTTTAGTATCAGGTAAAACAGACATTAAACCACCATCAAATTTAAAGAAATTTATAAGTGTATCATCAGCAGAAGATATGTATCAAGCTGTTATATCTAATTTAGATGAAAATGATGCAGTTATAAAAGTGCCGCTGTTGCAGACTATAAACCAAAAACATACAGCGATAATAAAATAAAGAAAAAAGATGGAGATTTAGTTATAGAACTAGATAGAAATAAGGATATTGCCTACGAAATCGGAAAAATTAAAAATGACAAGATATTAGTAGGATTTGCAGCAGAGACAAACGACATAATCGAAAATGCAAAAAAGCTAAGATTGCTAAAAAGAATATGGACTTTATAGTTGCAAATAACTTAAAAGAAAGTGGAGCTGGATTTGGAACTGATACAAACATCGTAAGTATCATAGAAAAAAGACGGCAGCATGAAAGAATATCCTATGATGACTAAGGAAGAAGTTGCGTCAGTAATTTTAGATAAAATTAAAACTTTACTAGACAATAAGTCTTCTCTTTAAAAGGACTAATTAATTATATAAATTTTAATAGACTATAAAGAGGAAATCATATGATTTCCTCTTTTAATAATAAATAAATGAAAGGAGTGCGAGAATAAAATGTATGTAAAAGTAATAGTTAAAAATAACAGTCAATATACAGACAACCTATTTACGTATAAAGTGCCTGAATTTTTACAAGATGAAATATGCTTGGGGCATAGAATTCTTGTACCCTTTGGAAAAGGAAACAAACCTATAGAAGCATATGTATTCAGAATAATGCATAACAATGATGAAAAAGTAGAGACAAAAATATATCTATGATATTTTGGACGAAAGACCAATATTAAAAAGAGAAGATTTAGAGCTTATTCATTGGATGAAAAATAGATACTTATGCACATATATGGATTGTATAAATTTAATAATTCTAAAGGATATAAACTAAATAATTATAAATTAATAACACTACACCCATCACTTAAAGGTATTGATGCATATGAATTATACGATTTAAGTGAACAGCTAAGTGATAACAAGAAATTTGTATTTCAAAAGGTTTTAGACAATAAAGGAAGTATAAAACTAGATAAATTAGTTGAAAAGAAAATAGAGTATTCTACACAAGTTGCAGAAGATGAAGAATTATACAACATAAAAGATAAAAGACTTTAAAAGAAAAAGTTGCTGACAATTTAAATAGTCTTTTATATAAAATGAAAGAAGAATCACTAATAGATTTAAAATGGGAATACAAAAAGCATAAAAATGAAATAAAAATATGTTATGTGTCATTAAAATGAATTATGTGGATATGATGTTTTATATAAAAGAAAATAAAATAAGACTTGGCGAAAAGCAAAAAAAATTTTAGAGTTCTTAAAAAATAACGAAGATGTAGAGATTAATGATTTAATTGAATTATTAAAAGCATCAAAATCTAGTATAAATTCTTTAAAAGAAAAAAACTTAGTTGAATTTAAATACGAAGATTTTTACAGAAAATCAAAATCAAACTTTAATTATCAAAATAAGGATGTAGTTTTAAACGAAGAACAAAATCATGCTAT
>VOFB01001301.1_pt1 | contig 51272 bp, 70 predicted proteins | sample 5384141 | NCBI WGS metagenome assembly VOFB01 (sample SAMN12384721, study PRJNA508395) | human gut metagenome | isolation source: healthy gut A | host: Homo sapiens | reverse complement strand
GTAAAGAAATTTCAGAAGATACGATGGATGCAGCAACGAATGAGCTGGTGGCTACTGCCAATCTTGCAGAAGCGGTTGGTGATAGCGACAAGGCAGAACAGTTGATCGCAGCTGCCAAGGAAAAAGTATTATCCCAGCGGTTGACGAAGCGTGAAGATATAAAAAGCAATTGAATCCTCTGCTAAGGAACTGGGTATTGAGGTTCCGGAAGACGAGGTAGACAAGCTTGTTACTATGATGCAGAAAGTATCTAAAGTGGATGTTAATGTGGATGCATTGAAGAAACAGGCTGGTGAGATTTATAATAAATTGAAAGATGCAGGAATCGATCTGTCAAATGTGGATACAAAGGGTCTTGCACAAAAGATAGGCGATTTCTTTGCAAATATATTTGAAGCGATCGTACGTTTCTTCTCTGGATTATTTGGATAAGAAATGTATGCAGAAATGGAGGTAAAACGATGGCAAATGTAATCTCGGATGAAACAATAGAGTACGTTGGTATTTTGGCAAAATTAGAGCTTTCCGAGGAAGAGAAGGAAAATGCCAAAAAAGATATGGAAGAGATGTTGGATTATATTGACAAACTCGGTGAGCTTGACACATCCAGTGTAGAGCCGTTGTCACATGTATTCCCGGTTCATAATGTATTTCGCGAGGATGAAGTGAATGAACACGATGGACGAGAAAACACATTGGCAAATGCACCGGAACGCAATGGAGACAGTTTCGTAGTGCCGAAAACTATTTTGGGCGATTAGTATAAAACAGAAATGGAGGAAAAAGCATGTCTTTAATGAGTTTGACAGCGGCTGAGCTTGGCAGAAAAATTAAATCAGGTGAAGTGACAGCAGTTCAGGCAGCGCAGGAAGCACTTGATGCGATCGCAGCCAAAGAGACTGCAGTAAATAGTTTTGTTACGGTTGTGGACAGGGATAAGGTTTTGGCACAGGCAGAGAACGTGCAAAAACAGATAGAAGCCGGAGAATATGCAGACAGCCCTTTGGCGGGTGTACCGGTAGCAATTAAAGATAATATGTGCACAGAGGGAATACTTACAACCTGTAGTTCGAAGATCTTAAATAATTTTTATCCGACGTATACGGCAGAGGCAGTTTTGAACTTGCAGAAAGCAGGGACCGTCATTATTGGAAAAACAAATATGGATGAGTTTGCCATGGGAAGTACAACAGAAACTTCTGCTTATGGCGAGACCAAAAATCCTTGGAATACAAAGCATGTGCCGGGAGGTTCGTCCGGTGGTTCTTGTGCCGCTGTTGCAGCGGAGGAGTGTTCTTTTGCCCTCGGTTCAGATACCGGCGGATCTATTCGCCAGCCATCTTCCTTCTGTGGCGTAACAGGTATTAAGCCAACTTACGGAACGGTATCGCGTTATGGCTTGATCGCATATGGATCTTCGTTGGATCAGATCGGACCGGTTGCCAAGGACGTTACAGACTGTGCAATGATCTTGGAAGCGATCGCCTCCCATGATCCGAAAGATTCCACTTCCGTACAGCGTGATGATCTGAGATTTACAGATGCTTTGGTAGATGATGTGAAGGGAATGCGCATTGGTATTCCGAAAGATTACTTTGGCGAGGGTCTTGATCCGGAAGTGAAAGCTGCTGTGCTTCAGGCAGCCAAAGAATTAGAAAAGAAAGGTGCTATTGTTGAAGAGTTTGATCTTAGCTTAGTAGAGTATGCAATTCCTGCATACTATGTCATTGCCTGTGCAGAGGCAAGCTCGAATCTGGCACGTTTTGATGGTGTGAAATATGGTTACCGTACGGATGCTTATGAGGGGTTGCATCAGATGTATAAGAAATCCCGTTCAGAGGGATTCGGCGCAGAAGTAAAACGTCGTATCATGCTTGGGTCTTTTGTACTTAGTTCAGGCTATTATGATGCCTATTATTTGAAGGCACTTCGTACCAAAGCGTTGATCAAAAAGGCGTTTGATGAAGCATTTGCTAAATATGATGTGATCTTAGGTCCGGCTGCACCGACGACGGCACCGGAGCTTGGTAAGAGTCTGAGTGATCCGTTAAAGATGTACTTGGGAGATATTTATACGATTTCTGTAAATCTTGCAGGTCTTCCGGGAATTTCTGTTCCATGTGGCAAAGATTCGAAAGGTCTGCCGATCGGATTGCAATTGATCGGTGATTGTTTCCAGGAGAACAAGATCATTCGTGCAGCATATGCATATGAGCAGACAAGATCGTATGAGCATAGTCCGATGGCATAATCGGTGAGAAAAGAAACGGGGAACGATACTTTGCTACAAGGTATCGGAAGAAATATAATGGAGGACAGATCATGAAACAATACGAGACAGTCATAGGATTAGAGGTTCATGTGGAGTTAGCGACCAAGACAAAGATCTTCTGTTCCTGCTCTACAGAATTTGGCGGAGCACCAAATTCACATACATGTCCGGTATGTACCGGAATGCCGGGTTCTTTGCCGGTATTAAATAAAAAAGTAGTAGAATATGCAGCAGCAGTTGGTCTTGCTACCAACTGTACGATCACACAAAAATTGTAAGTTTGACCGTAAGAATTATTTCTACCCGGATAATCCACAGAATTATCAGATATCGCAGCTTTATCTTCCCATCTGTCGTAATGGTGGTATTGAGATTGAGACAGAAGATGGTGCAAGAAAGACAATTGGTATTCATGAGATTCATATGGAGGAAGATGCCGGTAAATTAGTTCACGATGAGTGGGGCGAAAACTCTTTAGTTGATTTCAACCGTTCCGGTGTGCCGTTGATCGAGATCGTATCAGAGCCGGATATGCGCTCAGCGTCAGAGGTGATCGCCTATTTGGAAAAGCTGCGAATGATCATTCAGTATTTGGGTGCATCTGATTGTAAACTTCAGGAAGGTTCGATGCGTGCTGATGTCAATTTATCCGTGCGTGAAGTAGGAGCAACAGAGTTTGGAACGAGAACGGAGATGAAAAACCTGAATTCTTTTAAGGCAATCGCACGTGCGATCGAGTCCGAAAGAGAACGTCAGATTGATTTGATCGAGGCTGGCAAAGAGGTTGTTCAGGAAACCAGAAGATGGGATGATGCGAAGGAATATTCTTATGCAATGCGTTCTAAGGAGGATGCTCAGGATTATCGTTATTTCCCAGAGCCTGATCTTGTGCCGATCATTATTAGTGATGAGTGGCTGGATGAGATCCGTGCAAGACAGCCGGAATTGCAGGAAGAGAAGCTGGCGCGTTATATGGACGAATATAAACTTCCGGAGTATGATGCTAAGATTTTGACCGGCAATAAGCATTTGGCAGATCTGTTCGAAAAGACGACAGAAATCTGTCATGTACCGAAGAAAGTTTCTAACTGGCTTATGGGTGAGACGATGCGCTTGATGAAAGATGCAGATCTGGAACCGGAGCAGTTATCGTTCTCTCCGGAAAATCTTGCCAAGTTGATCGGACTTACGGAGGAGCGCGCAATCAATAGTTCCGTTGCCAAAGAGGTGTTTGAACACATATTCAACGAAAACATTGATCCGGTGCAGTATGTTGAGGAAAATGGTCTTCGCACGGTTGCAGATGATGGAGCACTTCGAGCAACCATTGAGGAAATCGTATCAAATAATCCGCAGTCTGTGGAAGATTATCGTGCCGGCAAGAAAAAAGCGATCGGCTTCTTAGTGGGGCAGACAATGAAAGCAACACAGGGTAAAGCAGATCCGGGAATGGTCAATCAGATTTTGACAGAGTTGTTACAGGGGTGATCTGTGCACACCAGATAGATCCCGTAAAAGCTTAGTGTGCAGAAATGAGGAGTGTCGTGAGTACAAATAGAGTGGAACAACGGAGAAGCAAACGAATACCGACAAAGATGAATTTGGAAGTATCTTCTCTGTTTAAGCAGGATAATGTCAAAGTTAATAATATTAATGCACCAATTGAGGTGATTGATATTTCAAAAGACGGCATTGGATTTTTATCATCGAGTATGCTTCCAATTGGATTTTATTTTAATGCCAGATTGGAATTTGAGAAACACGATCGTTGTTTGAATTGTGTTGTGCGTATTATTCGTCAGGCGGAGCATGCAGATGGTGTTTTCAATTATGGTTGCGAATTTGTAGGGATGGCATCCGTGTTTGATTATATTTTTGAGGAAATAGAACAGAGCGCAGAATGATCTACGCTCTGATATCAAAGGAAAAACGTTTCATTTCTTCTGTGGCATTGGTTTTGATCCGGGTGTTCAAAAAGTCATCCATCGAAACCGGTGCCTCTTCTTGTTTTGTTACTTGAATATTTGTTTGATATCCCATATCTGCTAAATTCTGTGTTAGAAGTGCTGCATTTTTACGGAGCAGCTCCACGCTAAATTCGTCGTCAAGACGAAAGTTGGCGGCAATGTTTTGATGATCCTTATCGAGTCTGATCTCTAGTTTTCCAAGATGTTCCAGATCCAAATGGAGCAGTACACGCATCTTTTCCGGATCTGCCTGCCGTTTTTCTTTTTGCGTGTAAACATATAATTCACTGCCTGCCGTCTGACTTGGCAGTTTGATCGGCAGTTGCAGATAGGTGAACGTTTCGTTTAGTTCTTTCATAAATTGTATATTACTTTGTATATCGTGCGCATTCTGCTCGAATTGTCTGGAGTCTGACCCGGAAAGGGAAGAACCGATCAACTGTTCTAAGGAATGCATTTGAGACTGGATTTGTTCCAAAAACATACCCGGCTGTCCCTTTTGAGATAGATGATCGGGGGTGATACTCCAGTTGTTTTCAAACTTTTAGCAAATAATGACGCAAATTCATCAGATCGCAAAACCTCTTTTTAGCAATGAAGGATCCGAAAGAGAGATAACATTTTTGAGTACTTGCATCGTTTCCTGAATAGAAGCATTGCCGGATAGGATCTGTGCCAAAAAAGATGGGCTGACCGGCAGCTTGCTAAGCAGTGCTGCAAATGAAGATCTTGCATCCTCGGATAACACAGAACGCACCAGCCCTCTGGCAGAGGCATCCGTCTCAGTCAATTCCGACAGTGAACGAAGCAGAGTCTCGTTATCTGTATTTTCTTCCGTAACCGATGTAGACTGTCCTGCACGGAATTTTCCAAGTGTATCCGATAAAGAATGGCTGACGGTATCTTGTAGGGAATGAAATAGTTTGGATATACCTGTGTTTTCCGTCTCTGTGGACGATGCCTTTGCATCAGTCGGGATATTGGAATCCTCAGACACATTTTCCGACTCTTTGGAACTTTGTTGTTCCGCAACGGCCTTTTGAGCTGCTATAGCATCTTTGACAAGCTTGAAGGCATCTTGAACAGACAGTGTGCCATCAGAGGCAGCTTTTAATATCTGTTCCGGAAGTTCTGTTTGTGATAATAGAGTGAGAAGGGTTTCTTTATCCTGTTCAGACAGAGATGAAACTGTCAAACCGTCCCAGGTTTCCGTGAAAAGTGGTTGGGTGATCTGAAGACATTGCTTTGCAAAGTCTGCCACCAATGAAGCAGAACCATTTTCGGACAATGCCTGAAGCAATACGGGAAGCTCTCCGGCAAAGTTGTTCAATTGCTCCGTCAATGTATGGATTCCCCTGCCTGTAATTGCCAAACTGCTCGAGACTGTCCGGGGTAACAGGCATCATTAAACGCTTCATTAGAGCAAGAGTACCCATATCGGTACTCTTCATATCGAAGGCCTGCTGCATTAACTGTTGGATCGCTTCACGATTGATCGGCATCAGATTATCCATCAACGCTTTAACGGCAGCCTGATTATGCTCTGAAGCGGGGAGTCCTGCTTCCTGCAGTGCCTTATTGATCAGCGTTAATTCATTTTCCGTATAACCGCTTACGGGAGATAGGATAACACCGGCCGGAGATAATCCATCCAGCTTAAAGGCAGCAGTTTGTCCGATTGATAATAAGGAATTGTCAGAAATCTGACCGCGTATCATTGTATTGTTTTCTAAGGTAAGGGTAATCTCGTTACCGGTAAGATCCGATATTTCGCCCTTGATCACATCGCCCAGCTGCAGACTGGTGGCAGCTTTTACAACGCCAAACTGTCCGGATTTTTGAACAGAGGGCGCAGAAGCATTCCCCGGAACATTGCCACGGCGAACTCCGTTACCGGTCATAGCAGAGGAAGACGTGTTTGTGCTGCGGGACTGCGAAGTATTATTCGTATTATAAGGATTAATGCGCGAGTGATCCATTTTTTGTCCAACCTTTCTTATTTATTGTTCTCGTCTCTTATTATATCGGTATGAGCAAAGAATTTCTATAGAAAAACCTTTGTAGGTAATTTTTTTCGAAAAATACAGAAAAATACTTGACAATAATCATGTAGAGTGCTATCTTACCTATAGATGTTAGCACTCCACTATAAAGAGTGCTAACAAAACAGGAAGGAAGTGATACGGTGGAACTGGATGAGAGAAAGCTTAAGATACTGCAGGCGATCATACGAACTTATTTAGATACCGGAGAGCCGGTTGGTTCGCGAACTATCTCCAAGGATACGGATCTTCACCTCAGTTCAGCGACCATTCGTAATGAAATGTCAGATCTGGAAGAAATGGGCTACATTTTACAGCCCCATACCTCTGCAGGACGGATTCCTTCTGACAAAGGATATCGACTTTATGTAGATACCATGCTGGAAGACAAGACGCACGAGGTGGCGGATCTTAAAGATGCTTTGGAAGAGAAGGCAGACAAGATGGATCTTTTGCTGAAGCAGGTTGCAAAGTTTTTGGCAACTAATACCAACTATGCGACAATGGTTTCAGGACCGCGTTACCAGAGTAAAAAGTCAAGTTCATTCAGCTGACGGAAGTTGATGAGAACAGCTTGCTGGCAGTTATCGTACTCGATAACAATCACGTGAAGAATCAGATGATACGCATTAATGAGCCGCTTGATCCAGAACGCGTCGCCAAGTTAAATTTTGTGTTGAACACAGCACTTAATGGTTTGGACGTGACGGAAATGAATTTAGCACTGATCTCTCAGATCAAGGCGCAGATGAAGAGCGACAGTACTGTGATCGATTCTGTGCTGGAAGTGATCGGTAATGTGCTTACGAGTGAAGATGATCCGAAGTGTATACGAGTGGTGCCACAAACATTTTGAAATATCCGGAATTGTCAGATAAGTCCAATGTAGAAGATCTGTTGGTTGCATTCGAAGAGAAGCAGGAGATCGGGCATTGGCTGGAAATTCCATCAACGAATACGAAGCCTTCCGAAGAAAGTCATGATATTCAAGTGTATATCGGTGATGAGACACAGGTGGCATCCATGAAAGACTGTTCTATGGTTACCGCAACCTACCGCATTCATGAAGGTGTGTATGGTAAGATCGGTATCGTAGGACCAAAGCGTATGAATTATGATAAGGTCGTTGGAACGCTGCAGTCGCTTATGGCGCAGCTTGATGACATATTTAAGGACCAATAAGCAGAGAGGTGATAACGAAGTGGCAGATATGAAAGATAAGAAAGAAGAGACGATCCATCAGGAAGAGGAAGCTGTAAAAGCAGAGGATGTAACAGAAACTGCAGAGACAGCAGAGAGTACGGCAAGTACGGAAACATCGGAGGCTGAGCAGGCACAAGAGAGTGCCGGAGAAAAGAAATCTTTCTTCGATAAGAAAAAAGATAAAAAGACAGCAGCCCTGGAAGAAAAACTGGCAGATCTTGAAGACAAAAGAGTTCGCCAATTGGCAGAGTTTGAAAACTTCCGCAAGCGTTCCGAGAAAGAAAAGTCTCAGATGTTTGAAATGGGAGCAAAGAATGTTGTAGAAAAGATGCTTCCGGTGATCGACAACTTCGAGAGAGGTTTGTTAGCAGTTGCTGAGGAAGACAAGGAGAGTCCATTCGTACAGGGAATGGAACTGGTATATAAACAGATGCTCACTGCGTTTGATGCTCTTGGTGTAAAGCCGATCGATGCAGTTGGCAAAGAGTTTGATCCGAATCTTCACAACGCAGTTATGATGGTTGATGATGATGCGCTGGAGAGTGGCACGGTAGCCGAGGAAATGCAGAAAGGCTATATGTACAAAGACAGCGTTGTTCGTCATAGTATGGTAAAGGTAGTTAATTAAGGGAATATCCCTGAATTTTATGTTAAATGAGCAAGAATATGCATTGCATTTTAGGAGGTAATTACTATGAGTAAGATTATTGGTATTGACTTAGGAACAACAAATTCATGTGTTGCTGTTATGGAAGGTGGAAAACCGGTCGTAGTAGCCAATACAGAGGGAGCCAGAACAACACCGTCTGTTGTTGCTTTCACTAAAAATGGTGAGCGTTTGGTAGGTGAGCCTGCAAAACGTCAGGCAGTTACAAATGCTGACAAGACCATTTCTTCTATTAAGAGACATATGGGTACAGATTATCGCGTAACAATTGATGATAAGAAATATTCTCCACAGGAGATTTCCGCAATGATCCTGCAGAAGTTAAAGGCTGATGCTGAGGGCTATTTAGGTGAGAGCGTTTCCGAAGCTGTTATTACAGTTCCTGCATACTTTAACGATGCACAGCGTCAGGCAACCAAAGATGCAGGCAAGATCGCCGGTCTTGATGTAAAGCGTATCATCAACGAGCCGACAGCTGCTGCATTAGCATATGGTTTGGACAATGAGAAAGAGCAAAAGATTATGGTTTACGATTTAGGTGGTGGTACATTCGATGTGTCTATTATCGAGATCGGTGATGGTGTCATTGAAGTATTAGCAACATCCGGTGATAACCGTCTTGGTGGTGATGACTTTGATGAGAAGATCACACAGTACATGATCGAGACATTTAAGAAAACTCAAACGGTGTTGACTTATCCAATGATAAGATGGCACTTCAGAGATTAAAAAGAGTCTGCAGAGAAGGCGAAGAAAGAACTTTCCTCTGCAACAACAACAAATATCAACCTTCCGTTCATCAGCATGAACGAGAATGGCCCACTTCATTTTGATATGAATTTAAGCCGTTCTAAGTTTGATGAGCTGACACATGATCTGGTAGAGAGAACAGCTACACCGGTACAGAATGCACTTAGAGATGCCGGAATCACGGCTTCTGAGCTTGGTCAGGTATTGTTAGTCGGTGGTTCTACCCGTATCCCGGCAGTTCAGGATAAGGTAAAACAGCTTACCGGACATGATCCAAGTAAGTCATTGAACCCAGATGAGTGTGTTGCATTAGGTGCATCCGTTCAGGGTGGTAAGCTTGCCGGAGATTCCGGAGCAGGCGATATTCTTCTTCTTGATGTAACTCCACTGTCTTTGGCTATTGAGACAATGGGCGGCGTAGCTACAAGATTGATCGAGAGAAATACAACAATCCCTACAAAGAAGAGCCAGATCTTCTCAACGGCAGCAGATAATCAGAGCGCTGTAGACATTAATGTATTACAGGGTGAGCGTCAGTTTGCCAAGGATAATAAGTCACTGGTCAGTTCCGTTTGGATGGTATCCCACCGGCAAGAAGAGGTGTTCCACAGATTGAAGTTACGTTTGATATAGATGCCAACGGTATTGTAAATGTATCCGCTAAGGATCTTGGTACCGGCAAAGAGCAGCACATTACGATCACAGCTGGATCTAACATGTCTGATGATGAGATTGAGAAAGCTGTTCAGGAAGCAGCTCAATTTGAGGCTGAGGATAAGGCTCGTAAAGAAGCTGTTGATACAAGAAATGAGTCTGATAGTCTTGTGTTCCAGACACAGAAAGCATTGGATGAAGTTGGCGATAAGATCAGTGCTGACGAGAAAGCACAGGTTCAGGCTGACATTGATGCTTTGAAAGCATTGGTTGAGAAGACAGATGCAGAGAATGTTTGACTGAGGCTGACGTTGCAGAGCTCAAGGCTGCAAATGAGAAATTGATGCAGAGTGCACAGAATGTGTTCCAGAAGATGTATGAAGGTGCACAGGCAGCAGGTGCAGGTCCTGATATGGGTGCAGGCGCAGGCCCGGATATGGGCGCAGGTGCTGCAGACAATGGTGCAGATGATGATGTGGTAGACGGTGAATACCGTGAAGTATAAAAGCAGGAGTTTAGAAAATGGCAGAGAAGAGAGATTATTACGAGGTATTAGGCGTAAGCAAAACCGCTTCCGATTCGGAAATTAAATCGGCATATCGTAAATTGGCCAAGAAATATCATCCGGATATGAATCCGGGGGATAAAGAAGCGGAGGCAAAGTTTAAGGAAGCTTCTGAAGCGTATGCCATTCTAAGCGATGCAGACAAACGCCGCCAGTATGACCAATTCGGTCATGCAGCATTTGATGGTGGTGCCGGTGGTGGAGCAGGTGGATTCGATTTTAACGGATTTGACATGGGAGATATCTTTGGAGATATTTTTGGAGATTTCTTTGGTGGCGGCGGAAGAAGCCGTAGTGCCAATAATGGTCCGATGAAAGGGCAGAATGTGCGTGTATCCGTACATTTGACATTCGAAGAGGCATGTTTTGGCACTGAAAAGAGATTGAACTGAATATTAAAGAAGACTGTGCAAAGTGTCACGGAACCGGTGCTAAACCGGGAACACAGCCGGAAACCTGCAGCAAGTGCGGCGGCAAGGGTCAGGTTGTATTTACACAGCAGTCATTGTTTGGCGTTGTGCGAAATGTTCAGGCATGTCCGGACTGCCATGGCACTGGCAAGATCATTAAGGATCGTTGCCCGGATTGTGGCGGAAGTGGTTACATTAGCCGCAGAAAGAAAATTTCTGTCAGCATTCCGGCAGGAATCGATAACGGACAGAGTATTCGTATTCGTGATAAGGGAGAACCAGGTATCAATGGAGGTCCAAGAGGCGATTTGCTGGTACAGGTTATTGTTGGGCGTCATCCGATCTTCCAACGTCAGGATTATGATATTTATTCCACAGCACCGATCACGTTTGCGCAGGCAGCATTGGGTGCAGAAGTGCGTATCAAGACGATCGACGGAGACGTGATGTATACGGTAAAACCGGGAACGCAGACAGATACAAGAGTTCGCTTGCGCGGTAAAGGTGTTCCGACAACACGGAATAAACAGGTACGCGGCGATCATTATGTAACGTTGGTGGTTCAGGTACCAACAAAGATGAACGCCGAGCAAAAAGAACTTTTGAAAGCTTTTGATCAGGCAATGGACGGGAAGAAGGAAGAAGAACCGGAGACTGGTCATAAGTCTCACAAAGAGAAGCGAAGTCCATTCAAAAGAAGAAATAATGGTCTGCAAATTAGAAAATAGGCATTCACACATATGGTGTGAATGCCTATTAATTGTTTCAAAAATAATCTGTCGTTATAAAAATCTAAGAAACAACACTCGATTCAATTTCCGGTTCGATAGTTTCCTCAGCAGGCTCAAAATCTGTGATGGGCTTTGGATCAGCATCAGGTTCTTCCGTATTATCCGCTAACAGTGATTCAATTTGATCCTGCGTGATCTCATCAGAAACTTGTTGAGTTTCCGGCTGCGGTTCCTTTGTGATCTGAGCGTGCTTCTGCTCCTGCAACTGAATATGAAGAAGGAGTTCATCAATCTCATCATCATGATTGTTGATCGTCAGCGGCTCTGTTTCGTTGTTACAGAGATAGTATTTAATAATCTTGCCGGTGCTCAATCCGATCTTTTCAGCATTACAGTAATCAGAATCCCGCTGATAGGGAAGGTGATCATACATGGTGATCGGATAATCTAAGCCGGTCTCATATTTTAAGGAAAATGGGAATTTTGTTATCACGTTAAGCACTCCTCACAGGCTTTTCAAAATTTAGCAGTAGATCCTATTCACAAAAGAATAAAATTTCTGCAAGTACTATTATATCGCAGAAATGAGAAAGATGCAATTAGCTGTCCAAAATTCAAAAGCGATGTTTCGGAACTATTGTTTGACTTTTTTTGGGGGTATGATATAATTAGCAATGATATTCTGGATTCGTATGCAATACAGAATAAACAGATAAAACAATGGTACAAAAGTTGTACATGATGAAGGAGAGCAAGTCAGTTATGAAAAAGTATTTGAAAAACTTTCTGCGATATAAGTATTTGCTGACAGAGTTGGTAAAGAAAAATATCAAGTTGAAGTATCGTCGTTCTTATTTGGGTATTTTATGGACGCTGATCGAGCCATTGCTTACGATGCTTGTATTGACGTTGGTGTTTGGTACATTCTTTGGTAACAACGATGAACAGTATCCTGTATATATCCTGTCCGGACGATTGTTATATTCCTTTTTTTCATCCGGCACGAAATCCGGTCTTCGAGCGGTCAGCGGTAATGCTGCAATGATCAAGAAAGTATATGTACCAAAGTATATTTATGTATTATCAACGGTCATATCGAACTTTGTTACATTTTTGATCTCACTTGTTGTGTTAGTAGGAGTGGGTGCCGTTCTTCATGTACAGCCTACCATTTATGTAGTTCAGGCAATTGTACCGCTGTTTATCTTACTGATCATGACAACGGGTATCAGTATGATCTTAGCGACCTTAAATGTATTTTTCCGTGATATCGAGTATATTTGGTCGGTATTTACCATGTTGATCATGTATGCATCTGCTATTTTCTATCAGCCGGACCGCGTTATCAATACAGGTAATGGATGGATATTTGGTGTCAATCCGGTATATATGTGCATTTCCAACTTCCGTGAGGCAGTATTGTACGGAACACCGTTAGATGCACATTACTGCATTACATCTGCTGTTATTTCAGTAGTATTGTTGATCGTTGGTATTTTGTTCTTTAACAAGAAACAGGATGAATTCATTTTGTATGTATAAAGATAATGCTTGAGAGAACATTGTATTACAAAATTTAATGAAGTGAGCGGCATGGGATAAGGCGGTTGTTCACAGATACTTGGAAAGGAATGGTTGTTATCGTGAAAGATAATGTAGCAGTTAGCGTAAAGAACGTAGGAATGTGTTTTTAATCAGAGCCAGGAAAGAGTAGATAATCTCAAGGAATATTTGATCAAATTTGTGAGACGCGATCTAAAAATACGATGAGTTTTGGGCTTTGCGGGATGTAGATTTTCAAATCAAAAAAGGAGAACGACTTGGTGTACTTGGTTTGAATGGATCCGGTAAAAGTACGTTGCTAAAGGTTGTATCCGGAGTATTAAAACCAACGGTTGGTTCGGTACAGACGCGAGGAGTATTGGCTCCGCTGCTGGAGCTTGGTGCCGGATTTCATTCAGAGTATACAGGACGCGAGAATATCTATCTGTACGGAGCGGTGTTGGGATATTCCAAAGAGTTTTTAGATGAAAAATTTGATGAGATTGTCGACTTTTCCGGATTGGGAGAGTTCATTGAAGTTCCGATCAAGAACTATTCTTCCGGAATGAAATCCAGACTAGGTTTTTCAATTGCAACAATTGTAGAGCCGGATATATTGATATTGGATGAGGTATTGTCTGTCGGCGATAAGAAGTTTCGAACAAAGAGTGAGCGAAAGATCATGAGTATGTTCGAAAAGGGTGTAACCGTACTTTTTGTATCACATTCTTTGGAGCAGGTTTGCCGTTTGTGCGACAAAGCGATCATTTTGGATAGTGGTGTTTTGGTTGCTAAAGGACCGGTAGATAAAGTAGCACGTATATACAAAAACATGACAGAATAAAGAAAACATCAGGGTAAAGTTTTTAGCAGTCATACAGGAGGGGTTGTTTACAATGAAAGTTAGGCGTTATGTTAGCTTTTATATTCTGCTTCCCATTGTTTTGGAATTTTTGATTGAAGCATTAAGTCGAAAATCATTGATTGAGGCTGTAAAATATGCCATAAATAGTCCGTTGCTTTTTGCGTTTAATACGTTGATCATTATGCTAACGCTTTCTATTGCAATGTTTTTTAGCGTGAGGTGTTTGCGTTGACCACAATTTCTGTGGTGTGGGTTATTTTTGGTATTGTTAATTTTGTAATCCTGCATTTTAGAGTCACGCCGTTTTCGGCAGTTGATTTTACATTGATCAAGAGTGCAATCAGTGTATCTTCTCATTATTTGAACCTATTTACGATCGCAATGATCATTGTTGCAATATTCGTTGTTTTAATAGGTCTTATCTGTTTGTTTCGAAAAGCTCCTGTGAATGAGCAACATGGACATCGAAAGATCATCTTTTCGATTTTGTGTTGTCTTACACTTGGCGTGGCAATTATTGTCCTTCATCGCTCAAGTGATTCGGTACAGGCACTTTCCACACATTATACAAACATTTCAGAGGCCTATGAAAATTACGGTTTTGCTTATTGCTTTGCAAATAGTATACTGGATACCGGAATAAAAAGCCGGAGGATTACAGCAAGCAGTCTGTGAAGAAGATTACAAAAGCACTGAAAGATGAAAAAATACAGACAAACGGCCGAATATTATATTTATTCAGCTGGAGTCATTTTTTTGATGTATGTTATGAGAAAAATCTGCAATTTTCAGAAGATCCGCTGCCGGTATTCCATAGCCTGCAGAAAAAATATAGTTCAGGTTTAGTTACGGTGCCGACGGTCGGTGCCGGTACGGTAAATACGGAGTTTGAAATACTTACGGGAATGCGTCAGCACGATTTTGGGGTGAGTGAATACCCATATAAAACAGTGCTCAAAAGCAAGACGTCGGAAAGTATCTGTACAGACCTGAAAAAACTGGGATATTCGACGCATGCTGTGCATAACAATGAAGCGACGTTTTATGGTCGAAATACCGTTTTTTCTAACATTGATTTGACACATTTTGTTCTATGGAATATATGAATGGATTGACAGATAGTCCAAATGGCTGGAGTAATGATGATGTATTGTCGCGGGAGATCATGAAAACTCTGGATTCGACGTCGGGACCGGATTTTACGATGGCGATCACGGTGCAGAGTCATGGAAAATACGATGGTATTGTGTTAGATGACCCGACGATCAAGGTTACTGGTGCGCCAGAAGGAAAAGAGCAGGCATATGAGTATTATGTGAATGAGATCCATGAAGTGGATAGAATGATCGATACGTTGATCAAAGAGTTGTCGAATCGGAAAGAAGAGACGGTATTGGTTTTGTATGGAGATCATTTGCCGAGCTTGGATATTCAGAAAGACGATCTGAGTAATGCCAATCTTTACCAGACGCAGTATGTCATTTGGGATAATATGAATCTTAAGAAAAAGACGAAAAACCTGCATGCATATCAGTTGTATGCAGAAGTCTTAGATCGTATACAGATTCATGAAGGGATGATCACCAAATATCATCAGCAGACAAAACATCGTTCCAAATTGTATTTGAAAGGTCTCACTACATTGTCTTACGATCTGTTGTATGGTGATAATTATGCGTATGGTGGTGAAAACCGTTTAAAACAGACGGAGCTTCAGATGGGCACAGAGCCGGTGAAGCTAACTTCGGTTCAAAAGACGAAAAGTGGCTACCGGGTAGTTGGCAGCGGTTTTACACCATATTGCAAAGTGTATTATGATGGAACGTTGGTGGAATCCGAATGGATCAGTTCGGAATGTTTGCAGCTTCAAGATGAATTCGAACTGGACGAAGCAGATAAAAAAGATTCCGGGGAGCCGGAAACAGAAGTTACGGAGCCGAGAGATGTACCAAATGCTTTTGTAGTAGAAGTGCAGTCTGATGACGGTGTTGTGCTATCAAGTACACAGGCATATCCGGCGTCTCAGGTAAAAAAATAAAATAACGTGTATTTAAGATAACGAGTCAAAAAGACAGTGCACATATTGGTGCACTGTCTTATTTTTTATTGTATGTAAAACGCTGTTATGTGGTGTGAACATTGCAAAACGCTGGTTTTGCCTTATTTTATTGTATGTAAAACGCTGTTATGTGGTGTGAACATTGCAAAACGCTGGTTTTGCCTTATTTTATTGTATGTAAAACGCTGTTATGTGGTGTGAACATTGCAAAACGCTGGTTTTGCCTTATTTTATTGTATGTAAAACGCTGTTATGTGGTGTGAAGCCAACAAGAATTGCATAAGCAATTCTTGCAAGGCAAAAACGCTGGTTTTGCCTTTTATTGTCGAAAACCGTCAAAGATCTTTTCTGCATCTGTCATGCTTTGACATATTTCGCAGGCCGGATTCGGTATACTTGGTTTCGGAAAGAGAGGAAGGAAACAGACATGAGAGTTTATCTTGATGTTTACTTCATCCTGAACCTGATTTTGAACCTGTTTCTAATGGGGATTACAGGACTTCTTCGAGGCAAACGCAGTTCCATATCACGAATTGCAGTGAGTGCCTGCCTGGCGGCGGTGTTATCAACGGCAATCTATGCAGTATCTTTTTGATACATCGGCAGATATTTTTGCTCAGTCTGTTGACAGTATATGGAATGGTCTGGTTTGGCTTTCGTGAACTTGACCGGAGAGAACGTAGAACCGATCTGTTAGTACTGTTGATCGTTGCTTTTGTGACGGGTGGTTTGTTAAATGCGCTGCATGCTATTGGAGCATTAGTGGGCAGTAGTCCAAGATATTCTATTTGGTTTATCTTGCTTGGACTGTTAGGGATCGGCATTGCTTTTGCGTGCTGGCGCGAGAACTGCAAGGAGCGTATAAGCGGTGTCAGACAACCGTTCAGGCGGTGCTTTGTCATGAAGGCAGGGAATATGTGCTTCGTGTACTGTTTGATACGGGAAATGGCTTGGTATCGCCGTATACCGGTGAGAAAGTAGCGGTGTTGTCGGCTGATTTTGCTTCGGGATTGTCGTTAGACCGCACACAGAATCCGGTGTACATCCCGTACCATTCGATCGGCGGTAGTGGCATTTTGCCGGTATACCGCATTGACAGTGTAACGTTTGCCGGTCGTACACCGATTGTACATTTGCCGGTCGCAATCAGTGATGAACTGGGCGGAGAACAGGAAATACAAATGATCTATTAACAAGATTAAAGTGTCGTATTTTGACATAATAGGAACATTGAACACAGAAAGGGGATTGTTATGCTTAAGATATCAGTGGCGAATCGATTTCAACTTCGTATCGCTTCGGAATTTGGAGGAATCTTTCGAAGTAAAAACGGTACGGATATTCATTACATAGGAGGAGCGGAAATATTACCGGCGCCATTTTCGGCAGAAGAGGAAAAAGAAATATTAGCAAAACTAGGGAGTAGTCATGACAAAGAGGCAAGAAGCAGTCTGATCGAACATAATCTCAGACTCGTAGTGTATATTGCAAAAAAATTTGATAATACAGGGATAGGGAGTAGAGGATTTGATTTCTATCGGGACGATCGGGCTGATTAAAGCGATCAATACCTTTAATCCACTCAAAAATATTAAATTAGCAACATATGCTTCCCGTTGTATTGAGAATGAGATATTAATGTTTTTGCGGCGTAATAACAAGGTGAAGTATGAAGTGTCAATCGATGAGCCGTTGAATGTCGACTGGGATGGTAATGAGTTGCTTTTATCTGATATTTTAGGAACGGACGAAGACGTCATTTCAAAGGGCCTGGAAGATGAGGTGGATCGACGGCTGCTTAGACAGGCGTTAGGTTTATTGAGTGAACGGAACGTTCGATCATAGAGCTTCGTTTTGGCATTGACAGAAAGGATGGAAAGGAATTTACACAAAAAGAAGTGGCAGATATGATGGGAATTTCCCAGTCCTATATTTCTAGGTTAGAAAAGAAGATAATGAAGCGGCTGAAAAGGAAATCCTACGCATGCAGCAAGTATAAAAACATAAATTTGTAAATCCTACTTTATAACAGAATAAGCCGTGGAGGAAGGGTTATGGGAATGTATAAAGTAGAGATTTGCGGAGTAAATACTGCAAAGCTGCCCTTACTGAGCGAAGAAGAAAAAAAGGAACTATTTGATAAGATTGGTAAGGGTGACCGAGCTGCAAGAGAAACTTTTATTAAAGGAAATCTGCGTTTGGTACTTAGCATTATACAGCGTTTTTATAATTCCGGGGAGAATATTGATGATCTGTTTCAGATTGGCTGCATCGGATTGATGAAAGCAGTGGATCATTTTGATGTTACAATGAATGTCAAATTTTCTACGTATGCCGTTCCTATGATCATCGGTGAATTGAGACGGTATTTGCGAGATAATAACAGCATCCGTGTCAGTCGGTCGATCCGTGACACTGCCTATAAAGCAATTTACACGAAGGAAATGCTAATGAAGCAGTCGGACCGCGAACCAACAATTGAGGAGCTGGCAAAGATATTGGAAATTCCGGCAGAGGACATTGTATTTGCGCTGGATGCGATCCAAAGTCCGGTTTCATTGTACGAACCGGTATATGCAGAGAGCGGAGACACCCTATACATTTTGGATCAGATCAGTGATAAAAAGAACAAAGAAGAAAAAAATGGGTCGAGGAGATATCTTTAAAAGCAGCGATAGACCGTTTGGCTGACAGAGAACATCAGATTATCAATATGCGTTATTTTGAAGGAAAAACGCAAATGGAAGTAGCAGAAGAGATTCAGATCTCGCAGGCACAAGTGAGCCGCCTGGAAAAGAAGGCTCTTCGGGAAATGAAGAATTATCTTGCATAAAAGATCATATATTAGAGATAAGAAATCGTCCGTGTGGAAAGGGGAAAGTGGTGCGTTTATGTGAGCTTCGTGACAAAGAAGTGATCAATGTATGCGATGGAGAACGCTTAGGAAATGTGTGTGACATAGATTTTGATGAAAAAAACAGGGCAGATCTGCACACTCATTATTCCGGGACCCTGCAAGGTGTTAGGAATCTTAGGTCGAGACCATGAATACATTGTCCCCTATCAGTGTGTTTGCCGCATTGGATCGGATGTAGTGCTGGTTCAAGTGGATACGGAAAAATGCCTCAAAAAATGTAAATGGGATTGACGATTCCTTGTAACAAAAAGGGGTTTTGCCTTTGCGTTTTTAAGATGTGTTCTCTATAATAACAGAAGAGAACAATTGCATATCACGACAACGGATTAACCGGTGGTATGCGGAAAGAGGTAAGAAATGAAATGTCCATTTTGTGGAGAAGATGATACCAGAGTGATTGATTCAAGACCGGCTGATGAAAATATGTCGATTCGCCGCAGAAGACAATGCGATAAATGTCAAAAACGTTTCACTACTTATGAAAAAGTGGAGGCAATTCCGTTGGTAGTGATCAAAAAGATCAGACCAGGGAACCTTATGATCGCACCAAAATCGAAAAAGGTGTATTCCGTTCCTGCCACAAACGGCCGATTTCGGTTCCTCAGATGAACCACCTTGTGGATCAGGTTGAGGCAAAGGTATTTAGCAAGGAAGAACGAGAGATACCAAGTAGTTATATCGGAGAACTCGTTATGCGATATTTGGAAGAGCTGGATGCAGTTGCATACGTACGTTTTGCATCGATCTACCGTGAATTCAAAGATGTCGATACATTTATGGAAGAATTAAAAAGATTTTAGACAAATAACTCAAACTTCGCACATAAATTTTAGCTAGGCACCTTGAATTGTGGTATCTAACTGATTAACAAATATACAAAGAGACTGTGGTTGGAGGCGAGTGCAATAGACTTATCAGAAAGTAGCATCACATATGTGAAAAAGAGCAGATAAAAGAAAAAGGTCTCGATAATATAGATGCGAGAGTGGAGGATATGACGGAGCTATCATATGAAAATCAAAGTTTTGATTGCGTCATATGTTTTCATACAATCTATCATACCAGTTATGATGGAGTTGTTAAGGCATTGAGGGAGATAAATCGAGTTTTGAAGGATAAAGGAGAGGCATTTATTTCATTCAATACAAAGGATAATCCACATTATGTTAAAGAAAAAACGGTGGATGGATATACGATGATAGCAACGGAGGGACATGAAGTCGGTATCCCGCATTGCTATGTGGATGAAAATGACTTGTTTGGATTACTTCAGGATTTTGAGATTCTGTCAATGAATAAAGAAATTAATTATGTGAGAAAAGGAAAAAAAACACATGGTGTTCATTTTTATGTTCACGTTGCGAAAAAATAGCAGATGTGTTTGAGGTACAGGATTATATGATTCTGGATGACTTATAAAAAACAGTTTGATAGATTTAGAAATCTGCTTATCATTTTGAGTCTCTTGTGTTATACTTTATTCATAGCGTGAGCCTCCGGTTTGTAATTGTTTTTTGACAACTCAATTATACCAAAACCATTGGTTTCATGCTATTTTTATGCCAGTTATTATTGAATTTTCAAGGTGCATAGGCACATTTTAATGTGCGAAGTTTGGGATAATAAGATTTTGGGTTGACAGAATATAACATGTGTATTAAAATGTCAAATTAGAGAGAGAAAGTTCTATAAGATAAAGTGAAAGGACGTTATGTTCTGTGAAACTTTTTGTGCCGCCATTCAAGGGATTGACGGCTGTATGATTCAAGTGGAGGCAGATGTGTCTGATGGACTGCCTTGTTTTTCTATGGTCGGATTCTTGGCTTCCGAGGTAAAAGAAGCGAAGGAACGAGTATCTATTGCAATCAGAAATAGTGGTTTTCGTATTCCTCCCAAGAAAATAACAATTAATCTGTCACCGGCGGATTTTCGCAAAGCGGGAACAGGGTATGATCTTGCGATCGCAGCAGCGATTTTAGGTGCGTTAGGTTACTTTCCGCAGGAATATCTGGAGGGCGGTATGCTTTTGGGCGAACTGAGTCTGGATGGAACAATCCAGCCGATCAATGGAGTTCTTCCTATGGTGTATACGGCGTTAGAGCATGGTTGCAATTATTGCATTGTACCAGCTGATAATATGAAAGAAGCTCAGATCGTGGAGGGAATCCGGGTTGTTGGAGTGCATTTGCTTTCAGAAGTCATTGATTTTTTGCAAAATGCTCCGGATATCCATGTAGACACAGAACGTGTGGAATTTATAGGCAATTTGAGAGAGGATTTGCCGGATTTTCGGGATATTTGTGGTCAGGCAGCCGTAAAACGAGCAGTAGAAGTGGCTGTGGCAGGTAGACATAGTATATTGATGGGGGGGCCTCCCGGCTCCGGCAAGACGAGGATTGCAAGAAGGATACCGGGAACTATGTCTCCACTGTCTTTTGAGGAACAGATGGAAATTTCCAAAATTTATAGTGTGAGCGGTTTGCTGGATGAAAAACACCCGCTTGTAATGGAACGTCCCTTTCGTTCACCACACCATACGATTCCACAGACAGCACTTGTCGGGGGTGGACGATATCCGAAGCCGGGTGAGTGCAGCCTGAGCAGCGGTGGTGTTCTGTTCTTAGACGAATTACCGGAATTTCAACGACAGTCTGTGGAGGTGCTTAGACAGCCATTAGAGGAAGGGTTTGTCACGATATCAAGGTTGGAAGGATCATACCGATATCCGGCCAAATGCCAGCTTGTGGCTGCAGCTAACCCGTGCCTATGTGGATTCTATCCTGACCGTCGCAAGTGTAACTGCACCACAGCACAGATCCGTAAATATTTTGGCAGAATCAGTCGTCCGATCTTAGATCGCATCGACATATGTACGGAGACGGTTTCGCTAAATTATGATGAATTGGAGAATCGTGGAGAGGAGGAATCTTCCGCACAGATTCGGGAGCGTGTTATGGAGGCACAAAAAATTCAAACAAAACGGTACGAAGGAGAAAGCTTTCGGTACAATGGAGAACTGACGGCGCAGGGGGTAAAACGTTATTGCGTTCTTTCGGCAGACGCTGAGGCATATTTACGGGGGATTTTTGATCAAAAGTCACTGACTGCAAGAGGGTATCACAAAATATTAAAGGTAGCAAGAAGTATTGCAGATCTAGATCACAGTCAAGAGATTAAACGTCATCATCTAAGTGAAGCAGTTTGTTACCGAAGTTTTCCGCAAGACAACACAGATGTCAATGTCTAAAGAAAGGAGTAGGCTGTGGAGCAGGAATTATTTGCCTATTGGCTGTATACATTACGAGGGATTGGTGCTAAGAAAAGACATGAATTGCAACAAATTTATGGAAATGCAGAGCAAATCTATTATGGTGACAAAACAAAGCTAAAAGAATCACCTGTTTTTTCGGAGCAGGATAAAACGCTGCTTGGTAAGCCGGAGACGGTCAAAGAAATCAAACATAAAATGCAAAGAATGGAACAGCGGGGATTCGGTTTTGTTCACAGGAAAGCGAGGCGTTTCCGAAGAAACTACGTTATATTCCGGATCCGCCGTATGCGTTGTTTTACCGCGGAATGCTGCCGGATACCGATAGACCGGCGATCGCTATTGTTGGTGGACGCAATACCGGTTATGAAAGTAGAGATTGCAGCCGGATTTGGCAGACAATTGGCAGAAAATGGCATTGCGGTCGTAAGCGGATTGGCGCGGGGTATTGACATCAGTGCACAAAAAGGTGCTTTAGACATTCCGGGAGGAAAGACATATGGTGTGCTTGGAACAGGTGTTGATATCTGTTATCCGCGAGAACATATCGAACAATATATGCTGATGCAGAGACGGGGAGCGGTAATTTCGGAGTATGCACCCGGCAGCAGAGGATTTCGGAGTAACTTTGCCAGACGAAATCGAATCATCAGCGGTTTATCAGATGGCGTACTTGTGATCGCAGCCAGAGAAGGGAGTGGCTCGTTGATCACGGCAGAGTGTGCATTGGAACAGGGCAAAGAAGTATTTATTGTGCCGGGAAATATTTTAGATCCAAGTTATGCGGGTGGTAATCAACTTCTTAAATCTGGTGCTGCTGTTGTGACAGATATTCAAGATATTTTAGATGGTCTGGGTGCTTTCTGGGACATAAATTACAGTGCTCAGAAGAAAAAAAAATGAGGTAATGCTTGAAACTGCTGAAAAAATAGTGTATGCTATTTTAGGTTTTGATGGGATACATATATCGGAAATTGTTGCACAGACAGGATTTAGTGTACCGCAAACGATGGAAGTATTAGCGTCCTTAGAACAGAAGAAGTTGGTTAATATGGTGGGCCAACATTATTATGCTTTTAAAAATTTAAGAGATCAGTCGTATTTTCAAAGTATGGTAAGAAAGAAGGGAAAGGCAGGTAGTAACATGGCTAAAAATCTGGTGATCGTCGAGTCTCCTTCTAAGGCAACAACGATTAAAAAGTTTTTAGGAAGTACCTATGAAGTAGCAGCATCAAATGGACATGTTCGTGATTTACCCAAAAGTACACTTGGTATTGATATAGAGAATGATTTTGAACCCAAGTATATTACAATCCGCGGAAAGGGAGATTTGTTGGCAAAACTGCGCAAAGCAGTGAAAAAGGCTGATAAGATATATCTCGCAACTGACCCGGACCGAGAGGGAGAGGCAATTTCATGGCATTTGTCCAAGGCACTAAAATTAGATGATAAAAATACCAGTCGTATTACCTTTAATGAGATTACCAAAAATGCAGTGAAAAAGTCGATCAAAGAGGCAAGAGACATTGATATGAACCTTGTGGATGCACAGCAGGCAAGACGCGTGTTAGATCGAATGGTGGGTTATCAGATCAGCCCGGTTCTTTGGGCAAAGGTTAAGAGAGGTCTTAGTGCCGGACGTGTTCAGTCGGTTGCATTGCGTATCATTGCTGACCGTGAAACAGAGATCAACAATTTTATTTCCAAGGAGTACTGGACTCTGTCGGGAGAGTTTCGCGCAGAAAAGGACAAAAAAGCCGTTTGTCGCAGATTTTTACGGAACGACAAAAGAAAAAATGCCGATCGAAACAGAACAGCAGCTTGATGATATTATCGCTGAATTGAATCAGTCGGAATTTACGGTATCTGATATGAAGACTTCTACAAGAAGAAAGAAAAGTCCATTGCCATTTACCACAAGTACTTTGCAGCAGGAGGCGGCAAAGACGTTGAACTTTTCAACGCAGAAGACAATGCGCCTGGCGCAGGGACTTTATGAAGGTTTTGCAATCAAGGGGCGCGGGACGATCGGTTTGATCACGTATCTTCGTACAGATTCGACACGTATTTCAGATGAAGCTAAGGCGAGTGCCAAAGAATAATATATAGAAGAAAATTACGGTAAAGATTATGTGGCGCAGACTGCAGCTGCCCGAAAAGATAATAAAAAATTCAGGACGCACATGAGGCAATTCGACCTACGTATGTAGATCTGTCGCCAACTATGGTCAAGGAGGCATTGTCAAGAGATCATTTTCGTTTGTATCAGTTGATCTGGAAGCGTTTTTTGGCAAGCCAGATGGCAGGGGCCAGTTTTGAAACGACTTCGATCAAGATTGATACGGATAAGTACCGTTTTACGACTGCCGTATCTAAAGTAGTATTTTCCGGTTATCTGACTATTTATCAGACGGAAGAAGATAAGATAGAAAAGAAGTCTTTATCCCGCAATTTGGAGAAAGGCACAAAACTTAAGGCTGGAAACTTTGAAAAGAATCAACACTTTACACAGCCACCTGCACATTTTACAGAGGCGTCTCTGGTAAAGACCCTGGAGGAACTTGGTATAGGAAGACCAAGTACGTATGCTCCGACGATCTCAACGATCATCAATCGGCATTATGTTGCGAAAGAACAGAAAAATTTATATATCACAGAACTTGGAGAAGTTGTAAATTCCATTATGAAAAAATCTTTTGCGAGTATTGTTGATGTGAATTTTACAGCATATATGGAAGGTCTGTTAGATCGTGTCGAAGATGGGTCGGTTGCATGGAAAACGGTCGTGCGTAACTTCTACCCGGATCTTCATGAAGCGGTGGAAAAGGCACAGAAAGAACTGGAAGAAGTTAAGATTGAAGATGAGGTAACCGACGTTATTTGTGAGGAATGCGGACGAAATATGGTGGTTAAATATGGTCCGCATGGTAAATTCTTAGCATGCCCTGGATTTCCAGAGTGCCGCAATACAAAACCATATTTGGAAAAGACAGGTATTCCATGTCCAAAATGTGGTGGGGAGATTGTGATCCGCAAGAACAAAAAGGGAAGACGTTATTATGGATGTCTCTCATATCCTGAATGCGAGTTTATGTCATGGCAGAAACCGTCTACGGAACATTGTCCGGAATGTGGCGGCCCGATGGTCGAAAAAGGTAATAAGCTTGCCTGTATGGATAAACAATGTGGATTTTCAAAGAGTATGCCGAAGAAAACAGAAGAATAAACAGCGTCAAGGAGGACACAGAAAGAGCAGATGGAACTGTAAGGATAGTTATGTCTGCTCCTTTTTTTTATATTTTCACTTGTAATTTATGCGGTTTATATTATAATTAATTATGTGTATTTCTATGTTTAAATAACGCGGACAACCTTACCACCTTGATTTACAGGGTTGGAGATGATGTCCCGGCATATTGCAGATATAGAGCAGTGGATAGAAAGGAGTTGGAGCTATGATATCATCGGGAGCATACAACTACATCAATGTGTTGGAAAAGACATGTGATGCAAGTTGGACTAGAAATTCGTTGATTTCCAACAACATAGCAAATGTGGATACCCCTAATTACAAGCGTAAAGATCTAAAGTTTGAGGAATACTTAAGCAGTGCGGTAACACTTGGGTCTTCTTTGGATGAGGATATTGCAAATGTTGACCTGGATACGCTGACCGGGACCACCTATACAGACTATGGCAATGTTGATTATCGTTTGGACGGTAATAATGTCGACATTGATACGGAAAGTGCGGAATTGGCTAAGAACCAGATCAAATATTATACAATGTTAGATTCGGTCAGTCAGGAGTTTTCGCGTCTTAAGATGGTTATGCAGAAATAATTTGTGTTTCTGAGTGCAGGCTGTAAGCATGAGAGTAAAACAGTTATACAGAAATGGAGAGAACTATGGGAAATGTTTTTTCAGCGATGAACATCAGCGCAACCGGTATGACCGCGCAGCGCACCCCTCGTTTAGATGTGATTTCGCAAAATATTGCTAATGTGAACAGTACCAGAGATGCTGATGGTAACGTGTACCGTCGCAAATCTGTTATTTTCGAGGAGAAGAGCTACCCGACATTTAGCGACACGCTCGCCGGTGCAACCGGAATGATGGGTAAGGGAGTTAAGATCTCTGAGATTTTTGAGGATACGGAGGAGCCACTTAAGATGGTGTATGATCCGACGCATCCGGATGCCGATGAAGACGGATATGTTTATTATCCGAACGTAAATACAGTGACAGAAATGACAGATATGATTGATGCCAGTCGTTCTTATGAAGCAAATGTCACTGCGTTCAATGCTTCCAAAAATATGGAATTAAAGGCATTGGAGATTGGGCAGTAATTAAGAGAAAATAACAAAGGAAAGGTATGAAATAATATGGATCTAACGGCATTATCAGGTGTTGATCTGATGACAGCGTTTCAGACGCCGCAGGTTGCTTCCAAATTGACTGACAAGTCTGACTCGATGTTAGTGGAGTCGGAGCAACAGGGAACTGCGTTTGACAGTGTGTTTCAGTCTGCACTGAATCTTATCGAAGAAACCAATGCATACAGCAATGCTGCGGAGGAAGAGGAAATTAAATATGCATTAGGAGAATCCGATAGCATACATGATCTGCAGATCGCACAACAGAAAGCGAATGTATCATTGCAATATACGGTTGCAGTGAGAGATGCAGTTGTTGATGCGTATAAAGAAATTATGAATATGCAGTTCTAATAAAACCCGATACATAAGGGAGTAGGAGAGTCTTGTTATGCAGGAAAGAATTAAACAAATCCCCACGAAATTTGTGGAATTTTGGAATAAATATACCGGAGTGCAGAAGACGATCATTATAAGTGTGATCTGTGTTGTTCTTCTCGCAATCGGACTTACAACGTATTTTGTATCCCGACCGACTTGGGTAAAATTTAATGAATTTAATAATCTAAATGATGCGAATGCAATGGCAAAGGCATTGGATGATGCAAATGTTTCGCACAAATCTTCAAAAGATGGATTGACCTTATATGTCCATGATGATGATATGACGGATGCGTTGTATACAATGAGCGATAACAATTTAGTAGATACCGGATATACATGGGACAGTGCATTTAACAATTCCATGTCGACAACAGAGAGTGAAAAGGACCAAAAGCGTATTTTGGCGTTGCAATCTGATATTCAAAAGAGTATGGTAAAGTATTCTTTTATTGATGATGCGGATGTGTTTATCGATGTTCCGGAGAGTACATACAGCATTTTGGATGAGGAAGGTAAAACATCTATTACAGCGCGCATTACCGTAAATAAAGAAAATGAAGATAAGCTTGATCAGGCGACAGCACAGGCGCTTGCATACTGGCTTGCAAATGCCGTTGGAACGGATGTTGAGAATGTTATTATCAACGATACCGATGGAACATGCTGGTATAATGGTTCGACGTCCGGTGGCCTTGGAACAGCCATAAATGGCGGTGTTGATGAATATTGCGAAATATTACGTAATACGATGGCGTCCAACGTGACTGATCTTTTGGTGAAATTAGATTACGATGATGTGCAGGTTGGTACGCAGGGTATCGCTTTTGATATGACGAAAGCAGAAGAACTTTCGAAGGAATATAAGGTTGCAGATGGTCGAGATTATGGTTATCCGACAAAACTGTATAATTATGTACAGGAGGGAAGCAACGGTGTATCGGGCGAACCGGGAACCGGTTCCAATGATGACGATACGGATACCGTGATCAATAAAGGAAACAATTCGTCTAATTCTGTTAAGATTGAAACATATGAGGGACTTCTGACAGATGAAACGATCAAAAACATTAAGAAAGAAATACCGACGGTACAGAAGGATCAATCCAGTCTGGCTATCGTAGCACTGCGTTACAAAGTATATAATGAGGCAGATCTGGAGAAAGATGGCAGTTTGGATAATATGACCTTTGAGGAGTATATTGCAGCCAATAATAAACGTACGGAGATCCAGCTGACCACGGAACAGATCCAATTAGTAGCGAATGCGACAGGTGTAGATACCGGTAAGATAACGGTGTTAGCATATGAAGTACCAAAATTTGTAGCAAAGACAGACACATCCCGCTCTTTGAAAGATTATTTAATGATCATCTTAGCGGTACTTATCATTGCACTTTTGATATTCGTTGTACTTCGCGGAACAGCACCGGTTAAGGTGGCAGATGAAGAGCCGGAACTTTCGGTGGAGCAATTGCTTGCCACAACCAAAGAGAACCAGTCCTTAGAGGATATAGAATTTAGCGATAAATCAGAAACGAGAAAGATGATCGAGAAATTTGTGGATGAGAATCCGGAAGCGGTGGCACAGCTGCTGCGTAATTGGCTGAATGATGATTGGAGCTAAGCGGCAGAAGAACATGAATTAGACAGTTTTCGAGAAAAGAGGGTGAAACATGGCAAGATCAGAAGAACTTAGTGGTGTACAAAAGGCGGCAGTCCTATTGATCGCATTGGGACCGGACAAGTCTGCAAATGTTTTTAAGCACCTTAAGGAAGATGAAATTGAACAATTGACACTGGAAATATCCAATACCAGAAGTGTATCACCGGCAATGAAAGATCAGGTGTTGGATGAGTTCTATGATGTGTGTCTGGCACAGCAGTATATTGCAGAGGGCGGTGTTGCCTATGCGAAAGATCTGCTTGAGAAAGCATTGGGAGCAGAACGTGCCAAAGATGTGATCGGAAAATTGACTGCATCTCTGCAAGTTCGACCGTTTGAATTTGTTCGAAAGACAGATGCCAGCCAATTACTTAACTTTATTCAGGATGAGCATCCACAGACAATTGCACTCATTTTATCCTATCTGTCTTCCGGACAGGCATCTGCAATTATTTCTGCATTGCCGCCGGATAAGCAGACGGATGTTGCAAAACGTATTGCGCAGATGGACCGTACATCACCGGATGTGATCAAAGAGGTCGAGAAAGTATTAGAACAAAAGTTATCTTCTTTGGTCAACCAGGATTACACCGTGGTTGGTGGTGTCGATGCTATCGTAGAGATTTTGAATACGGTTGATCGTGGAACTGAAAAACATATTATGGAGAGCATGGAGATCGAGGATCCGGAGCTTGCCGACGAGATCCGCAAGAAGATGTTTGTGTTCGAGGATATTTTGTCCTTGGACGACCGCTCTGTGCAGCGTGTACTTCGTGAAGTGGATAATAACGAATTAGCGATCGCCCTCAAAGGTTCTAACGAGGAAGTACAGAACCTTATCTTCAGCAATCTTTCCAAACGTCTTGCCAGCATGATCAAAGAAGACATGGAGTTTATGGGACCTGTGCGTATGAAAGATGTTGAGGAAGCACAACAGAAGATCGTCAATATTATTCGCAAATTGGAAGACTCTGCAGAGATTATCATTTCCAGAGGTGGAGGTGACGAGATCGTTGTCTAATGTATTAAAATCGGTCTACTTTAATGTGGATGCAAAGCAGAAGCATATCATTGATTCGGAACAACGAATGGAAGAGCTGATCCCACAGATGTATACAGCGGAGGAATCAAAACAGGATTCCTATACATTTCAACCGCTTACGGCTGAGGAGTTAGCATCGGGACAGGCACAATCGTTTCAAGATGGGATACCGGTCATCCACATGGATGATGTACGCGAGGAAGAACGCCAAAAACTATCTGATGAAGTGAACGAACAGGTAATGCAGGAAAAGAATGACATTCTTGCAAAGGCGGAGGCAGAAGCAGAGGAACTCGTACAACATGCGACACAACAAGCTGAACAGATTAAAACCATGGCACATTCTGAGGGATTTGATGCCGGTAAGCAGGAAGGACTTGCGGCTGCGGAGGAACAGTTACAGCAGATAGAAGAGGAACTGCATCAGTCGGTGGAGCAGGAGTTCGATCAGATCAGACAGCAGAGACAGCAGATGGAACCATTTTTTGCGGATCTGACAGCAAAACTTGTCGAGAAATTAACCGGACAGGTGTGTGCAGAAAATAAAGAGGTAATTTTACATCTGATCCAAAATGCAGAAGGCACGTTGGATCGGCCTAAACAGGTTGTTCTCCGGGTTTCAGGAGAAGATATGGCAGCTGTGTCAGGACATAAAGCGGAGTTAAAGGAACAGCTCCCGGAGCAGACGGAATTTGATATTTTAGAAGATGCCAGCTTGTCTGCCAATCAATGTATTATTGAGACAGAGGATAAAATGATTGACTGCAGCTTGGATGTACAGTTACAGAATCTGCAGGAAAAGCTGCATACTTTGGCGTTATAAGAGCATCGCATACAGAAAAGTTAGTTTGCCGCAGAGATAGAGGAAAAGGAGTGAGACCGGATGGATTTCATGGATTTATCGAAATATAATATATTGTTGGAACAGTCCTATGAAAAGCGTCTGGGCAAAGTGGCGAAAGTAGTCGGCCTTACGGTGGAATCGATAGGACCGAGCGCAAAATTGAATGATTTATGTCACATTATCACCAAAGATACGAATCAGGTGATCAATGCAGAAGTGGTAGGATTTCGTGATGATCGTGTATTGTTGATGCCGTATGATTCTACAGAGGGTGTTGGCGTTGGCAGTCGCGTAGAAAATACGGATGCACCGCTTCAGGTAATGGTCAGTGATGATATTTTGGGATGTGTGTTAGATGGACTGGGCAGCCCGATGGATCATCATGAGATTCAAGGTGGGGTGCCTTATTCAGTTGAAGCACAACCGCCGGATCCATTGACAAGACAGCTGATCGATGAAGTGCTGCCGCTTGGGTGAAAGCGGTAGATGGTCTGATCACGGTAGGTAAAGGACAGAGAATCGGCATCTTTGCCGGTAGTGGCGTCGGTAAGAGTACGCTGCTCGGTATGTTTGCCCGCAATACAAAAGCGGATATTAACGTGATCGCACTGATCGGAGAGCGTGGCAGAGAGGTGAGAGAGTTTATTGAACGTGATCTTGGCCCGGAAGGAATGAAACGATCTGTGATGGTCGTCGCAACTTCCGATAAGCCGGCACTGATCCGTAAGAAAGCGGCGATGACAGCTACGGCAATCGCAGAGTATTTTCGAGATCAGGGCAAAGATGTACTCTTGATGATGGATTCCTTAACTCGTTTTTCAATGGCACAAAGAGAGATTGGCCTTGCTTCCGGCGAGCCGCCGGTTTCCCGCGGTTACCCGCCAAGTGTTTATTCGGAAATGCCCCAGCTTCTCGAGAGAGCCGGGCGTTCGGATAAAGGTTCTATTACCGGTCTGTATACGGTATTGGTCGATGGTGATGATTTTAATGAACCGATTGCAGACACCGCACGAAGCATTTTGGATGGACATATCGTACTGGATCGAAAGATCGCACATTCGAATCATTATCCGGCGATTGACATATTACAGAGCATTTCTCGTGTTATGAGCAGTATTGTGACGGACGAACACAAAAAGGCGAGTGGCCGGTTAAACAACGTATTGGCGACATATCGCGAGGCAGAAGATCTGGTCAATATCGGTGCGTATAAGCCGGGATCCAATAAAAATATTGATTATGCCCTGGAAAAAGATAGATGCGGTGAATGACTATTTGATGCAGGGGGTCAATGAAAAATTCACTTTTTGAGGATGAAGTAAAAATGTTATGTGACATTTTCGAGGAAGAATAGTCTAAATGGCAAAGTTTGTGTTCAAAATGCAAAATATTTTGGCTGTTAAAGAAAAGCTGGAAAGTCAGGCAAAAGCTGAGTACGGTTTAGAAATTTCCAAATTACGGGAAGAAGAGCAAAAAAAGATTTTGCTGGAACAAAAGAAACTGTATTATGAACAGCAGTTGACGGAATGTTTGCATGATACATTGGATATGCCGAGGATCAAGCAGTATGAGCAAGCTGTGGAGGATATGAAGATCTGTATTCGTGAGCAGCAGCACATCATAAAACAACAGGAAGAGAAAGTTGCCAAAGCGAGAAAAAAACTGGATGATGCCATGAAAGAGCGTAAAACATATGAAAAGTTAAAAGAACGCGCTTTTGAAGAGTTTAAGTTGGAGCTGAATGCTGCAGAACAGAAAGAAGTAGATGAACTGGTAAGTTTTCGACATGGCAGCAAGATAGAAAGTGAGGATTAAGAAAATGGCAAAAAAAGACGATAAAAAGATTAAGGGGATTGATCAGCCGGAAAGTGCAGGAAGTAAACTGGTGACTGCGCTGATCGCATTGATCATTATCATAATCTGGCTTGTGGTTTTTGCTTTTTTGATAAAGCTGGATGTGGGAGGTATCGGCAGTAATGTGCTGTATCCGGTACTGAAGGATGTTCCGCTTGTTAATAAAATATTGCCGAGTGTTTCAGAGGAACAGCAGGCAGAAGAAGGCAACTATAAATATACAACATTAAAGTCGGCAAATGCCCGTATTGAAGAGCTGGAGGGACAACTTGCTTCCGAATCCGGAACGACCAGTGCAAATTCGGATTATATCAAAAATCTGGAGGCGAAGGTAAAACAGCTGCAGAAGTATAAAGACGATGTAGATGCATTCAATAAGCGGGTGGCGGAATTTGATGAAAAGGTAGTATTTACAGACAATGCGCCGGATGCTTCGGAATACCGCAAGTATTACGAAGAAATTTCACCGGACAATGCAGAGAAAATATATCGACAGGTTGTAAAGTCTGAGCGTTCTACAGAGAAGGCAAAAGAGTTGGCAACTTATTATTCGAATATGGAGGCGGCTTCAGCAGCGCAAACGCTGCAGGAAATGAAGGAAGATCTGGATCTGGTGTGTGATATAATTGAAAATATGCCGGAGAAAAAGGCTGCTGCGATCCTTCAGGAAATGGATAGCACATTTGCAGCACAGATTTCAAAAAGATATCTGCCATTGATAAATAATGACAGATGTCGGTATGCCATAGTATGATGTATATGACAATGGGAGTGGGATCACGAACTTTGTCGTTTACATAAAATAATTGCAATGATCTTTCAGAGATATATTGCCAGAAAAGGAGGTGAAAATGTGACAGTACCAGGAGTTCAGTCAGCTCTTTCCGTAAAAAATGCAGGAGTGGAAATGCTTGCCGAATCTGACAAGACACAGGCTGTGAGCGGAAGTGATCAATTTGGCGCCGTGATGCAGCAGTCTATGACAAAGCAGTCTGCGGATAAATCTTCAAAGACGGTCGTCAAAGATGCCGGAGACGATGCCGGATATAAGATACCGGTTGTCAGTGACGGTCAGAATGTGAAAGTAGCACAGTCGCAAAATTTACAATTAAATGATACCGGTAATGTCAATATATCCGGTGAATTGGTAGAGGATATTGTGAAAGATGTGTTGAAGCTGGATGATGATCAGATGGATGCAATATTAGCAGCGATGGGTATTACCGTGTTGCAATTATTAGATCCTCAGATTTTACAGCAATTTGTTCTTACCGCAGAAGGTGCCGGAGACATCACTGATATGTTGACCAGTGAAACGATGTTAGCAGACTATCAGATGATCCTACAGCAATTTGCACAGATGCCGGAGGGCGTGTCAGAAATCTTAGCACAGATGGAGCCGGTATCAGAAGATGATGCCGATTTACAGGGGATTTTACAGGAATTAACCGCTGTAAAGCCGGAGCAAGCGCCTGTATCAGATGGGGAAGTATTACAGAAAGCGGTTAATACGCAAGAACCAGCTATACTTGGCCAGACGTCTTCATCGGATTCGTCAAAAACAATGTCAGGCGAATCGAATGCTTCATCAACCGAGAGTTTTGTACAGACAAGTCAGCCGCAGACTGACGCGTCGGTAGAAGCTGTACCGTTTGCACAGCAGTTTGATCTGCAGGGGGCACGTGAAGTGCAGGACGCACCGATGCCAAATCAATCTGTACAGATTATTGAGCAGATTGTAAGACAGATACGAGTATCTGTAACAGATACGACATCAACCATGGAAATGCAGCTTAATCCGGAGCGTTTAGGCAAGGTATTATTAACCATTTCTGCCAAAGAAGGAATGATGACTGCTAACTTTACCGTGCAAACGGAAGAAGCGCGGTTAGCACTCGAAAGCCAAATGTATCAGTTGCGCGATACACTAGAGCAAAAGGAGATCAAAGTAGAAGCAGTATCCATTTCGGTATCTGATTTTTCCTTTGCACAAGGAGGCGGGGATGATGCAGATTCAAAAAAATCTGGAACAGGGCGATGGAAAGAGTCGAAGATTTCAATTCGAAGATTCAGAAGAGGAGGCACAGGAAGCTTCTGACAAAGAAGCAGAGCGTGTAAGAAAGAGTGTCATGAGAGATCATGGCGGAAGTGTTGATTTTACTGCTTAAGGCAGTAGCTTTACAGATAGAAAGGAGGCAAAATGAGTTCGATAGCAGATGTTGTAAATGGTAAGCTAAACATTTCAGAAAGTTCTCAGGAAACAGAGCGCAAAGGTGGATCAGAGCTTGGTAAAGAAGAGTTTTTGCAATTGCTAGTGACGCAAATGAAGTATCAGGATCCATTGGAACCGACGGATAATACCGAATATGTATCACAGCTTGCACAATTTTCAGAGTTGGAGCAGATGCAAAACTTAAATTCTACGACGAGCAATACCTCTGCTTTTTACATTAGTTGGCAAAGAAGTGTATATTGAGGATCAGTCCGAAGCAGGTGATGTAACGAAAGTTCAAGGCACTGTAGAATATGTGTCGATTCAGAATGGCAAGGCTTACGTTTCGGTTGATGGCACATTGTATAAATATGACAGCATTGTTAAAGTATTGGATGATAATTATGTCATTTCTAACAATATCCCATCTGTACAAAAACAGGCATTGACATATCGTCATCATGATCCGCAGGATGTAACGGTAGAGGGTATCTCACTCGGTTCACACGGTTATGAAGCCACTAGTTTTGCAGTTGCATTGGTTTCTTCATCCGGGGATACGAAGGCCGTTGATTCAAAGTATTTGTCATACAAGGATGGCAAATTAACGATCAGCAAGGATGCATTCAGTCAAAAGGATGCAGGTATCTATACGGTTGCATTTGTCTTTGATGATGCTAACAAGACAATTATTTCAGACAAGGTCACGATAGAGGTTAAGGGGATCAAGCCGGATAATTCTGATAAAACAGAGAATTCTGACAGCAACACATAGAAAGATGATGCGGGAAAGACAGTATCAGAGTGATTCACGGAGGGATTACTTAGGTAATAAGAAAGAGGTGATGTGAAGATGCAGCGTTTACATAATGGTTATGCAAAATCGATCGAGCAGATGACAGGGCGGTATTTGCAGTCTCAAAGATCGGATAACAAATCTTCTTCCACCAATGAGCAGCTTTCCTTTCAGGAGGTTTTGCACGAAGCAGCGGAGATTAAGCAGGATGCAGTACCTGATCTAAAGTTTTCCAAACATGCCGGCGAACGATTGATCGCACGGAATATCAATCTTTCAAGAGAACAGATGCAGCGTTTGGCAACAGGAACCACGAAGGCACGAGAAAAAAGGAATTGGAGAGTCTTTGGTGTTGGTAGATGACTTGGCATTTATTGTAAATGTCAAAAATAATACCGTGATCACTGCAATGGATGATTCCTCGGAGGGAATCTTTACCAACATTGATGGGGCAGTTATCGGGTAAAGGGAATACATACAGCCGGACCTTAAGGAGGCAGTGAAATTCTGAATGCCAGAGGAATTTCAAGACGTATTCCTAAGTTATAAGTTTAGGAGGACAATAATTATGATGAGATCACTTTATTCTGGTGTAGCAGGTTTAAAACACACCAGACCAAGATGGATGTTATAGGTAATAATATTGCGAATGTAAATACAGTTGGATTTAAGTCGAGTTCTGTTAATTTTCAGACACTTTTATCAGACAATGTCAGCTGCAAGTGGTTCGAATGCAGAAACCGGGACAGCTGGTGTAAATGCCAAGCAGATTGGTCTTGGATCTACGGTGGCAGCCATTACCACTAATATAACAGAACCCGGAGGAACCTCTACGACAAACCGTGCGTTGGATGTAGCGATCAACGGTGATTCTTTTTGATCGTAAAATCCGGTGGAGAGACGTATTTTACAAAATCCGGTGCATTGAACGTTGATGATGCAGGAACATTGTATTGCACGACCAATGGAGCAACGGTACAAGGGTGGCTTGCTGATAGTGATGGTAATGTCGTTCGTGATAGTGTCAAGGATTTAAAGATCATGACTGAAGATAATATGTATGCCGCACCAACAGCCACAGAAAATATCACCTTATCTGGTAATATTGACAAAAATGATAAAAACTTACAGCTTACTACGGCAACGCAGGGCATTAACACAAAAAGAAGGATTCCGCATGACCTTTACGTTCTATGATCGTATCGGTGAGGAGTATACGGTACAGATGTATCTGCAGGATTCCGGAACACCGGGAACCTATGATTTGGTTGTGAGTGATGTATGCAATTCCGAGGGAGATTCCATATTTGTGAAGAAGACAACCACAACGACGAATGGTGTCGAAACAACGACCTATTCTGCGACAGGTGTTGTTGTACAGCTCGGTGGAGCAACCTATACGGTAAATGACAATGATATTGATAAGGTAACAGGAAAGTATACCTTATCCGGTACCGGAACAGCTTCACAGGTATTGTTTGACTCAACCAGTGGTGAGTTTTCTGGAACGAAAGAGGCTGGTCTAACCAGACCGGCAACCTCTGTTTATGCCAACAAATCCATTTTGTTTAATGTGGTTACGGTGCCGGCTAACAGCGGTATTGATGATACGTTTACACATTATAATTCACAGAATGACTTAGGTGGTGTAGAAGTTGACGTAAGTTACTTGACACAGTATTCTAAGGGAGGCGTTGGAAACACATCGTACACCAGAGGTGGTGCTAATGGCAAGGGAGCAGGTAACATTGCCGGTGAGATGAGTGGCCTTTCTATTGATCAGTCCGGCAAGATCATTGGAACTTATACCAATGGTGAAAAGAGAGTACTTGGACAGATTGCAGTAACAACATTCTCAAATCCTTCGGGGTTGGAAGCAGTGGGAGACAGTTTGTTTGCAGCATCTATGAACTCGGGATTGTTTGATGGAGTTGGTATGGATATTACCAGTGACGGCGGTAAATTTACGGTTGGTGCGTTGGAAATGTCTAATGTTGATCTGTCTACAGAGTTTACGCAGATGATCACGACACAGCGTGGTTTCCAAGCTAATTCCCGTATTATTACAACTTCAGATACAATGCTGGAAGAATTGGTAAATTTGAAACGTTAACAGTATGAAACATACAGGATCAGCATGATGAATACTTCGTGGTAACAGGTATTTTGCAATATGGATAAATGGTTGCATAAATGTAGACCACCTATTGCGAATATCTGTTGCCATTTTTACATTATGGGAAGAAAGGTGAAGGTATGATTGACGTAACAAAAATGAATGGTATGAACATTACAATCAATTCTGATTTGATCGAGACAGTGGAAGATACGCCGGATACAGTGATCACATTGACTACCGGTCGGAAAATAATTGTAAAAGAGAGTAGACAGACGATAAAAAATTTAGTAAAATCATTTAAGAGAGAATGCACTTTTATGGAATGACATAGAAAGTACAACAAAATGAAATAAGGTGGTGGCTTAAGTGGATATAGCAACTTTAGTCGGATTGATTACCTGTGGGGTCATGGTATTTTTGGGAATTGTTACCGGTCCGGAGAAAATGGCAGGTTTCCGACATTTTTATGATTTGACATCCATTTTCATTACGCTTGGTGGTTCTGTTTCTTGTATGATCATCCAATCTAAGAGTTTTGGAAAGTTTATTGAGGATATCAAATCGATTCGACTGGCAATGAAAGTTCAGCAGGCACATGAGGCAGAGGTGATACGCAATATTATCAACCTTTCCAATGTTGCAAGAAAAGAAGGCTTGCTTGCTTTGGAGGAAGCGGCGAATAACATAGAGGATGATTTCTTAAAGAAAGGAATCATGCTGATCGTTGATGGTACCGATCCTGAGCTTGTCCGCAGTATTATGGAGACTGAGCTGGGAGCGATCGACGCAAGACATAATGAAAAGATCAATTTCTGGGCAAACTGGGCGGGAATGGGTCCTGCTTGGGGTATGATCGGAACACTGGTTGGTCTGGTAAACATGCTGTACAACATGGATGATATGTCCACGATAGGTCCGAATATGGCGGTTGCCCTGCTTACGACTTTGTATGGTTCGTTACTTGCTAACTGGTTATGTGTACCTATTTCCTTCAAACTTAAAATGAATAATGAGTTGGAAATTAAAATGAAGGAAGTTATGGTAGAGGGGCTTTTATCAATCCAGGCAGGAGAGAATCCTCGCGTGATCGAGGAGAAACTGAAGTCCTTCCTGGCACCAGCTGTTCGTGAACAGATCAATGAGCAGGATGGAGCCGCAGAAGGTGGTGAGGCGTAAATGGCAAAGAACAAAGAAGAGACAGAAATTAAGACAGACGGATGGAAAGATACGTTCTCTGATCTGATGAATTTGTTGCTCTGCTTCTTTATTCTCTTGTATTCCATGTCTTCGATCGATGAAGCGAAGTACGCTGAACTGGTCGCTTCTCTTTCAAATAGCGTTAGTATATTTAGCGGTGGAGAAAAAGCAATTGGTCAGGGTCAGCTTATTTCCAGCGGTGCAACACAGTTGAATAATTTGGATAAATATTATTCAGATATGGGTAAACAGGCTCAGGAAACTGAGAATGCAGATGATCCAATGGCAAAGCTGGAGGCGAAACAGGCACAGGAAAAGAAAAAAAAGAATGGATGAGCTGTACGGTGATGTTGTAAGGCAGACAGAAAAGAAGCAATTGGATGATGATTTGGATGTCACGATAGATGACGGATATAATTATGTTATGTTATCTCTGAATGGCAGTGTGTTGTTTGAATCGGGAAGTGCAGAGATTCAAAAAGATGCCAAAAAGATTTTGAACCGTATCGGAGATGTACTTAAAATGTATCCGAAAAATACGATCAAGATCGAAGGTCATACAGACAATGTACCGATTCATAATGCAAATTATTCCAGCAATTTATGGCTTTCCACGGCGAGGGCAACAAAAGTGTTGGAATATTTCCAAAAGCGGGGATTGAATCCCGATAATTTGGAGGCGTCCGGATGGGGTGATGTTCATCCGATCGCAAGTAATAAAACAAAGACAGGGCGATCTAAGAACCGTCGTGTTGAAATTAAAATATATGGAATGTCAGAAAATTGACAATAGTATATAATGGAGGCTTATTTATCATGAAGAAAAATATTTTTAGTGTCATCATAACGGCATTGACAGTTATCAATGTTGTTCTTACAGCAATTTTGTTTTTTGTGATGGTGCCAACGTTTACAAAAACCAACAATCTTTTGACGCAGATCGCATCTGCAGTGAATTTAGATCTGAATGTTGATGGGGATTCCAAAGGTGATGAAAACTATTCCCTAAAAGATCTTGAGACCGTAACGGTTGCGTTTGACTCTCAGCAGACACTTAATTTAAAAATAGGGTCTGATGGCAAGACTCATTATGCTCTTTTAGACGGCTACAGCCTCTCTGTTTATAAAGATGCGGATGACTATAAGGATGTCAGTGATATTTTGACGAACAATCAGGCAGAGATCACTGATATTATCCGTGCAGTGATTCAAAGCCATTCTTCGGATAACATTTCAGAAGATGTGATCAAAAAAAGAGGCGTTAGAGCAGATACAGCAGCATTTGGATTCTAAAGCTGTGAAGAAGGTTATGTTGACGAATTTCATGTATCAGTGATAGACAACGAGAAAAGTAATGGTTTCTTTTCTTTGAAATTTGTGCTATGATATTATAGTTGCAAAGACAATATATGTTATTGATAATTATAACAGGGATGTGAGGTGAAGAGAATGGGAGACACCCTGTCTCAGGAGGAAATTGATAATCTGCTCAGTGCATTGAGTACCGGAGAAATCAATCCGGATGAATTGGATGAGGCAGATGTAAAGAGTGTTAGAAATTACAATTTCGCCAGACCATCGAAGTTTTCCAAAGATCATTTGCGGACTTTGGAGATTATATTTGAAAATTACGGCAGACTGCTTTCGACGAATTTACCGGCATATTTGCGTAAGACAGTGCAGGTTGATGTGATGAATGCGGAAGCAAATGCGTACTCGGAGTTCTTAAATGCATTGTCCAATCCTGTGCTTCTAGGAGTAGTTGATTTTGCTCCGTTGGAAGGCAGCGTGGTAATCGAATTAGCATCTAACCTTGGCTTTGCGATTGTTGACCGTCTGTTGGGTGGTGGTGGAGAACCGCTGGAAAGGACTAGAGAGTTTACCGAGATTGAGTTGATTATTTTGGAGCGTGTTTTGGAAATATGCACCAATTTAATGATAGATCCATGGGCAAGCGTGGTGGAATTAAATCCGCGTCTTGAGAGGATTGAAACAAATTCACAATTTGCCCAGTTTATTTCGCCAACAGAAATGACGGCAATCGTCACGATGAATATTCATGTTGGTGAGGTTGAGGGCTTGATGAATGTGTGTATTCCATATTCCTGCGTTGAGACAGTGATCGACAAATTAAATACCAAATATTGGTACTCAACGATCAAGGCAAAGGATGATGGAAGCTATACGGAAATAATTGAAAGCTTGATTGACAATGCCAAGATTCCAGTAAGGGCGATGTTGGGTAGAAGCTTGATCTCCGTAAATGATTTTATGAATCTTCAGATTGGAGATATTATCAAGTTAGATACCAAGACTGACGACGAGTTGGAGGTTTATACCGGGAATATTAAAAAGTTTTATGCTTTACCTGGTGCAGCTTCGGATTCTTACGCTGTAAGAGTGACGTCAGTAATAAGGGAGGAGCAATAAAGTATGGATGGAATGTTATCTCAGGAAGAAATAGATGCATTAACCGGCGGTGGTGGTGCAGCGACTAAGACCGCTTATGCCGGAGAGACGCTAAGTGATGCTGAGAGAGATGCAGTCGGAGAGATTGCTAACATTAATATGGGAACAGCAGCAACAACATTATCAACGCTGTTAAATACCAAAGTTACCATTACAACACCGAAAGTCTCTTATGTGACTTTAGATGACCTGTCATTACAATATGATAGACCATGTGTGTTTATTCACATCTCATATATTGATGGAATAGACGGTAACAACATATTAATCTTAAAAGAGCACGACGTAAAAGTGATCACAGATTTGATGATGGGTGGGGATGGTTCGAATACAGATGGTGAATTGTCGGAGATGCATTTAAGTGCGATCAGTGAGGCGATGAACCAGATGATGGGATCAGCGGCCACGTCATTATCATCAATGCTGGAGAAGAAAGTAGATATTAGTCCACCAACTGCAAGTTTGGTTGATCTGAATGACTCCATGACAGATGATACCGAAATTTCAAATTTCTTGCAGGGAGAAATGGTTCAGGTAGCATTTGATATGGAAATTGGAGATCTGGTTGTTAGTCAGATCATGCAGTTATATCCGTTTGAGTTTGCGCGCGATTTGTATCGCAAATTTATTGGTGAATCTAAATCTGAAATTGAAGAGCCGCAGCCACAGGCGAGTCAGCCGACACCTGCAGCTACACCGGAACAGACGGTCAATGTGCAGAACGTACAACCAGCAGTGCCGCCGACACCGGATATGCAGCAGATGGCAGGAGCAATGCCGGTTCAGTCGGATATGATGCAGCAACAGCCATATGCAATGCCGAATGTCAATGTACAGCCGGCACAGTTTCAGCCGTTTAATGCAGGGGTAAGTCCGCTGATGCAGCAGGAAAATATTGATTTGATCATGGACGTTCCTTTGGAAGTGACGGTTGAACTTGGACGAACAAATAAATCCATCAAAGAGATTTTAGACTTTTCTCCGGGTACGATCATTGAGCTTAATAAGTTAGCAGGGGAACCGGTTGATGTTTTGGTCAATGGTAAATTTGTTGCTAAGGGCGAAGTAGTTGTTATTGAGGAAAATTTTGGTATACGAATTGTAGAGATATCAAAATAAAGAGTAGGATACATAAAGAGCTGGAGGTGTAGGAATGTTATTGATGACGGCTAATTTTTCTGCACTGTCCAGCTTTTTAAGTTGATCGGCCTGTTGATCTTATTGATCGTACTGTTGTTTGCCGCATCTTTTGTAAGTAAATGGTATGCCGGGGCGATGTCAGGTAAGAAATATGCAGGAAATATTAAGATTATTGAAACATATCCCATTGGTCAGGGAAAAATGATACAGATCATACAGGTTGGCAAAAAATATATTGCATTAGTGCAGACAAAAGATTCGGTTGTCTTTTTGACTGAGCTTACGCAAGAGGATCTTTTGATAAAGGAGCCGGTGCAAATGCCTAGGACAGAAGGTTTTTTCTGAGATGTTTCAGGAAATACTGAAACATAAAAAAAAGCCGGATAAACAGTGATCTGTTATATGAAGATTGAAGTGTGAAATGATAGCAATATGATAGAAAGGTACCAAGGGACAATTGAGACAGAATATAAGAAAAAGATTTTTTTAAAGCACAGAACGATGCGCGCAATTACGATATTAGTCGTTTTTTTATGTGTATGGTTTGCAGCGTCTCCTTCGTATGCTTTGGCAACGTCTGATCGCGTTGACAGTACAACAAGAAATCAAATATCCGGGAATGCGGATGACGATGATAATACGTTAGATCTGAATATTACATCCAATGCCGGCAGCGTTACGTTGGAATCTACTTTACAGATTTTGATCCTTCTTACGATCTTGTCGCTTGCACCTTCCATTTTGATCATGTTGACGTCGTTTACGCGTATATTGTTGTCTTTCATTTTTGAGAACAGCAATTGGAACGCAGACAACGCCACCAAATCAGATATTGATCGGTTTGGCATTATTTATTACATTTGCAGTAATGAGTCCGGTGTTTAATGAAGTAAACACTAATGCAGTTCAGCCGTATATGGCTGGCAATCTGACACAGAAGAAGGCATTAGAAAAGGCTTCGGAACCTTTGAAAACATTTATGTTAAAGCAAACTAGAGAAAAGGATCTCAAATTATTTATGACGATCAATGACATTTCATCGGATGATATTGAGAGCTTTGATGATCTTTCTCTTATTACGGTCATACCGGCATTTATTATCAGTGAACTTCGAACAGCGTTTATTATTGGATTTTTGTTGTATCTGCCGTTCATCGTTATTGATATGGTAGTGGCTTCGACACTGATGTCAATGGGTATGATGATGTTGCCACCGACGACAATATCCCTGCCTTTTAAGATACTATTGTTTATATTGGCAGATGGATGGAACCTATTGATCGGACAGTTAGTGCAGTCGTTCCATTAACCATCAGAGGAACGAGTAGAAAGGAGACTGTGCAATGAGTGAGAGTCTTGTGTTAGACATATCCCGTGAGACGATCTGGACAACGGTGGAATCAGCAGCTCCGCTGCTACTGATCTCGCTGATCATTGGATTGATCATTAGTATTTTTCAAACAGTTACTTCTATTCAGGAACAAACGCTGACTTTTGTGCCAAAGTTTTTAGCAATCATGCTGGTGTTGGTGCTGTGTGGCGGCTGGATCATGAATAATATGGTAGATCTATTTGAAGCATTGATGAAAAATATACCTCAATATATTAAGTGAGTGATCGGTGAAGAGGACATAAAAGAAGACGGTCAGGTTATGGATCGTTTATCTGCAAATAACATCGAACAGATAAGGAGAGACGAACATTGAATTTTACGGTTGAATACTTAGAATATATTTTATTAGTATTTATTCGGGTGGCTTCCGTTGTTTTTGTTGCTCCTTTTTTGGTTCCAGTGAAATCCCGCGACGTGTAAAAGTTGCTATCGCGTTTTTTCTATCGTTGACGGTGATGAACCAGGTTGATTACAAGGCTGTGGAATACGCAAATATATTAGAATATTCCGGATTAGTGCTTAAAGAAGCGATTACCGGTATTATTATTGGTCTGGGATCCAGATTGTGTCTCTATATCTTTAATTTTTCCGGTAATATGTTGGATATGGAAATTGGCTTCTCTATGGTTCAGGAAATGGACCCGACAACAAATGTAAATTCAACGATCACATCAAATTTTTATATGTATATATTTATGCTTTTGTTTTTAGTATCAGACATGCATTATTTTATTATTGATGCTATGATGGATTCTTATCAGCTTGTACCAATTGGAGGTGCAAAATTTTCAGTTGATCTGTATCATATCATGGTGACATTTATCACTAATTATTTTGTCATCGGTTTTCGAATTGTGCTTCCTATTTTTTGTTGTATGCTTGTCATCAATATTGTGCTTGGTATTTTGGCAAAGATTGCACCACAGATGAATATGTTTGTCGTTGGAATGCAACTTAAAGTGTTTGTGGGGCTTGTGTTGCTATTTCTGACGATGCAGTTGTTTGCCGGAGCAGCAGACTTCCTTTTTGATGAAATGCATACATTCACAAAATATTTTGTGCAGGCGATGGCAGCGTAGACGATAATAGTTGGCGTTGCTATTTTGCTGCAAATACGGTATAGTATAAAGAGGGTGTTTTTGCATCTTTATCAGAACAAAGCGATGGTATTGGAGAGGAAATGTATGGTTAGGCATGGCAGAATACGGTATGATCTGCAGCTTTTTGCCAAAGATGGCGAGGGCGGCGAGAAAACCGAAAGCGCAACTCCCAAAAACTGGAAGATGCCCGCAAAAAAGGTCAAGTGGCGAAAAGCATGGATGCCATAACGGCTGTGTCGTTGCTGGTGTTTTTCTTTTTGTTAAAACTATTGATGGCATTTTGGGCAGCCAATTTAAGGATGGTTTTTCGTTGTTTTTTGGGAAGATCAGCGATGTCACTAAGGATGAGTTTAATTTGCAGATGGCATGTGCTATATTGCAGCAACTGATCCAAAAGATCACGATCATCTGCCTTCCTTTTTTGCTGAGTACATTTATTGTTGCATTTGCCGTAAACATTGTACAGGTTAAATGGAAGGTTTCTTTTGAACCGATAAAGCCTAAGTTTGACAAATTTAATCCGGTTAATGGTGTGAAGCGTCTGTTTTCAAAAGACAAGATCATGGAATTGCTTAAAATCCATTGCTAAGATTTGTGTCATAATTTATGTTGTTAAAAATTACCTGGAAGACAAATGGGCATTAGTGATGAATATGTATTCCTATACGTTGACTCAGGGTTTAGAGTTGTTGGGAGATATCATCATTAATATTGGATTGCGTATCAGTGCATTATTTGTTGTCATCGCGGTAGTGGATATCGTTTATCAGAAATGGAAATTTCAGGAAGATATGAAGATGACCAAGCAGGAAGTTAAGGATGAGTATAAGCAGTCCGAGGGAGATCCCAAGGTAAAAAGCCAACAGAAATCCCGTATGCAGCAGGCATCCAGGCAGCGTATGATGCAAGAACTTCCAAATGCGGATGTTGTCATTACCAATCCGACACATCTGGCTGTGGCGATACGTTATGACAAGGAGAAACACGAGGCACCGGTTGTGGTTGCCAAAGGTGCTGATTATTTGGCGGCGAAGATCAAGGAAACGGCATCAAATTATCAGATCGAGATCGTGGAGAATAAACCATTAGCGAGAATGCTATATCATAATGTTGAGATTGGAGCTGAGATTCCGCCCGAATTATACCAGATGGTGGCGGAAGTGTTGGCGTATGTATATAATCTGAAAGGAAAACGGGATAACGTTTCTTTCAGAAGACGATTAAAGGAGATACATAATGAAACGGACTGATTTAATGCTGGGATTATATATCCTGGTACCTATCATCTTTTTGATTATACCAATACCATTGTTTTTGCTGGATATTTTGATGATGCTAAATCTGGCAATTGCATTGTTTATATTGTTTAATGCGCTGTTTTCGACAGAGGCGTTGAATATGTCGAGTTTTCCGACATTGCTGCTGATGACAACGTTGTTTCGTATTTCATTGAATGTAGGATCGACGAGAAATATTCTGCTGAAAGGAGAGGCAGGTAACGTAGTTCAGGCGTTCGGCGAGTTTGTCGGTGGTGGAAATCTGATTGTTGGCGGTATTGTGTTTTTGATCTTGATCATTGTACAGTTTATCGTGATCAATAAAGGTTCTGAGCGTGTGTCGGAAGTAACAGCACGTTTTACGTTGGATGCCATGCCTGGTAAACAGATGGCGATCGATGCCGATTTAAATACGGGTGCGATCACAGATGAACAGGCCAAGGAACGCCGTCAAAAGATTCAGGACGAATCTACTTTTTTCGGAGCGATGGATGGTGCTTCGAAGTATGTAAAGGGTGATGCGACAGCGGGGTTGATAATCACAGTGATCAATTTTGTCGGCGGTCTTGCTATCGGTGTTATGTCGCAGGGATTAGAAATGACAGAGGCATTGCAGAAATATTCCATACTCACGATCGGAGACGGTTTGGTCAGTCAGATACCATCATTGGTTATTTCGCTGTCAACCGGTGTGCTGGTAACAAAAGTATCAAAGGAGTCGGATCTTGGAAATGTGTTGATCACACAGTTGTTTTCGACGCCGAAGGTATTGTACATAGTCGGAGCGACGATGGCGTTACTTGGATTGACGCCGCTTCCAACATTAATCTGCTTTATTTATGCAATCTTGTTCATTGCTGCCGGTCGAGCTATCGAATCGGCGATGGAAGTACAAAATATTGAGACAGAGGTTGACGAGGAAGAAGAGACAGCAGAGGAGATCAGAAGACCGGAGAATGTAGTCTCTTTGCTGCAGGTAGATCCGATCGAATTGGAATTTGGTTACGGAATCATTCCTCTGGCGGATGTGAACCAAGGTGGTGACCTGTTGGATCGAGTTGTTATGATACGTCGTCAGGTCGCACTGGAACTGGGATGTGTTGTTCCGATGATCCGTCTGAGAGATAATATCCAACTTAATCCGAATCAGTATGTAATCAAGATCAAGGGTGTACCGATCAGTGAAGGCGAGATTTTATTTGATCACTACATGGCGATGAATCCGGGGTTTGTGGAAGAGGAGATCACAGGTATTCCAACATTCGAGCCGTCGTTCCATCTGCCGGCGATCTGGATCACGGAATCGCAGCGAGAACGTGCGGAATCTATGGGATATACGGTAGTTGATCCGCCATCGATCATTGCAACACATCTTACAGAAGTGATCCGCAGTCATTTAGATGAGTTGCTTACGAGACAGGATGTGCAGAATCTGATCAATAACATTCAGGAAGCAAATACAACGTTGATATCTGAACTTGTACCTAAAATGCTGAGTGTTGGTGAGATACAGAAGGTATTGCAGAACCTGCTTCGTGAAGGAATTTCAATTCGCGATCTGGTGACGATCTTTGAAACACTTGCCGATAATGCGACAAGCACTAGAGATACGGATGTTTTGACGGAATATGTCCGACAAAGTCTGAAACGGGCGATCTCGAATAAATACTTTCCGCCTAATGAGATGACCAGTGTTGTTACATTGGATCCCAAAATTGAGCAGGAAATTATGGGATCTATCAAACAGACAGAACAGGGCACTTATATTAATTTAGAGCCTGACAAGACGCAGATGATCCTAAAGTCGGTTGGAGAGGAAATGGAAAAATGGAAGAATTGGGAAAAAATCCAATTATTGTTACATCGCCGATCGTTCGGCTTTATTTTAAGAAACTGACGGAAGAGCAATTTCAGGATTTGATCGTTGTATCTTATAATGAAATTGACAGCAATGTAGAATTACAATCAATAGGGATGGTGACAGTATAGTGGTTATCAAAAGTATATAGCACAAACAGAAGACCTTGCTACACAGATGGCGCAAAATGAACTGGGGAAGGATGTTGTTATTATGAATGTCAAAAAAACAACGCCCAAGGGCTTGTTTAAGTTGTTTCGCAAACCTCATGTAGAGCTTACGGCGGCAATTGACGATACAGCAGAGAATGCTGAAAAACCGGATTTCAGTAAACTGCAGGAGGCAATTCGAAGACGGTCAGAATATACGGCGCCGGATTCTAAAGCAGCTATGCAGGAAGCAAAACGGAAACAAATGCAGCAAAATGATCAAATTCTTCCTGATGAGCCGGACGAAAGGGTTAACGAGTCTGTGATCAATGAGCAGAAGATGATTGAACAAAAGTTGTCAAAACTGCAGAATCTTTTGGAAAAGCAGATGGGGACTGCGAAAGAGACGGAAACCAAGCAGAATGATAAAACAGATGACAAAATGGACGCTTATTTTCAGATGATCAAGAAAAAGATGCTTGAAAATGAGGTTCAGGAACAATATGTGGATCAGATCCTAAAAGAGGTAAAGAGCGGTTCCAGAAAAGAATGGACGTTAGATAATGTGTTAGCGGGGGTATATCAAAAGATCATATTAAAAATTGGTCAGCCACATTTGATCGACGTTAAAACGACAAAGACCAAATACATTTTCTTTGTAGGTCCGACGGGTGTTGGTAAGACAACGACAATTGCAAAGATTGCTTCCACATTAAAACTCACAAAAAAAACCAGGGTTGCGCTGATCACAGCAGATACGTATCGCATTGCCGCAGTAGAGCAGCTAAAAACCTATGCCAATATTTTGGGTATACCATTAGAAGTTGTTTATTCGGCAGATGAAATGGATAAAACCATTGATGAACTAAAAGAGTTTGACCTTGTATTTGTTGACACGGCAGGACGTTCACATCAAAATGCAGAACAAGTGCAGGATATTAAAAGATCTTAGATAAAGTGCCTGAAGAAGATAAAGAGGTCTATCTGGTACTAAGTGCAACTACAAAATACAAGGATTTGAAGAAAATATCAGAAGTGTATCGTAAGATCACAGAATATTATTTGATCTTTACGAAATTAGACGAAACGGATACCGTTGGCAATATTTTTAACATCCATATGTTGACCGGTGCACAGTTATCTTATGCGACGTGGGGACAAAATGTGCCGGATGATATTGGAAAAATGGATGCACAAAAAAATAACAAAACAGCTTTTAGGAGGGAATGGCTGATGGATCAAGCTGAGCGTTTACGCAACATTATAAAAAATCAAAATAGAAGACAGCATTTAGCCAAAGTCATTACCGTTACAAGTGGCAAGGGCGGCGTTGGAAAGTCTAATATATCTGTTAATCTGGCTATTACTCTCAGTAAAATGGGTAAGCGAGTAGTTATTTTAGATGCTGATTTTGGTCTTGCGAATATTGAGATCATGCTCGGAATCCGGCCGAAGTACAATCTGGCCGATATGATGTTTCATGGTAAGGGAGTTTGTGACATCATTGCGTCAGGCCCGGAAAATATTGGATTTATTTCAGGGGATCCGGTATTCGGGAGATGACTAATTTATCGCGTGATCAGATACAAAATCTAGTTCGTTCCGTATATGAATTGGATCAGGTAGCTGATGTGATATTAATTGATACCGGTGCGGGTATTTCGGATTCTGTGATCGATCTGGTGCTCTGTAGCAGTCAGGTGCTTCTCGTTGTGACACCGGAGCCTACGTCGATCACGGATGCCTATGCTTTTGAAAACTTTGCAGCGACAGGAAGAGTTCGAGGGCGGTAAAATGAAGATTCATATGATCAGCAATCGAACGCAGTCAGAAGATGAGGGCAGAGAATTATATCGAAAGTTGAGTGCGGTGTCTAGTAAATTTTTGCAGATGGAGATGGAATACCTTGGAAGCGTTCCACATGATTTCAAATTGCAAAATGCCGTAATGCGGCAGGAACCGGTTACGATTGCTTACCCGAATGCACCGGCAAGCAAAGCGATCAGTCGGATTGCCAGACAAATTATCAACCAACCGGCGAACACGCCTGGAGCATTTACAGCAAAAGGTTTATCTGGTCTTTTTGCGCGTATGTTTCGGAATGGTCAGCGGTAAAAGGGGAATACGTCATGAAAAATATTTTAATTGTAGATGACTCTGCACTCATGAGAAGAGTACTCTCTGATATAATAGATGATAACAAGGAACTCAATGCAGCATATCTGGCAGAGGACGGTGTGGAGGCACTGGAAATTTTAGACTCTGGAGCAAAGGTTGATGCTATTGTTTTAGATATCAATATGCCTCGAATGGATGGCATTGCCTTTTTTTGAAAGTGTTGAATGAGAGACATCAACGTGAGAAGGTGTTAATTGTCAGCACATTAGCTCAGAAAGGCGGCGCGGAAACTATTCGTGCGTTGGAGCTCGGTGCTTTTGACTTTATTACAAAGCCAACAAGTCTTTCCGAAGCGAAGGGTCCTTTCTTTATCAATATGTTCATAAGGATGCTTTATGTGGCAACGGGATTATCTACGGCAGGATTGATACCGGAGAGGAGCAGTCGGTTCCGAAACCGGAAACACAGAAAACTGTGTTTAAGAAATTGTTTCACATACAAAAAAGCACCTGTCATGCAGAGAAAGCGTGGCGGCGTAGCAGGAGAGGTGAAAGCAGATCGTTCCAAGCATTCCAAAGAACCGCTGGTGCTGGGTGCAAATAAGATCGTAGCACTTGCCTGTTCCACAGGGGGACCGAAAGCATTGCAACAGGTCATTCCAAAACTGCCGTCGAATCTCGATGCGTCAGTTGTCATTGTACAGCATATGCCGGAAGGATTTACCGGATCGCTTGCAAGACGTTTGAATGAACTAAGTGAGATCACGGTCAAAGAAGCAGAGCATGGTGAACCGTTGCGGAAAGGAACTGTTTATATTGCAAAGGGCGGTTTTCAGTTTCGCGTAATGGAGAAAAATAGGCATGAGCAGTATTTGTCCGTTACGATCGAGGAGGCCAGAAATGCATTAAAACCCTGTGCAGATATTATGTATGAGTCGTTGATGAACGTCTCCTGTGATGAGATAACCTGTGTGGTTTTGACCGGAATGGGCTCTGATGGGACAGACGGTATTTTACAATTGGAACAAGTCAAGCAGATTTATGTAATTGCGCAGGATGAAGAGAGCAGTACGGTGTATGGTATGCCACGAGCGATTGCCACAGCCGGAGCTGTTGACGAAGTTGTCGAGCTGCAGCAGATTGCAGAAACAATCATTAAACACGTGGGGGTGCAATGAAATGGATGTAAGCCAGTATTTAGAAATTTTTATCGATGAAACAAAAGAACATTTGCAAACGCTTAGTGATCAGTTGATGATCTTGGAGACAGAGCCGGATAACATGGAAACGATCAATGAGATCTTCCGTGCAGCGCATTCTTTTTGAAAGGAATGGCTGGAACAATGGGCTACAAGAGAATGCAGCGTT
>VOFB01004690.1_pt1 | contig 51275 bp, 81 predicted proteins | sample 5384141 | NCBI WGS metagenome assembly VOFB01 (sample SAMN12384721, study PRJNA508395) | human gut metagenome | isolation source: healthy gut A | host: Homo sapiens | reverse complement strand
CGTCCACCGGTTGTCTGTGTTATGGGTCATGTCGATCATGGTAAAACATCCTGCTGGACGCGATCCGTTCCACACGTGTGACAGACCGCGAGGCCGGTGGTATTACCCAGCATATCGGTGCATCTGTGGTGTCCATCAATGGACAGAAGATCACGTTCCTGGATACTCCTGGTCATGAGGCATTTACCGCAATGCGTATGCGTGGTGCAAATTCTACCGATATTGCAATCCTGGTTGTCGCTGCAGATGATGGTGTTATGCCACAGACCATAGAGGCGATCAACCATGCAAAGGCAGCAGGTGTAGAAATCATCGTTGCTGTCAACAAGATTGATAAGCCGAGTGCAAACATTGAAAAAGTAAAGCAGGAGCTTTCCGAATACGAACTGATTCCGGAAGACTGGGGTGGAAGTACGATTTTCTGTCCGGTTTCTGCACATACTAAAGGAAGGTATCGACAATCTTCTGAAATGATCCTTCTGACTGCAGAAGTGATGGAACTGAAAAGCAAATCCAAACCGTAATGCAAGAGGTCTGGTCATTGAGGCACAGCTGGATAAGGGACGTGGTGCGGTAGCAACGGTTCTGGTTCAGAAAGGAACACTTCATGTCGGAGATTCCATTGCCTGTGGAAGCAGCTACGGTAAAGTCCGTGCCATGATCGACGACAAGGGACAGCGCGTGAAGAAGGCAACTCCTTCCACACCGGTAGAGATCCTCGATTAAACAGTGTACCGGCAGCCGGAGAGACATTTGTTGTCTGCGATTCCGATAAGGAAGCAAAATCATTTGCAGATACTTATATTTCAGAGGAAAAGAACCGCCTGATCGAAGATACCAAGGCAAAGATGTCACTGGATGATCTGTTCTCCCAGATCCAGTCCGGAAATATGAAGGAACTTGATATTATTGTAAAAGCGGATGTACAGGGTTCTGTTGAGGCAGTGAAACAGTCACTTGTGAAACTGTCCAATGAAGAAGTGGTTGTAAAAGTGATCCATGGTGGTGTCGGCGCAATCAACGAATCTGATGTTATTCTTGCTTCCGCATCCAATGCGATCATCATCGGATTTAATGTCCGTCCGGACCCGATTGCAAAAGTTACCGCAGACAATGAGGGTGTAGATATCCGTCTGTACAAGGTTATTTACAATGCGATCGAGGATGTAGAGGCTGCCATGAAGGGTATGCTTGATCCTGTATTTGAGGAGAAAGTTATCGGTCATGCAGAAATCCGTCAGATCTTTAAGGCATCCGGTGTCGGTAATATTGCCGGTTCGTATGTACTTGACGGTATCGATCATCATATCAGTAACCAGAGTTTTGCGGATGAAAATTATATTTTCCCGGAGGCAAGTTCTGCATCCGAACTGGTATTTGAACTGATCCCGAGAGAACGTCTGACCAAAGAGATCGCAGAATGCATTTACACCGGGATCATCCATGATACCGGTGTGTTCCAGTATTCCTGCACATCGGAAAAAACGATGGAGGCAGCAGGTGTTCTGATGGGAATGGGCATTGATTTCCCGAAGATCGTGGATCAGACGTTTTTTACAAAAACCTATGAGCAGAACCGTATCATGGGACTTGCGCTGGTAAAAAGTAAGCTGCATCTGGATGGAAAATGCATCTCGAGTATCATAACTGCAGAGGAAATGAGAGAATACAATGTTCTTCCGAAACATTTAGACGGGATCGTCAGCCAGCTTCGCGTGACAAAGGACGTGGAAGCAGCAGTCTTTTTATACCAGACAGATGAAGAAAATTATAAAGTCAGCACCCGTTCTGCAAGTTATGTGGATGTTGCAAAGATCGCAGCAAAATATGGCGGTGGCGGACATGTCAGGGCAGCAGGTTTTTCCGTGGCGGGAGATCCGGAAAAACGGCTGAATGAAATTATTGAAGATATCAGAGAACAGATCACAGATTAACGATACAGGCAGCCTGAAATTTTCAGATTGCAGAAAATGACGGCTGTACATGAGACGGGAAAATTTATGATTAACGGAATTATCAATGTATACAAAGAAAAAGGATATACATCCTTTGATGTGGTCGCAAAACTAAGAGGTATTTTAAAAACAAAAGAAAATCGGACACACAGGGACACTCGATCCGGATGCGGAGGGAGTGCTTCCTGTGTGTCTTGGTAAAGCGACAAAAGTCTGCGACCTTTTGACGGACAAAACAAAGAATACGTTGCGGTGATGCTGCTTGGAAAGGTGACAGACACGCAGGATACCACGGGAACTGTTTTAGAGGAACATCTGGTAGAAGTAACGGAAGAGCAGGTAAAAAGAGGCAGTTCTTTCTTTTACAGGGGGAATACATGCAGGTTCCGCCGATGTATTCTGCATTAAAAGTGAACGGAAAGAAACTGTGCGATCTCGCAAGGGCCGGTGTGACGGTGGAACGTCAGGCAAGACCGGTTCAGCTCTATTCCATTGAGATTATTAAAATGGAACTGCCCCGGGTCTGTATGCGTGTGCGCTGCTCAAAGGGAACTTATATCCGTACATTATGTCAGGACATCGGTGAGAAACTTTCCTGTGGAGCATGTATGGAATCCTTGCTGCGCACAAAGGTATCTGAATTTTGTGTACAGGATGCGCTTCGCCTCTCGAGATCGAAGAACGTGTACAAAAAGCGGCAGGACAGACACCGTCAGAACAGTGGAACGCAGAGATGTTTGATTTTATTTATGCGGTTGATTCCGTATTTTTACAGTATAAAAAAAGCGGTGATCTGCAAAAGAATGGAACAAACTGTTATATAATGGAAACCGGATGAAAAAGACATGTTTGTTTCTTATCAGAAAGACTGGGAACAGCAGAAGGTTCGTATTTATGATGAAGAAGGGCGTTTTATCGGGATATATGAGTACTCCGAGATACACGGGGATTATAAACCGGTAAAATTGTTTATGGAAGCATGAAATATCTGAAAAACACAACCGAATTTTATATTGAAGAGTCAACCGTACTTTCACTTGGAAAATTTGACGGGATACACAGAGGCCATGAACTCCTGATGGAACATCTGGCATCCAAAAAAGGAAGCGGGACTTGCAGCGGTCATATTCACATTTAATATTCCACCACGGAAAAGTGTGGAACAGGTTGAGGCGAAAGTTTTAACAACCAATGAAGAAAAAATGCATATCTTTGAGCAGATTGGGATCGACTATCTGGTCGAGTGTCCGTTTACAAGAGAGATCATGTGCATGGAACCGGAAGATTTCATTGCCAAGATCGTGCATCAGCTTCATGTAAAGTGTTTTGTGGTTGGTTCTGATTTCCACTTTGGGCACAATCGCAGGGGCGATTATCACATGTTGAAAGATTTATCGGACAAGTATGGCTATGAGGTGCTTGTGATCAATAAAATGCAGGAAGATAAGAGATATCAGCAGCATTTGTCCGGGAAGAGATTGCAAAGGGCAATATTGAAAGGCAAATCATCTGTTAGGGTATCACTATTTTGTGACAGGGGAGATCCTTCACGGAAGACATTTAGGCAGCACGAAACTTGGAATCCCGACGATCAACCAGATTCCGCCGGAGGAAAAACTGCTTCCGGAGAGTGGTGTCTATGTGACAGAAGTGCGGCTTGGCGACCGGAGCTACCGTGGCGTTACAAACGTTGGGGTGAAACCGACGATTGAAGGAAAAAATCCGGTCGGTGTTGAGACACATCTTCTGGATTTTGCCGGGGATCTTTACGGCAAAGTAGTGACGGTCGAGTTCTTGACAAGAATCCGGGAGGAACGGAAATTTTCATCCATCGAGGCTTTAAAGAGGAAATGCAGAATAATATTGCATATGCGAGGGCATGGTTCGAGAAAAATGAATCCTAAATATTACGGAAATATTACATAAATATGTTGACATTGTAAAAAATGACTGCTATACTTGAGCGGTATTGATAAACGAAGTATTCAGGATTCTTTGGAAAGGTACGGATATGAAAGCAAAATGGGTTAAGGCAGCCGGACTTCTTTGCAGCCGGTTCTCTTGTATTTTCAGCAGCTTATATTGACGGAAAGCCGGGTGTGAAAGACACACAGGAAGTAATGGCAGAGAGCACAGATTCCCAGATACATGAAGTGTCTGCGGGGGTGTCTTCCACATTGGCAGAACAGATGGAAAATTATACAAAACAGGGTACGGATCTTGCATCCGGTGTTACTGATGTGATGTCGGATTACCTTTCTGTTACCGCAGCAGATATGGTCACAGAATCCGACCGTGATATGACTGCATCCGGCCAGGAAGATGAGACACAAACAGAGGAAGAAAACAGGCACAGGCGCTTGCAGAGCAGCCAGTGCATTTGGATACACAAATCTGGGAATCGCACAGGCAGATGGCAATATCAATGTCCGTGAAGTTCCGGGAACAGAGGCAGAGATTGTTGGAAAGATGCCAAACAATGCAGGATGTGAGATTATCGGAACAGATGGTGACTGGACACAGATCGAGTCCGGAAAAGTAAAAGGATATGTAAAATCAGAATATCTTATGACCGGTGAAGCAGCGATCGCAAAGGCACAGGAAGTAAAGCAGACAGTTGCAACCGTAACGACGACCACGCTTTATGTCCGTGACGAGACAAACACAGACAGCCATGTCATCACCATGATGCCGGAGGGTGAGGAAACTTGAGGTTCTTGAAGTCCTTGACGGCTGGGTAAAGATCAATGTCGACAGTGATGAGGGATATGTCTCATCAGACTATGTCAGCATTGCAACCGAACTTCCGAAGGCACAGACCATGACAGAAGTACGTTATGGACAGGGGGTATCGGATGTGAGGGTTTCCCTTGTATCTTATGCGACACAGTTTGTTGGAAATCCGTATGTATGGGGTGGTACCAGCCTTACAAGAGGGCAGACTGTTCTGGATTTGTATTGAGTGTATTTGCCAATTATGGTATTTCACTTCCTCATTCCTCTGTTGCACAGGCAAACTGTGGTAGAAAAATCTCCGCATCCGATGCACAGCCGGGAGATCTTTTCTTCTACGGCAAACGGAAGCAGTATCAATCATGTGGCTATTTATATTGGAGGCGGCCGTGTGGTACATGCAAGTTCACCGAAGTCCGGTATCAAGATCTCAGGAGCATACTATAGAACACCGGTCAAAGTAGTCCGTGTGATCAATAATTAAATTTAGGCATTTACAAGCAGAAACAACCCATGCTATAATAGCGGAGTATGAGTTTAGCCCATATTCGGTAGATGGACACTCCGACCTTTTACTGAGTATCATATCCCGGCACAGCCGGAACGGGCGTTTAATAAGAAAAGGAGGATCATAACATGATCGCAAAGGAAAAGAAACAGGCAATTATCGCAGAGTATGGCAGAACACCGGGAGATACAGGTTCACCGGAAGTTCAGATCGCTATCTTAACAGCACGTATCGAGGAGTTAAATGCACATTTGCAGAGAACAAAAACGACTATCATTCAAGACGTGGTCTTTTAAAAATGGTAGGTCAGAGACGTGGTTTATTGGCATACTTAAAGAAAGTTGATATCGAGAGATATCGTTCCTTAATTGAGCGCTTAGGTCTCAGAAAATAAGATTTGTAAACAAAGAGCGCATGAGTTTTATATTCCGTATGGAAATCTGTTTTTGTTGTATGGCAGAACTTTTTCCACTCGATTTTCAGTTAAAATAAGAAGAGGAAAACAAAAAAGCAGTTTTGTCCGAGACCACTGAAAAATTCATGTAGGTTCGTGGATTTTTCAGTAGTTTCGGTGCTTAAATTCCACAGAAAAAGAGAATACATGTACAAAAGTTATTCAATGGAACTGGCAGGCAGAACACTGACCGTAGATATCGGCAGAGTATGTGCCCAAGCAAACGGTGCCGCATTATTAAAATACGGTGAGACTACAGTATTATCTACGGCTACTGCTTCCGACAAGCCGAGAGACGGAGTCGATTTCTTCCCGCTCAGCGTTGAGTACGAAGAAAAAATGTATGCGGTCGGAAAAATCCCTGGCGGATTTAACAAGCGAGAAGGTAAAGCATCCGAGAACTCTATTCTTACTTCCCGTGTCATTGACCGCCCGATGCGTCCTCTATTCCCGAAGGATTACCGTAACGACGTAACCTTAACAATATGGTTATGTCTGTTGACCCGGAGTGTCGTCCGGAAGTTGTTGCAATGATCGGTGCAGCACTTGCAGTACCATTTCTGATATTCCGTTTGACGGTCCTTGTGCCATGACACAGATGGGTATGACAGATGGCGAGTTTATTGTCAACCCTTCCCAGAAAGACTGGGACGCCGGTGATTTAAAGCTTACGGTTGCATCTACAGCAACAAAGGTCATCATGATCGAAGGCTGGTGCCAATGAGATTCCGGAAGAGAAGATGATCGAGGCAATCTATAAATGTCATGATGTGAACCAGACAGTCATTGCATTTATCAATAAGATCCGGGAAGAGGTTGGTAAGCCAAAGCATGAGTATACAAGCTGTGCGATCCCGGAAGAGATGTTTGCTGCTATGCGGGAGATCGTAACACCGGAGCAGATGGAAGAAGCGGTATTTACCGATGAAAAGCAGCAGAGAGAAGAGAATATCCGTGAAATCACAGATAAATTTGCAGAGGCTTTTGCAGAGAACGAGGAGTGGCTTGCTGTTCTTGACGAGGCCGTTTACCAGTATCAGAAGAAGACTGTTCGTAAGATGATCTTAAAGGATCATAAGCGTCCAGACGGACGTGCCATCGATCAGATCCGTCCGCTGGCAGCAGAAGTGGATCTGATCCCGAGAGTACACGGCTCTGCGATGTTTACACGTGGACAGACACAGATCTGCGATGTGGTGACACTTGCACCGCTCTCCGAGGTTCAGAAGATCGACGGACTGGATGAGAACGTCACAACCAAGAGTTATATGCATCAGTACAATTTCCCTGTCCTATTCTGTTGGAGAGACAAAGCCAAGCAGGACCAGGACGTCGTGAGATCGGACACGGTGCGCTTGCAGAGCGTGCATTATTCCGGTTCTTCCTTCTGTGGAGGAGTTCCCGTATGCAATCCGTGCAGTTTCCGAGACATTTGAGTCCAATGGATCTACTTCCATGGCTTCCACCTGTGCGTCCTGTATGTCTTTGATGGCTGCAGGTGTTCCGTTAAAAGCATGGTTGCAGGTATTTCCTGTGGTCTTGTGACCGGAGACACGGATGATGATTATCTGGTACTGACAGATATCCAGGGACTTGAGGATTTCTTCGGAGATATGGACTTTAAGGTAACCGGTACACACAAAGGTATCACAGCAATCCAGATGGATATCAAGATCCATGGTCTTACAAGACCGATCGTTGAGGAAGCAATCGGACGTGCGAAGAGGCAAGATTCTATATCATGGATGAGGTTATGTCCAAGGCAATCGCAGAGCCGAGAAAAGAAGTCAGCACATTCGCACCGAAGATCGTTCAGATCCAGATCAATCCGGACAAGATCGGTGATGTAGTCGGACAGAGAGGAAAGACGATCAACGAGATCATTGACCGCACAGGCGTTAAGATCGACATTACCGATGACGGTGCTGTATCTGTATGTGGCACAGACGCAGAGATGATGAACAAAGCAATCGAAATGATCAAGATTATCACCACTGACTTTGCAGAGGGACAGATCTTTACTGGTACTGTTGTAAGCATCAAAGAATTTGGCGCATTTGTTGAATTTGCACCTGGTAAAGAAGGTATGGTTCATATTTCCAAGATTTCCAAAGAGCGTATCAATCGTGTGGAGGATGTCCTGACATTAGGAGATAAAGTAAAAAGTTGTCTGCCTTGGAAAAGACAAGATGGGACGCATCAGCTTCTCTGAAGGATGTTCCGGCAGAGGCATAAGAAAAAACAAATAGTTTAAAAATTATAAATAATCTATATACAAGATATATGGATTTGAAAAAGAACTGTATGTTAATGATAGTTATTAACGTGCAGTTCTTTTTTGTAATACCTGACAATAGAATGGCCTCATCGGCATTACAATCCCATAATTCCGTCCACTGGCAGGGAAAAGGCAACACCATGGGCAGGAGAGTCCATTCCATGAGCAGAGCTGATCGCCTGCATGATCTCTGTTTTTTATCTTTTGGTACAACGATTGCGACGATTTCCTGTTCTTCCTGGATCGTGATGCCGAAGATGACAGCCGATTTTCCGGGACTGCAGCGCAGACCTTTAAGATCGTTCCGCCGGTAGCGCCGGCAGCGCGCGCCGTGTACATGACATCATCGCTGTATCCCTGATTGATTGTTACAAGTATCATAGCATGTGTAATCGTTTCACTCATTTTTTTCACTTCCTTTTCAACTTCTTCGCCGTCTGATTCTGCGGTGTGCTCGTTTAAAAGTTTATATAGAAATCCCTGCATACCGTTCATGGGAATGCTGACGGCAATACCGGTTCCTTTTTTATGAAGGCTCAATGCCTGATTCATTTCAGCGAGCAGAATTTTTTGCGTCCGTTTGGAATAAAACAGAGTGTGATACTTTTCTGGATACTTCCAAGACCGCATAATTCTAACCATTCTGAACTGGCTGTGCCGATCCCATGCATCTGATAGTAGACCGGTATATGGGAATCTGCTAAAAATTCGCATAATTGCTCTCTGATATGGGGAGTCTGTGATAATTACAAGGCAGCGGTAAGCTTCTCGTTTTTCTGTTCCTGCATCGTTAAAAATCCTCCTCAAAATCCAGAATTTCATTGTCGTCAATGCCAATGATGGCGGCGGCAGGGGTACTTGCTTTCTTTAATTTCATATTATAGGAGACCCCCATGACCTGAACTGCAATAAGTGGTGCCATGGCAACCATCGCAACAACTCCGAAAGCATCTGACTACATTTCCTCCGATCGCGGTACATGCGCCCATGGCAAGCGGGAGCAGAAAAGTGGAAGTCATAGGACCACTCGCAACACCGCCGGAGTCGAAGGCAATGCCGACAAATACTTTTGGTACAAATCTTGTCAGAATCAGTGCAATCAGGTATCCCGGGATTAAAAGCCAGTAAATGTTTAAACCGGTAAGAACACGAAGCAATGCAAGTGCAACGGAGGCAGATACACCGATCGACAGGCTTAAATTCATGGTATCTCTGGAAATAGAGCCGTTTGTGACGTCCTCAACCTGACGGTTTAATACCTGGACCGCAGGCTCTGCTTTTACGATATAGTAACCGATCAAGGCACCGATCGGGATTAAAATCCATTTCCACGGCTGGCCGGCAAGACTGCTTCAAGAAGACTTCCAACAGGAGCAAATCCGACGTTTACACCGGTTAAGAAAAGGATCAGACCGATGATCGTGTAGAGTAAACCGATGATCATTTTGATCACCTGTGGCTTGTGATAACGTCTGGAAATAAGCTGGAAGATCAGAAATACGAAAATTACCGGAAGGATGGACAGCAGAACCTCTTTTTGCATAATCCGGTATCATATGTACAAATTCGCGGATCACGTCCTGCATCGTGATTACGTCCGGGATTGTTGTCTCATTGTATGCGGCACCAGTTGGATGATAAAAAATGCCAAGCAGAAGGACCATTAAAACAGGACCTACACTGCAAAAAAGAAATCAGACCAAAACTGTCACTCGAACCGTTTTTATCGTTTCTGGTTGCGGAGAGACCAACACCGATGGCAATAATAAAAGGAACAGTCATCGGACCTGTCGTCACACCGCCGGAGTCAAATGCGACTGCAATAAAATCAGCAGGAGCCGCGAAAGAAAGAAAAACAGTGCAATATAAAAAATGCACAAAAGAACTGGAAGACTGATCCGAAAGAGAATACGGAGTACGGCGATCACTAAGAATACGCCGACACCAAGTGCAACCGTAAAGATCAGGGTATTGTTCGGAATAGAAGGAACCTGATTTGCAAGAACCTGAAGATCGGGTTCTGCGAGGGTTATGATAATACCCATCAGAAAGCATACGCCGATTAAAACAGGAAGCTTTCTTGTTTTCATAATGGAAGAACCAACGCCTTCGCCGAGAGGTGTCATGGCAGTTTCTGCACCGAGCTGGAAAAAAGCCATGCCGATGATCAGCATAAATGCACCGACTAAGAACAGGGCGATCGTTCCGGTTTCCATGGGAACAACAAAAATGGAAAGCAGGAGCACGATCACCGTGATCGGCAGGACTGCATTTACGGATTCGTCAAATTTTTCTTTGAGTTTTTGTTCAAGATGGCATCACACTACTTTCTTTTTTGATTTTAAAGCGAACCAAAATAGTTCACTAATTAACTATTATTTATTATAAGGAAAATCATGCCAAGTGTCAAACATTCTTCTGAATATTCAGAAAAATTTAACATTTTTTTATCATTTTTAGCAGAAAATAAATTTCTTCATATAATAATATGGAAGTTCTTTGACAGAATGGGAGAGACTATGGATCGGGTGAAGAAGATGATTCACACGGATTATGCATACAGATCAGGACTTAGCGGACAGAATGTTACCGTTGCAGTGATGGATACCGGTATTGTTGCACATCCGGATTTTGAGGACAGAATCATATATTTTCATGATTTTGTTATGGGAGAAAGGAAATGTATGATGATAATGGTCACGGCACCCATGTTTCGGGGATTATTGCAGGGAAACGGAAAATGTCTGAGCAGTATCTGAAAGATACTGCACATAAGGTTCGGATATACAGTGGAGTTGCACCAAAATGCAGGATTATCATGTTAAAGGTTTTAGATGAAAATGGAAATGGAAATACGAAAAAAAGTACTTGATGCAGTGATGTGGGTCAAAGAGAACAGGGAACGTTATCATATTAAGATATTAAATATATCGGTAGGAATGTTACCGGGCGCAGGTGTGGAGGAGCAGAGAAAGCTTTTATATGCGATCGATGAATTGTGGGATGCAGGGATCATGGTCGTTGCCGCTGCAGGAAATAACGGACCAAAAGAAAATACGGTGACGATTCCGGGTATTTCAAGAAAAGTACTGACGGTCGGAAGCAGTGATGATGATACCTATGACCGTGGGAGAAAAGTTTTAAAAACCGGATACAGCGGCAGGGGCCGACTGCATGCTGCATCGTAAAGCCGGAAATCCTCGCACCCGGAACCGGTATTACAAGCTGCAGCAAGGATAAAAGCGGATATCAGGTAAAAAGCGGAACTTCCATGGCAGCACCGGTTGTCTCAGGGGCGCTTGCCCTTGCATTTGAGAAGTATCCATCATTTACCCGGCAGAAATGAAGCTGCGCCTTTATGAGAGAGCATATCCGAGAAGTGCGCAGCTTGGCAGGATCGGATGGGGGATGATACATGTGGATCATCTCGTGCGTTGACTTTTGAGAGGAAAATTATTACAATAAGCACATATTTGTACTGTGGCACAAACTTGTGATGCAGATGAAAACGTTGCTTTCATTGAAAAAGCGTGCAGGAGAATGGAGATTTGTATGAAGAAAATATTACATCTCATATTTGGAAGATTTTTTGTGGTTGCCATGGCAATCATTTTACAGGTGTTATGGCTGTGTGTTGTATTGTGGCAGACTCAGTTACAAGTTTACGTATGTCAATTTGCTTGTGCGTGTGATAGCAATCATTGTTGTGCTTGTAATCGTCAATAAATGGACAAATCCGGCGAATAAACTCTCGTGGACGTTTTTGATCTTATTGTCGCCGATTTTTGGACTTATGGTATATTTCTTATTTGGAAGATCCGGTCTGACCAAACATACAAGAGAGAGAATGGATGCTGTCAACCGTCAGGTGGAAGCATTGTTTCAGAGAGATAGCGCAGTGGAGAAAGGCTTAGAAAAAGAAAGCCGGTCAGCATATCTGCAGTCATCTTATATTGATAAATGGGCGGGATTTCCATTATATCAGAACACGCAGACAAAATATTACAGCTGCGGGGAAGAAATGTTCCCGGATATGTTAGAGGCACTGCGCGGTGCAAAACATTTTATATTTCTCGAGTATTTTATCATTGAAGAAGGATATATGTTCAATACGATCCTTGATATTCTTGAGGAAAAGGCAAAGGCCGGAGTGGATGTGCGCTTTATCTATGATGATGTCGGCAGCATCAATTCTATTTCCGCCAAAATATTTTAAAAAAGCTTGCAGGAGAGAGGGATTCCCTGTGTGACATTCAATCCGTTTAAACCACTGATTCTGTGGTGATGAACAACCGCGATCACCGTAAAATTTTTGTGGTGGATGGGTATATTGGTTTACAGGCGGATCAATCTTGCCGATGAATATATCAATAAAGTCAAAAGGTTTGGATACTGGAAGGATACCGGCAGTGCGTATTGAGGGAGAGGCAGTCTGGAGCCTTACGGCAATGTTTCTGGAAATGTGGAATTATATCAACCGTTCCACGAAGATTACAGCAGATTCCTCCGTCTGTTTACAGGGAGAAAGAATTTACCTCCGATGGCTTTGTACAGCCGTATGGTGACAGCCCGCTCGATAATGAAAACGTCGGAGAAAATATTTATCTGAATATCATAAACCGTGCGAAAAACCTATGTGTATATTTTTACACCATATCTGATCATCGATCACGAAATGCTGATCTGTCTCTCAAATGCAGCAAAGAGCGGTGTGGATGTAAGGATCGTGACACCGGGTGTCCCGGACAAAAAGACAGTCTATCTTTTTTAACACAGTCTTATTATGAACCGCTTTTAAAGAATGGTGTGAAGATTTTTCAGTATACTCCTGGATTTATCCACTCCAAATGCTTTGTCTGTGACGATGAGATCGCGACGGTCGGCAGTGTAAACCTTGACTACCGGAGCCTGTTTTACACTTTGAATGTGGTGTATTTATGTACCGGTCTAAGGCAGTCATGCAGGTAAAGGAAGACTGCCTCAGGACATTTGAAGAGTCCGAGGAGATGGATGTTTCATTCTGCCGCAGACGAAGACTTCCGGTACGTATGGTTCAGAGCCTGATGCGTCTGTTTGCACCGTTGTTATAATATGAGAACAAATGTTCCACACCATCAGATCAGTGATATGTAATAACAGAATGTTTCATGACATCAAATCAGTGATACACCGGACTCTGTATTTTTAAGGAACAAAATATAACAGGGTGCGGCAAAAATAATCTTTATAATCTGCAGCATCGACTGTATCCGCATATACAATAGTTGACACTGCCGATCGGCGTTCCATTTAGAGAATAGACCGCCTTCCCGGCAGTGTTTCCTTTTTTTTTACTGGTGCTGTCACATTTTCCGGCAGTTCGATGCTTTTGGTAATGCCGGTAAGATCACTTCCGTCTGTTGTTATGTATTGAAAAGGTCTTTGGTAAATGATGCCTACAGAATCCGCAATGCCTTTTTCGACCGAAAGATCGTCTAACTTATCTTCGTGGCTGTCACAGTAAATCCTGCATTTTCCAAACCCATAATTCAAAAGAGTCGTGGCATCCGCAGAGCGTGACTTGATATCAGGAGCCCCATGATGACGGCGATCAGTTCCATATCATCTTTTTTGGCGGTTGCGGAAATACAGTACATGGCAGTGTTGGTAAATCCGGTTTTTAAGCCGGTGGCATACTGGTAATGTTTGATCAGCTTATTGGTGTTCGTCAGACCGAACTCCGAGGAACCTTTTGCGGTAGTGGGTGATATTTTCCATCCAGATTGTGCAGTATCATGGCTTTTGGGTATTTTGTGATCAGTTGCGCGACATCAGTGCACTGTCATTGGCGCTGGTCATATGTCCGTCGGCATCTAAACCACAGCAGCAGTTGACGAAATTGGTGTCATTCATACCGAGTCCTTTTTGCGCGCTCGTTCATCATGCGGACAAATTCTGATTCGGAACCGGCAACATGTTCTGCCATGGCAACACAGGCGTCATTGGCGCTCGCAACACTGATACATTTGATCATCGTTTCGACTGTCTGGGTTTCACCCGGTTCTAAAACACCTGAGAACCGCCCATGCTTGCTGCATATTCGGAGACGGTCACCGTGTCATCTAAGGAAATCTGTTTGGATGAGAGTGCATCAAAAATCAGAAGCAGCGTCATAATCTTGGTGACACTTGCCGGATGCCTTGCCTCGTGGGAATTTTTTTTCAGACGACTGCACCGGTGAAAGCCTCCATCAAAATGGCGCTTGGTGCGGAGATATTTAAGTCTAGCAGCAGGTGCAGTATCTGTCTGGGCAGCAGGAGACAGGGGACGGTTATATTCGGAATGAAACAGGAAGATGCAGGAAGTACCGTGCCCTGCACAAGGAGATTGAGACCGAGCAGAATGGAAACCATGAATTTCAAGAATATGCCCTCCGTAGGGTTCTGTTATAATTTATTTTTAGATACGAAGGATGTACATTATGCATAAAATCTTGAATTTTGCGGGAACCACGGTAAAATCAATATTTGTGGAATGAGAGGGTATAACATAGATGGAATTAACTGTAAAACTTCAGGTGTTTGAGGGGCCGTTAGATCTGCTTTTACATCTGTTAGAAAAAAATAAAGTCAATATATATGATATTCCAATCGTGGAGATCACAAACCAGTATATGGAATATATTGCCGAAATGCGCAGACAGGACTTAAATGTGATGAGCGAATTTCTCGTGATGGCGGCGACACTGCTTGATATCAAATCAAAAATGCTGCTCCCCTGCAAAAGAAAAGCGAGGATGAGGAAGAAGATCCGAGAGCGGAACTTGTGCAGCAGCTGTTGGAATATAAAATGTATAAATGTATGGCATATGAACTCAGGGACCGTCAGATTGATGCGGAAAAAAGTATGGTTTAAAGCACCGACAATCCCGCCCGAAGTTCTTGCATATGAAGAACCGGTTGATGTGAATGAACTGATGTCCGGGGTAACACTTGCGAGGCTGAATGATATTTTTCAGTCCATCATAAAGAAACAGGCGGATAAGATCGATCCGTCCGTTCGAAGTTTGGAAGAATCGAGAAAGAGGAAGTGTCACTTTCTGATAAGATGACATATGTGGAAGAATACAGTCTGCATCACGGACATTTTTCGTTTCGGAGTCTTTTAGAAGCACAGTCCGGGAAAATGGAAGTGGTTGTGACATTTCTGGCAATATTAGAGCTGATGAAGATGGGAAAGATCGTTGTTTCCCCAGGAATACACGTTTGATGATATAAAAATTGAATCAAAATTGCAGCCTAGCTGCGTGACAGCAGAAATGAAATGGGATCTGTGTGGAATTTTTACCCGGAATAGAGGGTTGGTATGGAAGAAAAAAAATATGAGGCAATCGTTGAGGCGATCCTGTTTACAATGGGAGAGTCTGTGGAATTAGAGCGTATAGCAAAAACACTGGAACTTGATACAGAACGGACAAAAAAGATCATAGAACATCTGATGCAGCGCTATGAGGATGATGGCGTCGGCGTTAAGATCATGGAACTGGACGGTTCTTATCAGATGTGTACGAAGGCGAAATGTATGAATATCTGGTGAAAATCGCAAAGCAGCCGAAAAGCATGTGCTTACCGACGTTCTGCTTGAAACCCTTTCGATCATTGCCTACAAGCAGCCGATTACAAAGGCGGAAATTGAAAAGATCAGAGGTGTTTCCTGCGATCATGCGGTAAACAAGCTGGTGGAGTACAATCTGGTATGTGAACTTGAAGGCTGGATGCGCCGGGACGCCCGCTGCTTTTTGGCACAACGGAGGAATTTTAAGGAGTTTTGGCGTTCAGTCAATCGATGAACTTCCGTGTTAAGTCCGGTCCAGGTAGAAGAATTCAAACAGGAAGCGGAAGCGGAAATGCATATGAAACTGGATATCTGATCTGGTTTCGTATAGCTTTTTTTTTCACAAAAAATGAGCATTTTTTGCGTATTATATACATAAGGATTGATGAAATGCTTTTTTGGAGTCTGGTGTATGTGGAAAAAACTGCTGGCATGGATCCTTGTCACTGTGATCTTAACAGCATATGGGATACAGATCGTGGAGGCTTTTGATCAAAAAGAAAATGTGCGGATGGAGGAAGTGATAGAAAAGCCGGATCAAAATTCCCTGTATGCAAAAGCAGCTGTGCTTATGGATGCGGATTCCGGGCGTATCCTGTATGAAAAAACGGGCACCAGGCGATGGCGAATGCCAGTACGACCAAAATACTGACATGTATCATTGCACTGGAAAACTGCGACCTGGACAGCGAAGTGACCGTGAGTACGCTTGCAGCGTCACAGCCGAAAGTTCATCTGGGTATGCGGAGGGGCAGAAGTTTTATCTGAAAGATCTGCTGTACGGACTGATGTTGGAATCTTATAATGACTGCGCTGTGGCGATTGCAGAACACATTGCAGGCACGACGGGTGATTTTGCAAAACTTATGAACGATAAAGCAGAGGAGATCGGCTGTGAGGACAGTTATTTTATCACACCGAACGGACTGGATGCCAAAAATGAAAATGGCTTTCATCACACAACAGCGGCAGATCTTTCTTTGATCATGCGGTACTGCATCAAAACATCAGAAATGGCAGAGCAATTTCTTACAATCACAAGGGAAGGACAGTATCAGTTTTCTGATATAGATGGTAAAAACAGTTACACCTGCTGTAATCATAATGCGTTTTTGCAGATGATGGACGGGGCATTGTCAGGCAAGACCGGTTTTACCGGTAATGCGGGATATTGTTATGTCGGGGCATTAAAATGTGATGACAGAACTTTTATCGTTGCACTGCTTGCCTGCGGGTGGCCGAATAATAAAACATATAAGTGGGCAGATACAAAAAACTTATGCAGTATGGAATTTCCCGGTTCCGGAAAACAAGTCTGGATGAGATTGAACTGGACGCAGGGGAATATGTTCCGGTACAGGTGGTGGACGGACAGGGCACAAAGATCGGTGAAGAGGTAACAACAGAACTTGAAGTTGCGCCGGTGAAAGAAAATGTGGAACTATTGATTGAAAAAAGACCAGGAAGTACACATAGAGTATCAATTATCCCGGAAACTTTATGCACCGGTAACGGAAGGAGATTTTATCGGTGAGATAACATACCTTCTGGGAGATGAGGTTCTGGCAAAACGTGTGGTCACAGTGAAGAATACGGTAAAAGAATCGATTTTTGCTGGTGTGTAAAAAAAACAGCAGAATTATTTCCAATGTAAAAGCCCTCAAATTCCTTGTATGCAAAAAAAAACTGTCAAAAAATTAACAATTCTCTTGAAAATTTGTCACTGACCATCTATAATTTATCCTAGCGGAATTTGTTATATTTTTTACATTATTCACTATGTACCATGTCAAAAGATGTGGTAACAAACTTTATAGATGGAGGGCAAAAAGGATGAATAGTAGTAATGATAGCTTGGCAATGCAGCGTATTACCAAGTTAGTCGATGAGAACAGTTTCATGGAAATCGGTTCTCTCGTAACCGCAAGAAATACAGACTTTTAATCTTGCAGACACAGATACACCGTCCGATGGTGTAATTACCGGACACGGTCTGGTGGATGGCAATCTGGTATTTGTATACAGCCAGAATGCAGCTGTATTAAACGGTACTATCGGAGAGATGCATGCAAAGAAGATTGCGGCCGTATATGACATGGCAATGAAAATGGGAGCACCGGTGATCGGATTTATCGATTGCGCCGGAATGCGTTTACAGGAATCTGTGGATGCGTTAAACGGATTTGGTGAGATCTACGCAAAGGAGGTTGCAGCATCCGGCGTTGTTCCGCAGATTTCCGCTATTTTCGGGAAGCTGTGGCGGTGGACTTGCAATTCTTTCTTCATTATCTGATTTCGCATTTATGGAGAGCAAAGGAAAAATGTTCATCAATTCCCCCGAATGCGATCGAGGGTAACCGTATTGAAAAATGCGATACTTCTTCCGCAGAGTTCCAGAGTGAGAAAAACGGTTGTATCGATGCTGTTGGAACAGAGGATGAGATCATTGCAGAGATCCGCGAGTTAGTAAGCGTCCTTCCTTTAAATAATGAAGGAGATGTATACACATCTGAGTGTCAGGATGATTTAAACCGTGCATGTGAGAACATGGCAGCCATGAAAGGCGATCCAAGATATTTATTAAGTGAGATCTCAGACGGACATGTATTCTTTGAAAAAAGAAAAACTATGCAAAAGATATGGTAACCGGATTTATCCAGTTAAACGGAATGACAGTCGGCGCTGTTGCAAACTGCTCAGAAGTTTACGATGAAGAGGGCAAAAAAAAAAGCAGAGGAGTTCTCCGGAGCTCTGACAGCAAGGGATGCAACAAGGCAGCAGAGTTCGTTAACTTCTGTGATGCGTTCGAGATCCCGGTATTGTCTTTAACAAACGTAAAAGGTTATGCAGCTACTGTCTGTGCAGAAAAAAGGACTTGCAAAAAGCACTTGCACGCATGACAATGGCATTCGCTGATGCAACCTGCCCGAAAGTAAACCTGATCACCGGAAATGCAATCGGAAGCGCTTATGTGACAATGAACTCCAAAGCAATCGGAGCGGACTTTACATATGCATGGGAAGATGCAAAGATCGGTATGATGGATGGCGAGCTTGCAGCAAAGATCATGTACGCAGATGCATCTGCAGATGAACTCGCAGCAAAAGCAAAAGAATATGATGCATTACAGTCAAGTGTTATGACTGCAGCAAGACGTGGTTATGTAGATCTTATTTTAGATCCGGCAGACACCAGAAAATACCTTGTAGATGCATTTGAATTATTATACACAAAATGTGCAGGTGTACCGGACAAGAAACATGGAACAAAATAGAAAGGTGAAGTTATGAAGAAAAAATTATCTCTTATGCTTTGTCTTTTGCTTTATGGTTCTGGCAATGACAGCATGTGGAACGGATCCTAAGAGCGTTGATTATTTTGGTATGAGTTATTCTGATATCCAGGATAACATGGAGCAGGAACAGTATCTGCGCTTGTTTCGTTTTCAGATGAAGATATACAGAGTGGTGTAGAATATTATGACTCAAACGGAATGGATGCATTTGCCCACTTACTGACATCCTGGGGTGAAACAGTTTCAGATCTGGGTTCCTATCAGGGACTTGGAGATCTTACTGTGACAAAAGCACAGAAGACTGTGACTGCAGACCAGGTTTTACATTTCTCAGACAGAGATGTAGTTGTTTCTTATGTATATGAATACAATTACGAGACAGAAGCACCGGAACTTACAGATGCAAGTGCAGATCTTGTGTATTCACTTGGCGAGAAAATGGAAAAAGCCGGTATGAATACATTGATGGGAATGGGAACCGTATTCGTGGTTCTGATCCTGATCAGTCTGATCATCAGCTGCTTTAAAGTGATTCCGTATTTACAGAACAAAAAAGCAAATGCTGGTGCGAAGAAAGATGTGGCAGATCCGGTTGTAGAACAGATCGAGCAGCGTGAGGAGACATCCCAGCTTACTGATGATTTAGAACTGGTTGCAGTTATTTCTGCAGCAATCGCAGCGGCAGAAGGAACATCAGCAGATGGATTCGTAGTACGTTCTATCCATAGAAGATAGGCGAAGCAGACAAGTTATAATAAATATATGTCGTAAAAAAGTAATGATCACTTAGAGGATGATTCAATGAAAAGCTATACAATTACAGTTAATGGTAACGTATATGATGTTACTGTAGAAGAGAATGGTGCTGCAGTAAGTGCACCGGCAGCAGCACCGAGACGTGCAGCAGCTCCGGCCGGCAGCAGCTCAAGGCAAACCGCAGCACCGGCAGGTGGCGCAGGTAACGTAAAGATCGAAGCAGGTGCAGCAGGAAAAGTATTTAAGATCGAGTCTTCTGTTGGCGCATCTGTAAAGAAAGGTGACACAATCTTAGTTCTTGAAATCATGAAAATGGAGACACCGGTTGTTGCTACCGAAGATGGTACAGTAGCAAGCATCAACGTAAGTGTTGGTGACATGGTAGAAGCAGGTGCATTACTGGCAACTTTAAACAACTAATTTTAGGAGGATAACAATGAGTTATTTTACTGAGACAATGGGCAACCTCCTTCATCAGACTGCCTTTTTTAACCTGACATGGGGAAATTTCGTAATGATCTTAGTTGCATGTATTTTCCTGTATCTGGCGATTGCAAAAGGGTTTGAACCGTTGTTACTCGTTCCGATCGCATTTGGTATGCTTCTGGTAAACATTTATCCGGATATCTTTGCAGCCCGGAGCAGATGAGTAACGGTGTCGGTGGTTTATTCCATTATTTTTATACCTTAGATGAATGGTCAATCCTGACCATCCCTTATTTTCCTTGGCGTTGGTGCGATGACCGATTTTGGACCTCTGATCGCAAACCCGATCAGCTTCCTTTTAGGTGCAGCAGCACAGTTTGGTATTTTTGCCGCATATTTCCTTGCAATCCTGATGGGATTCAATGATAAAGGCAGCAGCAGCCGTTTCTATCATCGGTGGTGCAGATGGTCCTACTTCAATATTCCTTGCTGGAAAACTTGGACAGTCCGGCCTTATGGGACCGATCGCTGTAGCAGCATATTCTTACATGGCACTGGTGCCGATCATTCAGCCGCCAATTATGAAGTTATTTACAACGAAAAAAGAACGTGCGATCAAGATGCAGAACTTACGTCCGGTATCCAAACTGGAGAAGATCTTATTCCCAATCGTAGTAACTATCGTAGTATGTCTCATCCTTCCGACAACAGCCCCGCTCGTTGGTATGTTAATGCTTGGTAATTTATTCCGTGAGTGTGGTGTGGTTCGTCAGTTATCTGAGACAGCATCTAACGCATTGATGTATATCGTTGTAATCTTACTTGGTACTTCTGTTGGTGCATCTACAAGTGCTGAGGCTTTCTTAAATGCAACAACTTTAAAGATCGTTGCACTTGGACTGATTGCATTTATGTTTTGGTACAGCAGCCGGAGTATTGTTCGGTAAATTATTTATGCTGGATTACCAAGGCAAGATTAATCCCTCTGATTGGTTCTGCCGGGGTATCTGCCGTTCCTATGGCAGCGCGTGTATCACAGAAAGTTGGTGCAGAGGAGGATCCTACGAACTTTTTACTTATGCATGCAATGGGACCTAACGTTGCCGGTGTTATCGGTACAGCAGTAGCAGCCGGTGTATTCATGGCAATCTTTGGAATTTAATCAGACGGCAGAACAAAAACAGGTTCGCTGTATAAGGAGGAAAAAATGGCTGAAGTTGTTAAAAAACCTTTAAAGATTACTGAGACAGTATTGCGTGATGCACATCAGTCTCTTATAGCTACCAGAATGACAACCGAGCAGATGCTTCCTATCGTAGACAAAATGGATCAGGTTGGTTACCATGCTGTAGAGTGCTGGGGCGGCGCTACCTTCGATGCTTCCCTTCGTTTCTTAAAAGAGGATCCATGGGATCGTCTTAGAAAATTAAGAGATGGTTTCAAAAATACGAAATTACAGATGTTATTCCGTGGACAGAATATCTTAGGTTACAATCATTATGCAGATGATGTGGTAGAGTATTTCGTACAGAAATCTATTGCAAACGGAATTGATATCATCCGTATTTTCGATTGTCTGAATGACCTTCGCAATCTTCAGACAGCAGTAAGCGCATGTAAACAAAGAGAAAGGTCATGCGCAGGTTGCATTGTCTTATACTTTAGGAGATGCTTATACCTTAGAGTACTGGACCGGATATGGCAAAACAGTGTTGAAGAGATGGGAGCAGACTCTATCTGTATCAAAGATATGGCCGGACTTTTAGTTCCTCAGAAAGCAGACGAGCTGGTTCAGGCATTGAAAAGATGGATCGATATCCCGATTAGAGCTACATACACACTATACATCCGGTGTAGCATCCATGACTTACATGAAGGCTGTAGAAGCAGGTTGTGACATCATTGATACTGCAATGTCTCCATTTGCAATTGGAACATCCCAGCCGGCTACTGAGGTTATGGTAGAGGCATTCAAGGGAACCGAGTTTGATACAGGTTTAGACCAGAACAAACTTTAGCTGAGATCGCTGACTACTTCCGTCCGATGCGTGAGAAGAAGCGTTAGAGAGTGGTCTAATGAACCCGAAGGTTCTCGGCGTAAATATCAAAACTTTGTTATATCAGGTACCAGGTGGTATGTTATCCAACCTGATCTCCCAGTTAAAAGAGCAGGGCAAAGAGGACAAATACGAAGAAGTACTTGCAGAAGTACCTCGTGTCCGTAAAGACCTCGGTGAGCCCCCTCTGGTAACTCCTTCTTCCCAGATCGTTGGTACACAGGCTGTATTCAACGTATTGATGGGCGAGCGCTACAAAGTAGCAACCAAAGAGACGAAAAGATGTACTGCTTGGAAAATACGGACAGACCGTAAAACCGTTCAATCCGGAAATCGTAGACAAAGTACTTGGCGAAGATAAGAAGAATGCAATTACCTGCCGTCCGGCAGACCTCTTAGAGCCAGAACTTGACAAGATCGAAGCTGAGATGAAACAGTGGAAACAGCAGGATGAGGATGTATTGTCTTATGCACTGTTCCCACAGGTTGCTACAGAGTTCTTCAAATACCGCGAGGCACAGCAGAATAAAGTAGATGCAACAATTGCAGATACAAAGAATGGTGCATATCCGGTATAATTAGAATATGATTGATGAAATGCCACGGCAGTATTTTAGGATGCTGCTGTGGCATTTTTGTTTTGCTGAAATATTGCTTTTACAAAGAAAAGAATTAGAATCATCCTATAAATGATAAAGGATATAAGAAAATGGAAAATTTTGAACGGAAAACGTCGCCGAAAAATGGCATAGATACAGAAAACTGGTTTATAGAAAGTTATCGCAGATATAAAGGTCATCCGATACGGATTCTGATAGCACTGTACAAAGGAAATTATCATAAATTTGTTATGGCAGTTATCTGTTTTTTTATAAAGCATGCATGTGTGTGGGTACTTCCAATCATAACTGCAAATATCATCAATGATGTGACACAGAAGAATCCTGATACCGTGAGAAATATCTGGATCAGTGCAGCCCTTGAGATTGGTTTGATCGCACTTAATATACCAAGGAATTATCTGTATACATCATATAAAAGCCTTGCAACACGTTACGCAGAAACAGGACTTCGTAAGGCATTGATCCGGAAACTTCAGCAGTTGTCGATCGCCTACCATGTGGAGACACAGTCTGGAAGGCTGCAGTCTAAGATTATGCGTGATGTGGAGGCGGTGGAGACACTTTCCACACAGATGTTCTTAAGCATTTTAAATATTGCACTGAATATCGGGGTTGCGCTGGTGGTCACAGCATCAAAAAAAGTAAGATCGTTTTGTATTTTTTCTGTTGACAACTCCGGTTGCGGCAATCACGATGGTTTCGTTCCGCTCGGTCATGAAAAAAGAAATACGGAATTTCGAAAAGAAATGGAAGAGACCTCTGCGCGTGTCATGGAGATGGTAGAACTCGTTCCGGTGACAAGGGCACATGCACTGGAGGAAGAAGAAGTCCATAAGATGAGCGGGCAGCTTTTTACAGTGGCAGAAAAGGGATATAAACTGGATCTGGTACAGGCATTATTTGGTTCAGTCGGATGGGCGGTATTCCAGGTGTTTCAGGTCGTCTGTCTGGCATTTACCGGCTATCTTGCGTTGCGTGGACGCATTATGGCGGGAGATATCACACTTTACCAGAGTTATTTTGCAACGGTGGTCAATCAGGTGTCTGCAATCGTTACATTGCTTCCGACAATCGCGAAAGGCATTGAATCTGTCAATTCCATTGGTGAGGTGCTCCTCTCAGAGGATGTGGAGCAGAATGAGGGGAAAAAGCAGTTAGAGGACGTAACTGGCACCTTTGATTTTGAAGATGTTTCCTTTCATTATAAAAACAGTGACAAACCGGTGTTAAATCACCTGAACCTGCATGTAAAACAGGGGAGACGATCGCATTAGTCGGGGAGTCAGGTGCAGGAAAATCGACTGTGTTAAATCTTGTGATCGGCTTTCATTTGGCGGACGGAGGGAAGGTCCTTTTAGATGGTAATGATATGAGGGAAATAGATCTGCGTACATACAGAAAACATCTTGCCGTTGTACCACAGACATCCATATTATTTTCAGGGACTATACGTGAAAACATTACTTACGGAAACGAACATGTTTCGGACGAAGAATTAGAACGTGTCATAAAGGCGGCAAATCTTACGGATCTGATGGAGAGTCTTCCAAATGGGGTTGATACCATGGTAGGAGAACATGGAGGAAAACTTTCCGGTGGACAAAGACAGCGCATTGCGATTGCGCGAGCACGATCCGTGATCCGGAGGTGATCGTACTCGATGAGGCTACGTCTGCTTTAGACAGTATTTCTGAAAAACTGATACAGGAAGCTTTGGAAAATCTGACGAAGGGGGAGGACGACATTTATTGTGGCACACCGGCTGTCAACAATTCGTGATGCAGATAAGATTGCCGTTCTTGCGGACGGACATTGTGTGGAATATGGTACGTTTGAGGAACTGATGGCACGAAAAGGTGAATTTTACAGAATGAAAATGATTCAAAGCTGACAAAAAGGAAAAGTTTTGATATAATAGAAATGTTGGTGTGCAGAGGCACATCATAAATTGCAGACGGTGTCATAAAATGACAGGAACGAGGGGTTATGGGCAGTAAGAATGATTTGAGTAATCGGATCAACGAGTCATACAGTAAATTGAGCAAGGGACAGAAACTGCTTGCCACCTATATCACAGATAACTATGATAAGGCAGTATTTTGACGGCGGCAAAATTAGGTGAGGTGGTCGAGTCAGCGAATCCACGGTTGTTCGCTTTGCCATGCATCTTGGATACCGGGGATATCCTGAATTTCAGCGTGCCTTAGAAGAACTGGTGCGCAATAAATTAAACTCCATTCAGCGTATGGAAGTTACTTATGGCAGGATCAGCCAGTCAAAAATTTTTAGAATCTGTTTTAAAGTCAGATGCGGAAAAAATCAACAGCACATTGGAAAAAATAGATCAGGCGGCATTTGAGATGGCAGTAGATACCATTTTGAATGCGAAACATATTTATATTATTGGAATCAGAAGCTGTGCGCCGCTTGCGTCGTTTATGGCATTTTATTTTACACTGATGTTTGAAAATGTACGTCTGATACAGACGAGCAGTTCCAGTGAAATTTTTGAACAAATGGTTCGTATTGGTAAGGAAGATGTAATCATCGGGATCAGTTTTCCGAGATATTCCATGCGTACCTTAAAAGCCATGGAGTTTGCAAATAACCGGAGCGCAAAGGTTATTACCATCACAGACAGCGTGCATTCGCCGATGAATTTGTATTCGTCCTGTAATCTGATCGCAGACAGTGATATGGCATCTATTGTAGATTCGCTGGTTGCACCACTCAGCGTGATCAATGCCTGATCGTGGCACTCTGTATGAAAAAAACAGAGAGATGTTGGCGAAGACATTAGAAATGTTAGAAGAATCTGGGATGAGTATCAGGTCTATGAAAATGATGAGATCAATGTGATTGACGATTCCATAAAAATGCGTTATGCAAAAATAGGAGAAGCGATTTTCATGAATAAAATCATTGTAATAGGCGGGGGACCGGCTGGAATGTTTGCTGCGATCGCCGCAGCGGAAACCGGCATCAGGTTATTCTGCTTAGAAAAGAATGAAAAACTTGGGAAAAAACTTTTCATTACCGGAAAGGGACGATGCAATATTACCAATGCGGGAGATATGGATAATCTCTTTGCAAATGTTATGACCAATGCAAAGTTCTTATATAGCGCCTTTTATTCGTATGACAATCAAAGAGTCATTGATTTTTTGAGAAACGGACTGAGGACAAAAACAGAGCGGGGCAACCGGGTCTTTCCGGTTTCGGATCATTCCTCGGATGTGATCGCAACATTGCAGAAAGTGCTGAAAGAAAAAAAGTAAAAAGTAATGCTGCATACACAGGTACAAAGTCTGCTTATGGAATCATCCGGAGAAGATGCACCGGAAAACATTGTCACAGGCGTAAAGCTGACAGATGGAACCACAATGCCGGCAGATGCAGTAATCATTTGCGACAGGCGGCTTTCCCTATCAGACGACCGGCTCTACAGGGGATGGTTACCGTTTTGCAAAAGAAGCAGGACATACCGTCACGGACATCCGGCCGTCACTGGTACCGTTTCTCGCAAAAGAAGACTATGTCCGGCAGATGCAGGGACTTTCATTAAAAAATGTGGAAGTACGCATTTTAAATGAAAAAAAACTGCTGTATCAGGAGTTTGGCGAGATGCTGTTTACACACTTTGGTGTCAGCGGGCCGCTGCTTTTATCGGCGAGTGCAGCTATCAAACCGTCTCTTACGGCCGGAGAACTTTCTATGTTTATAGATTTAAAGCCGGCACTTACGGAAGAACAGTTAGATCACCGTCTGTTAAGAGAGTTTGATGAGGCGAAGAACAAGCAGTTCAAAAACTCCATTGGTGGGTTTTTCCGGCTAAAATGATTCCGGTCATGCTGGATCTAGCGGAATCGATCCGGAGAAAAAAGGTCAATGAGATCACCAAAGAGGAACGCAGACATTTTATCGGACTGATCAAGGCATTCCCGGTCACACTGTGTGGACTCCGTGATTTTAACGAAGCGATCATCACGAAGGGCGGCGTGAAAGTAAAAGAAGTCAATCCGTCTACGATGGAATCAAAACTGGTGCCGCATTTATATTTTTGCGGAGAGGTGTTAGACCTGGATGCGATGACTGGTGGTTATAATTTACAGATTGCATGGTCCACCGGTTATCTTGCGGGAATCTCAGCGGCGCAGCCGGATGAAAGATAACAGATGATAAAGCGTTATAAATCTATGGATTGTTATGGACAAAAAAGAATAGGAAATAAAAAACACAGCAAAATGTAAAAGGAGAATAAAACATGAGTATGAATATTGCAATTGACGGACCAGCAGGAGCAGGAAAGAGCACGATCGCAAAAAGCGGCTGGCGAAAAAACTTGGATTTATCTATGTGGACACGGGTAGCCATGTACCGTGCGATGGCATACTATTTTTTACAGCATAATATTGATGCAAAAGATGAAAATGCGATCGCGGCAGCATGCCCGGACGTGGATGTCACGATCACTTATGAAAACGGAGAACAGCAGGTACTTTTAAATGGAGAGAATGTAAATGGTGTGATCCGCAATGAGGAAGTTGGAAATATGGCATCTTCCACAAGCGTCTATCCGGTGGTCCGCAAAAAGCTTAGTGGAACTCCAGCGTCAGCTTGCAAAGTCTGCAGAAAATGTCATCATGGATGGAAGAGATATTGGAACGTGTGTTCTTCCGGACGCACAGGTCAAAATCTATCTGACAGCAAGTTCTGCGACACGGGCAAAGAGAAGATACGATGAGCTGACGGAAAAAGGAGTAAGCTGTGATCTTGCAGAGATCGAAAAAGATATTATTGACCGTGATTACCGTGACATGCATCGTGAAACATCACCGCTTCGTCAGGCAGAGGATGCTGTTTTGGTTGACAGTTCGGAAATGAATATTGATGAAGTGGTAGATGCCATTTATAGGTTTATTCAGAAGGCAAAATAAAGGAAACATAAAATATGAAGATAACATTGGCAAAAAGTGCAGGTTTCTGCTTTGGCGTAAAGCGCGCGGTCGATACCGTGTATGAGCAGCTGGAAATGAGTGCCGCAGAGAGACACCCAATCTACACATTTGGTCCGATCATCCACAATGAAGAGGTGGTGCATGATCTGGAGGAAAAGGGTGTCGTGTTTTAAAGAGCGTGTTCACCGGCTGGTGGAGCGCTACAGTGCCGAAAGGGGACTGTCAGATTGTGATTGCCGGAAACGAACATCACCCGGAAGTACAAAGGAATCAAAAGATGGTCAAATTGAGCCTACCTATACGGATCAGAACCCGCGTCAGAAGATATTGAAAAATTACCGTTAAATCTGGGGAAAAAAGGTATGTATTGTAGCACAAACGACATTTAATTACAACAAATTTCAAGAATTAGTTGAAATTGTGAAAGAAAAAGGTTATGATATAAGTGTTTTAGATACAATCTGCAATGCAACCGAGGAAAGACAGACGGAGGCACGCAAAATTGCTGCCGTGATGTGGACGCCATGATTGTCATAGGGGGCAGAAATAGTTCCAATACGCAGAAGTTGTTTGAAATATGTAAAAACGAATGCAACAATACTTACTATATACAAACTGTAAAGGATCTGGATTTGACCAGCTTGAATCCACCGATAGCGTAGGTATTACCGCAGGGGCATCTACCCCAAACAATATTATTGAGGAGGTTCAAAAGAATGTCAGAAATGAGTTTGAACAAATGCTGGAGGAATCTTTTAAAACAATAAGAAATGGAGAAGTGGTAGAGGGTACCGTTATTGATGTGAAGCCAGATGAAATCGTTTTAAATATCGGCTACAAAGCAGATGGAATCATTACTCGTAATGAATATACGAACGAAGTCTAACGTTGATTTACAACACTGGTATCTGTCGGCGACACCTTAGAAGCCAAGGTTCTTAAAGTAAACGATGGCGAGGGACAGGTTCTCTTACTTACAAGCGTCTCGCAGCAGAGAAGGGCAACAAGAGATTAGAGGAAGCATTCGAGAATCAAAGAAGTATTAAAGCAAAAGTTACCAGGTACTTAGATGGCGGATTAAGCGTACAACAGTTGATGAACAAGAGTATTCATCCCGGCAAGCCTTGTATCTGATAGCTATGAGAAAGATTTAAGAAGTATCAAGGATCAGGAGATCGAGTTCGTGATCAGCGAGTTCAATCCAAAACGCAGAAGAATGATCGGTGACAGAAAACAGCTTTATTACTTGCTGAGAAGTGCTGAAAAACAGAAAGAACTGTTTGCAAAGATCAAAGTCGGCGATGTCATGGAAGGAACTGTTAAGAATGTAACAGACTTCGGTGCATTCATTGATTTAGGCGGTGTTGATGGATTACTCCACATTTCAGAGATGTCCTGGGGTAGAGTTGAGGATCCGAAGAAAGTATTTACTGTTGGACAGAAAGTTCGCGTATTTATCAAGAATATTAACAGATACCAAGATTGCACTCAGCATGAAATTTGAGGCAGAGAAATCCTTGGAATGGTGCTGCAGAGAAGTATGCGGTTGGAAACGTTGTAAAAGGAAAAGTTGCACGTATGACAGACTTTGGTGCATTCGTAGAGCTTGCACCGGGAGTTGATGCACTTCTTCACGTATCACAGATCTCCAAAGAGCACGTAGAGAAGCCTTCGGATGTATTAAAGGTTGGTCAGGAGATCGAAGCAAAGATCGTAGACTTCAACGAGGACGAGAAGAAGATCAGCTTGAGCATTAAGGCTCTTGCAGCTCCGGCTGAAGATGCTGAGACAGAGGAATAATTCACTGTAAATTTTCATAGGTAAGATAGTTGCCTTCGGGCAGCTTCTTATTGTTTAGGGGGTAAAAAGGAGTCTATGTTTGACAATTATGAAAAATTCAAAAAAAGACGTCTATGCTCTGACAAAAATCGATCTGAATTATTACAAAGAAAAACAGATGCGCAGACGAATTGATACGATTGACAAAGCATGGCTGCAGCAATTATGATGAGTATATCCGTGTGCTGAAGACAGACAAGGACAATTGAGGCATTTGTCAATTTTCTTACAATCAATGTTTCTGAATTCTATCGTAATCCGGATCAGTGGAAGCTGATGGATGAGAATGTTATTCCGAAACTTATCAAACAGCATGGAAAAAATCTGCATGTGTGGAGTGCAGCCTGTTCGACAGGAGATGAACCGTATTCTCTTGTCATGGCATTATCCAAACATATTCCGCTTTCCAACATTCATATTACAGCAACCGATCTGGACAAGCAGGTTCTTCAGAAAGCGCAGGTTGGTCTGTACAATGAAAAGAGCATTGCAAATGTGCCGCCGGAATTTAAACGCAAGTATTTTAAACAGATCGGAAAATCATTTCAGATTTCGGATGAAATCAAGCGCTGCGTGACGTTTAAAGAACACAATCTGCTAAAAGATCCGTATCCGAGGGATTTTGATATGATTCTCTGTAGAAATGTGGTTATCTATTTTACAGATGATGCAAAAGACATGATTTATAAGAACTTCCATCAGTCACTGAAGAGTCATGGGGTTTTATTTATCGGAAGTACAGAACAGATTACCAATTATAAAGAACTTGGATTTGACAGACTCAGCAGTTTTTTTTGAAAAAGAATGTTTAAACCAATAAAAATGCATGTTTTTATGCCTAAAACATAAGAACATGCATTTTTGCAGTCTTAAATTATTTTTTTTTCCCATCATAAACTTTTTAAGATGTATATCAATATTCGGCGCAACATGATATCAGAGGTACAAAATCATCCGTCACCTTCAAAATAACTGATTTTATCCTTATACATTTACGGAACTGCCGGTTTTTGTATAACACTGTTACTTGGGGAAGAAAAATTTGCATTCTTTGCGCGTATAACAGTTCTTGCTTTGGCATTTTCCCGTATTCTTTGTCCTTTTACAAATGAGGCGACACTTTTGTGTATTGCCATATCTTCTTTTTTCAGATAATAGTAATCCCTTTATAATCAGAAAATAAAATATTTGAGTTCCCCTTATATAGACCGGAATACAGAAGAGTTGTCTGGCTTTTTCCGATCATCAGATAAAAACAATAATGTCAGGAAACACGTTTAGGAACCGGAAAAATGTTTTGCATGGTGATGATCCATTCTCCCCTTCGGTTGCCGTCATATGCGTGGTAATGGTCGATCCGGTGGGAGGTCAGGATGGTGTACTGACCGTTTAAACAGCTTTAGATAAGGATAAAACAGAGAGCAGATCCATCATGTCAGAACATCTTCGTAATTATGAATTACGAAGAAGATGCATCGTTTTTTCTGTCTGGATTTTTCTGACATGCCTTGTATACATCTATCAGTTCACCACCGTCTTTTCGTCCTCGCGTTTTAAACCCAATGAAAGGATTCTATGGTTTTTTTGCTTATAGTTTTCCAGTTTCAACAAAAATTTGATCCTGAGAAACCGATTTATAGATGTCAACATATTCATAAGCGGAAAATGGTTCTGGTATTTTGTACTGGTCTGACATTTGTTTCAGGTACGGAATATCAAAACCGATTCCGTTAAACGTGAATGATCGTATCAAAATTTTGCAGATAATCCAAAATGCATGCCGAGTACATCCGATTCATCTTCCGGTTTTTCAGCAAAAACTGTTCAATACAGATCCGGTTGCTTTTGCGTCTGGCACATCCAATCATATAGAGTGATGGAATTTGCAGCTGAAAACCCGGTAGTTTCTATGTCAAAAAATAGAGTGTTCATCAAAATATCAGTTCTGCCAGTGAATTATCGTGCTGAAAGATCGGGGATTTCTTCATGCCAGTTTTCATAAAATCCTCCTTTTCCTTCATAATAAACGTTTGGATTTTATCACATATAAAAAGAAAAAACCAAAATCTCATTTTTCGGAATTATCTCAATAATTAAAAAGAATTGTCAAAATATTCTAAAAAAAATAAAAAATTTGGAATATGTATCATTTTTAAAAAGTGTGGTATAATCAATAGGATAAATGTTCTATACATATCATTTAGAATAGAAACAATTAAGAGAAAGTGGGGCACAAAATGGGTTTGAAGACATTTATAGGTGGCGTACATCCCTACGAAGGCAAGGAACTTAGCCAAGGATGCGCCAATTAAAGAAGTTTTACCCAAGGGCGAACCTGGTTTATCCATTGTCACAGCATATTGGTGCACCAGCCACTCCAATTGTCGCGTAGGGGATAGCGTAAAGAAAGGGACAGAAGATTGCAGAAGCCGGCGGCTTTGTATCTTCTCCGATTTATTCTTCGGTATCCGGTACAGTGAAGAAAATTGAACCACGGCGTGTGGCAGTCGGTGATATGGTGAATTCCATTGTAATCGAGAGTGACGATCAGTTTACGGAGTGTGAGTATTCACCGGTGGATGATGTGACATCCTTATCCAGGGAGAAAATCATTGATCGAATTAAGGAGGCCGGTGTGGTCGGTATGGGAGGCGCCGGTTTCCCGACACATGTAAAACTGTCTCCGAAAGAACCGGAAAAAATCGAGTATATTATTGCAAACTGTGCAGAGTGCGAGCCATATCTGACTGCAGATTACCGCAGAATGTTAGAAAATCCGGAAGAGCTGGTTGGAGGTATGAAGATCATACTGCAGCTGTTTGACCATGCAAAAGGTGTGTTTGGCGTCGAAAATAACAAACCGGATGCATTGAAAAACTGCAGGAACTTGTAAAGGATGAACCGCGTATTGAAGTATGTCCATTAGAAACAAAGTATCCGCAGGGAGGAGAGCGTCAGTTGATCTATGCTGTGACAGGACGTTAAATCAATTCCAAGATGCTTCCTGCAGATGCTGGCTGTATCGTAGACAACGTAGAGACGATCATTTCAATTTAGCATGCAGTAAAAGATGGAGTTCCTGTATGACAGCGAATTGCTACAATCACCGGAGACGCAATTACACCCCGTCAAACTTTTTGTACAGTATGGGTACGAGTTATACGAGGACTGGTGGAAGCTGCGGCAGGTGGATTTAAAGTACAGCCTGAGAAGATCATTTCCGGCGGTCCTATGATGGGATTTGCCATGTTTGGACTGGATGTTCCTACCACAAAGACGATCTTCTTCTCTGTTATGTCTTGGAAAAGATGAGGTGGCAGAGTTTGAACCGCTCGCATGCATCAGCTGTGGCCGGTGTGTGGAAGCGTGTCCGGAAAAACTGATTCCAAGCAGGCTTGCAAAGTTCAGTGAGCACGGACAAAAGGATGAGTTTGAAAAATGGCATGGATTAGAGTGCATCGAGTGCGGAAGCTGCAGTTTTGTATGCCCTGCACGCAGACAGCTCGCACAGTCCATTAAGACGATGAAGAAGCTCGTACTTTAGCAGATAAGAGAAAGAATAAATATAAACAATAAGAAGAGAGAGGTGGATTCCTGTGAGTGAGTTATATCATGTTTCATCATCACCACACGTTCGTTCCAAGGACTCCACAAGCCGTGTTATGCTGTATGTGATCATCGCGTTGCTGCCGGCAAGCCTGTTCGGTATCTGGAATTTCGGATGCAGGCACTACTTTTGATTTTAGTTACAATCGCATCCTGTCTTGCTTCAGAGTGGATCTTCAATAAGATCGTACATAAAAACAGCCTGCCGGATCTGAGTGCGGTTGTCACCGGACTTCTTCTGGCACTGAACCTGCCGGCAGGACTTCCATGGTGGGAGGCTGTGATTGGCAGTGTATTTGCCATTGTCATTGTAAAATGATGTTTGGCGGACTGGGACAAAACTTCATGAACCCGGCACTGGGTGGAAGATGTTTTCTGCTGATTGCTTTTGCCGCAGACATGACAAATTTCAAGAGTTCTAAGTTTGAGGCATATTCCCGGGGCAACACCGCTTGCCATGATCAGAAATGGTGACTTTCTTCCGTCAATGTCATGGATATGCTGACGGAAAGATTCCGGGAACCATCGGTGAGACATCCGTGATCGCAATCCTGATTGGTGCGATGATCCTGATTCTTCTGGGCGTTATCACATTACGGATTCCGGCTGCTTACCTGATTACATTTGCGGTATTTATGCTGATCTTTGGCAAGGAACCGATGAATGCCAATTATCTGGTTGCAGAACTGTGCGGTGGTGGTCTGATGCTTGGTGCATTCTTTATGGCAACCGATTATGTGACTTCACCGATTACACCGGCCGGTCAGATTATTTACGGTATCTGCTGTGGTCTGTTAACCGGTATTTTCCGCTGTTTCGGAGCAAATGCAGAGGGTGTTTCTTTTGCAATCATCCTGAGCAATATTTTAGTACCGATTATTGAGAAGTTTACAATTCCGAGAGCTTTTGGACTGGCAAAGGAGGCAAAGAAGAATGAATAAACAGATTATACATGACGCTTTGGTTTTGACAGCCTTTACCCTTGTGATCGGCGTGATTTTAGGAGCTGTATATGGAATTACAAAGACTCCGATTGACAAAGCCAACGAGCAGACCAAAAAAGAAGCGTATCAGGCAGTGTTTGCAGATGCCTCTGGGTTCAACCAGCAGGAGTGATGCGGATGCCGCAGACAAAATGGTTGCAGATGCAGGATATGACGATACGATTGACGATGTCGAGCAGGCCGTAGATAAGGATGGCAATGCACTGGGATATGTCATTACCGTTACCGCAAAAGACGGAAGTCAGGGAAGTATTACATTTTCCGTTGGTATCAAAAATGATGGAACCGTCAACGGATATTCGATTACCGATATTTCCGAGACACCGGGACTTGGTATGAAAGCAGAAGAGGAAGATTTCTACAGCCAGTTTGAAAACAAAACGGTAGACAAGTTTACGGTTGTAAAACAAAAACCGGCATCGGATGATCAGATTGAGGCAATTACCGGATCTACCATTACTTCAAAGGCAATGGCAAATGGCTGTAATGCTGCCATCTATTACTTCCAGAATGCGTTAGGGGAGGTGCTCAGTAATGAACAAGTATGTAGAACGTTTGTACAATGGTGTGATCAAAGAGAATCCTACTTTCGTTCCTGATGCTTGGTATGTGTCCGACACTTGCTGTCACATCTTCAGCGATCAACGGACTTGGTATGGGACTCTCTACCCTTGTGGTACTGGTTTTTCCAACCTTTTGATTTCACTGTTCCGTAAGGTGATTCCAAACGGCGTGCGTATGCCGGCCTATATCGTGATCGTGGCATCACTTGTTACGGTCGTACAGTTTCTGATGCAGGCATATCTTCCAAGCCTTTCTAAGGCACTTGGTGTGTATATTCCGCTGATCGTTGTAAACTGTATCATTCTTGGCCGTGCAGAAAGCTATGCATCCAAGAATGCCAATCGAATCTATTTTTGATGGAATTGGTATGGGACTTGGATTTACCATGGGTCTGACCATCATCGGACTGATCCGTGAGATCCTTGGTGCCGGAACCTTTTTCAGGACTTCCGTTCCTTTCCGCAATCAAAGGATTTACCCGATCACGATTTTCATCATGGCACCGGGAGCATTCCTTGTATTGGCATTCCTTGTAGCCGGAATGAATATTATCCGTAAAAAAGATGGAAGCAAAGGGCAAACCGCTTGCAGAGCCGGCAGGATGTTTATCCGGAGACTGTGCACACTGTGGTCAGTCCGCACTTTGTACAGGAAAGAGTGCAGGAGCTTCTGATCAGGAACAGGCATAAGGAGGGAGAGAGACGATGAGTACATTAGCTGAACTGGTTTTGATCGCGGTAGGTTCTGCGATCGTAAACAACGTAGTATTGAGTCAGTTCCTTGGTATCTGTCCGTTCCTTGGTGTATCCAAGAAAACAGAGACAGCTGCTGGTATGGGAGGCGCCGTAATTTTCGTTATTACGATCTCTTCTTTCATTACCGGACTGATCTATAAATTTATTCTGGCCAATCCGTTTCTCGTGAAAAAGGGAATTGATCTGACCTATTTAAAGACCATTGTATTTATTCTGGTTATTGCAGCACTGGTACAGTTTGTAGAAATGTTTTTAAAGAAGAGCATGCCATCACTGTATCAGTCACTGGGTGTTTACCTGCCGCTGATTACCACAAACTGTGCGGTACTTGGTGTAGCCTTAAAAACTGTGTTACTTATGATTACAATCTCTTAGAGGGTTGTTGTTTACGGATTTTCCACAGCATTTGGTTTCTTTATCGCAATCGTATTGATGGCGGGAATCCGTGAAAAAATTGAGTACAATGATATCCCGAAGACATTTAGGGTACAGCGATTGTTCTGATCACTGCCTGCCTGATGTCCATTGCCTTTATGGGATTCTCAGGAATGATTTAGGAGGAAAAGACGTATGATAACTGGAATTATTGTCGCAGCTGTTGTTGTCGGCTGCGTAGGAATTATTCTTGGATTTTTCCTTGGAATCGCCGGAGAAAAGTTCAAGGTAGAGACTGATCCGAGAGAGAAGATGCGATCTTAGAAGTTCTCCCGGGAAATAACTGTGGTGGCTGTGGATATGCCGGATGTTCTGGACTTGCTGCGGCAATCGCAAAGGGAGAGGCACCGGTCAATCAGTGTCCGGTTGGTGGAGAGCCGGTTGCCACAAAGGTTGGCGAGATCATGGGTGTTTCTGCCGGGGCTTCGGTAAAAAAGTCGCTTTTGTCAAATGTGCCGGAACCTGTGAGAAAGCAAAACATGATTACGAGTATACCGGAGTGGAAGATTGTGCGGCAATGGCATTTGTTCCAAATGGCGGACCAAAGTCCTGCAATTATGGATGTCTGGGATTTGGAAATTGTGTGAAAGCATGTCCGTTTGATGCGATCCATATCGTAGATGGTATTGCAAAAGTCGATCCGAAGGTCTGCAAGGCCTGCGGAAAATGTGTGGCTGCATGTCCGAAGCATCTGATTGAACTTGTACCATATGAGGCAATGCACCTCGTACAGTGCAGTTCCAAAGACAAAGGGCAAGGATGTCATGAGGCATGTTCCGTTGGATGTATCGGATGTTTCTTTTTGATCTTCAAAAAATAAGTTATTTTATGATAAAAATATCACTATAACAATATATTTTTTGTGAAAATTATCAAAGCGCAAAATGGAACTTATTTAAAATGATAATTGTACCGGATGCAACAAATGTGTAAAGAGATTGTCCGGTATCTGAAGAAAAAGATGTAACAGTTGACTCTGAAAATGTATTGCATGTGGGGCATGTTTTTGCATGTGAGCATAATGCCAGGTATCAGGATGACACAAATCATTTTTACAGCATTAGAAGCAGGAAAAAAAGATTTCTGTTAAAATATATTACAAGAAAAAAGGTGTAAATCATCAGTTTTCTTTCGGATATCACGACATGGATTTTAAATATATTACCATCAGTTTCCATGTCCCGGCAGTTGTCAATTATGTGGAAAAATATATTCCGGAATTACTGCCGAAAATGATGCCGATTCATAGTCCGATGATGTGTATGGCAATTTACATAAAAAAATATTTAAAATGTGATGATGAACTTGCATTTATCAGTCCATGTATCGCAAAAGAAGACAGAGATTACAGATCCAAATTGCTATGGCTATGTAAAATATAATGTGACATTTAAAAAAGCTTTTTGAAACGATTGGAAATAAATATCAGGGCTGTAAGGAATATGAGGACGAACTGGAATATGGCATGGGTGCTCTTTATCCGATGCCGGGTGGTTTAAGAGAAAACGTAGAACATTTCCTTGGAAAAGAACAGGTGGTAAGACAGGTAGAAGGCGAAAAGGAAGCCTATCGCTATCTGCATGAGTATTTAGAACGTATCAAAAAGAATAAGAGACAGCCGTTTATGGTCGATATTTTAAACTGCTCTAAAGGGATGCATCTATGGAACAGCTACTGAGTTAGAGCGCAATACGGATGATGTTATGCTCACACTCAGTGATATGAGAAACAAAACGGCAAATGCAGGAGCAGACGCGAAAAGAGGATTGTTTGGCAAGAAGACAAAGAATGGTTCACCATGGGACGAATCCGTACCGGAGAAGGATCGTTTGGTAAATCTGATGAAAGCATTTGAAGATTTAGATATCAATGATTTTGTACGCAAATATACAAACAAAAGTGTTGAGATTAAAGAGCCTGCGGAGCATGAAATGCAGGAGATTTTTGCTTCCATGAATAAGACGGATGCTGCCAGCCAGAAAATGAATTGTGAGTCCTGTGGTTATTCTTCCTGTCGCAATATGGCAAGGGCAATTTATAATGGTGTAAATGTCAAGGAAAACTGTGTACATTATGTCAAGAGTGTTGCGGAGAATGAAAAAGAAAAGATCCAGAATCTGATGGAAGAGGAACAGCAGAAACAAGAAATTCATAATCAGAAACTTGCCGATATTACAGAACAGTTTGTATCTTTGAGTGAAAATATTGATCAGCTGGGTGACGCGAATGAAACTTCGGCAAATGAGGCGACCACGCTTGCACAGCATATTCAGGAGATCTCAATTTCTGTCAGGAGTTAAACAGTTCATTGGCAACGATGTCTGATTTTATCAATATTTATAAAGCAAGCAATGAGGATATTTCTTCCATAGCAGGGCAGACAAATCTTCTTTCCCTGAATGCTTCCATAGAGGCGGCAAGGGCTGGAGAGGCTGGACGTGGATTTGCAGTAGTTGCAAAGTGAGATACGTGAATTGTCCGATTCGACGAAAAAACTGATTGTAGAGAACAATGCAAAAAGCAGAAGAAATCATTCTAAGATTAATGCAAGCATTGATTCTATCAAAGATCTGATTGAAAATATCAATGAAAATGAATGAGAAGGTGGCAACGATTGCAGCAACATCGGAGGAAATTTCGTCACAGACATCCTGTGTACAGAGTATGGCAGATGAACTGCGTGATGCGGTAGAAAATATTTAAGCAAATAGAATTGGTTTGCATAAAAAGCAGTAAAAAAAGTGACATTACGTTTCCTGCCAATATTATATGACATAAAAACATCCGGCAACTAAAAAGGTCTGCCGGATGTTTTTTGATCAAATAGATTTAAAACTGATTTTGTGTAAATATTACAAGCTCCTGCATCTTTGAGGCAATAGTATCAAGGATATCTGTATTTTTATTTTCGGCTTCTAATGTTTCGTGTGCATGAGCAGTAAAGCTCTTCTGAGATGGCAGAGAGTGTCTGGACGGAATCAGAAATGACCTGGTTTGCATCTTTTAACTCTGAGGTACTTACGGTCAGGTTCTGGATACCACTCTGAATGGAGAGCGTGTTTTCCCTGAATCGAGGAGAAACTGTTTGCCGTGTTTTTAGCACTTTCTTTTTCCTGATTGATTCCATCGATCATTTGCTGGATGACTGTGACAACTTCGTTGATAGCTGAAGTAACATTCTGGATCAGTTCCGTGATCTTTACAGTTGCTTCTTTTTTGTCTGGGAAGCCATTCCGGTAATCTCTGATGCAACCACTGCAAATCCCTTCCCGGCATCTCCGGCTCTTGCAGCTTCAATACTTGCGTTTAATGCAAGCAGACTGGTCTGGGAAGTGATACCGCCGATCAGTTCCACGATAGAATGCATTTCTTCCATGTAATGGTTCAGAGTTTCTAACTTTGATGCGGCATCCACGCTGTTTTGGACAGAGGTATCTACCTGGCTGGCGAGAAGCTGCATGGAACTACTGCCTTCTGTCACGATATCTAAAGTGTGTTTCATGTTTGCATCGATCTGCTGTGTTACATCATTGACGATCACAATCTTATCCTGAATTTCCTGTGTCTGGGAACCCTGTTCCATTACGGCATTCGTTGCTTCGGCAGCACCGCTTGATACTTCCTGCATTGCATGCTGTGTGGTCTGAGCTGCAGTGCTCAATTTATCAAGCTCCTGATGGATGCTGTTGATCTTCTGATTGACGTGGTCTGATAATTCAGAGAGGTTTGCCAGCAGTTTTTCGGACTGTGACTGTGATTCCTCTGCATGCTGTATTTTCTGTGCCATATTGATATTTAATGTCTGTGATGTAAAATAAGAATAAATACCGACCATGATCATGATGACAACCTGGATCACGGCATTGTCCTGTCCGGAGTAGCCAAACTTTCTGGTCTGAGCCCCCATAATTGTAATGATGAGACTTTCGATGACTGTTCCGGTATTGATTATGAGAGAGTATTTGGCATCATTATAAACTGAGATGATTAAGATCATCGGGATAACAAATAAAAAATACGAGACCGTTGGTTGCAGTGAAGATTGCAAAACTGTAAAAAACAGCGAAACCGATGGCAACAAGATGCTGGATCGCGGGTGTTTCATGTGACTTATTCCAAAAGAAAAACTCTGCAATAACCGGTCCAAAACCCAAAACTGCGAAGATAATGATATATCCCCAGGTTTGAAGTCCGGAAAGCGCCTGGGATACAGAAAAGTGTCATGATACTTGAATCAATCAGATGTGCATACATACAGGTTTTGTTATTTCGTTCAAGATCGCTGAAAGTGGTTTGCTTCATAAATAAAGTCTCCTCTTATATATAGTTATTCAGTAGGAATAGTGAAAAACTTTGGTTCTATTGTACTACTTTTAAGTGGAAGATACAAGAAACTTACGCTGGGCTATTTGAAAATTCTTCTAAATAGGAAAGATAACGTTCAGACAGCTTTACTTTCGTATAAACTTCTGCATATTCCTTTGGCGGGAGTGTATCAACATAATTTTCGGGAAAATCCTTTTGATTCCGGCAGCCTTTGCGAGATCTACGGCTTTGTTATATGCCACGGCAGCCTTTTCCTCACTGGAATAAGTGCCGACAAGATAATTGCCATTGATGTGGATCATTGTGCGATATTTTGTGATCCCTTTCACGATATGACGCAAGACACCGTGAAAACGATTGATCACAAGAATATTGGCATAGCGATAGTCGTAAGAATCTCCATTTACAAACTGATAATCTCTTCCGGCAACCGCGTATGGACGGATCCCATAACGTGAAAGAATGGAATACTGCATTCCGTAATCACTGACAAAAAGATGTCCCTGCCGCTTCTGGATCTTATGGCTGGAATAATAAAAAGATCATCAATATCAAATTTTAATTCCTCATGTTCGGAAAGAAAATAGCTGAAATATCCTTTGCGCAGATAGATCGGATTTTTAAAATAAAGTCCATTGTCCCGGAAATTAAGCAGAATGATGATTTTTTCATGAGGGAGAATATTTTTGTGTGAATAGACATTGTCAATGGTTATGACGGCGTCAGAAAGAGTCTGGGATGCTTCCTTATAAGCCAGATGCGCCATTTCTTCTGAAGCAAAACTTCCAAGGCTGATGTGTTTGCCGGAATAATTGATGCTTGTACGATAGTAGATGGTTCCATCTTTTTTTTGGCAGGAAAAACGCCTTTTAACATAAGAATTCTCCATTTCAAAAAATGTTATGGTGCATTAGTGAGTTGTATTCAGCATATCACGTTTCGAAGCAGGATGCAACCGGCTGCAATTTTGGTAAAATAATATTTTCATACGTTAAAGCATTGACATGAAGCAATCGTTTCCTATATAATGTTTAGAAAGTATTGGGAATCATACGAAAACGTATTGATATAATACCGAACAGTATTAGAACCCCGAAATTTGATTACGATGAATAAAAGATAAGAGGACGAAAAAATGGAATTAATGTATGCAAGCACAAGAGACGCAAATGAAAAAGTGACAGCATCACAGGCAATTTTAAAAGGACTGGCAAATGATGGCGGTTTATATGTACCGACTGAGATTCCGTCTTTGGATGTAAGCATGGAAGAACTTTCTAAGATGACTTATCAGGAGACTGCCTATGAAGTGTCAAACTGTTTCTGACAGATTATACAGAGGAGGAACTGAAAAACTGTATTAATGCTGCCTATGATAGTAAGTTTGATACAGAAGAGATTGCACCGTTGGTGGATGCGGATGGTGCGTATTATCTTGAATTGTTCCATGGTCCGACGATAGCTTTTAAAGATATGGCATTATCCATTCTGCCACATCTTCTGATCACTGCTGCAAGAAAGAAAAATGTCAAAAATGATATTGTGATCCTGAACTACTTCCGGTGATACAGGAAAAGCTGCTATGGCAGGTTTTGCTGATGTAAAGGGAACGAAGATCATTGTATTTTATCCAAAGAATGGTGTCAGCCCGGTACAGGAAAAACAGATGGTAACACAGAAAGGTGATAATACCTTTGTTGTCGGTATCCACGGTAACTTTGATCAGGCACAGACCGGCGTTAAGAAAATGTTTTCAGATACAGAGCTTGCAAAGGAGATGGATGCTGCAGGATATCAGTTCTCATCTGCGAACTCTATCAACATCGGTCGTCTTGTACCTCAGATCGTATATTATGTATATGCATATGCAAAATTATATGCAAACGGTGTGATCGCAAAAGATGAGAAGATTAATATTGTGGTTCCTACCGGTAACTTTGGAAATATCCTGGCTGCATTTTATGCAAAAATATGGGAATCCCGGTTTGCAAAACTTGATCTGTGCTTCAAATGAGAACAAAGTCCTTTATGATTTCTTCTCCACAGGCACATATGACAAGAACCGTGAGTTTATGCTGACAAGCTCACCGTCTATGGATATTCTGATCTCAGTAATTTAGAGCGTCTGATCTACCGTATTGCCGGAGAGGATGCAGCTAAGAATGCGGCATTGATGAAAGAGCTTAATACAACTGGTAAATACGAGATTACATCAGAGATGAAAAGAGAAACTTGCTGACTTTTACGGCAATTATGCGAGTGAGAAAGAAACTGCGGATACCATCCGCGATCTGTATGAGAAAACCGGTTATGTGATTGATACACACACAGCAGTTGCTGCATCCGTATATCACAAGTACAAAAAAGACACAAATGATGCGGAAACAAAGACTGTGATCGCTTCCCACAGCCAGCCCATTTAAATTCAGCAGAAGTGTTATGGATGCCATTGATCCAAAATATGATTCTTTATCAGAGTTTGAATTAGTGGATGAATTAAGCAAGATCGGTAACATAAAAATCCCGCAGGCAATTGAGGAGATCCGTAGTGCTGAGGTACGTCATAAGACGGTATGCGAAGTAGAAGAGATGCCAAAGGTTGTAAAACAGTTCCTCGGAATGTAAAAAGAATAGAAAACGGCTGTGCCCAAAGGCACAGCCGTTTTTATTCATAATAACAGTCACTCTATTGTTTATGATGTACCTGTTTACAGTTCATTATGAATCAACTCAAATATAAAATGTATTGTTCCGAATGAATAAACAATCGGTAACATATATGCCTCGTGTTCAAATGTGACCAGTTCATCTGTGACAACATTTGGAACATCAAGCTGCAGTTCAAGCCCTGTTCGTTTGACATATTAACGTTGAACAGACCATTATGGAGATTTAAGAAATCTTCGAGAGAAGACTGTACATATTCGTCAAAACTGTGAAAATCTTCATCGACATAACGGGATGCAAATGCAATGCAGGTGCTTTCCGGCATATCGATATAAGTACGAATGGAAAATTTACCATTGATCTGCTGCCTGATACAATAGTTTGTCGGATATTCTTTACAAAGTTCAGGGCGAACCGGTGAAAAATCATCCCCGATAAAACGAACGAGATCGTTAAATAAGAGATGCAGGAAAGAAAGCTCCAGGTGAAAGCGGACGCTCAGCAATAACAAAGAAATTTTCTACAAGGTGATCTACAATATCCTTCGTTTCAGCGGACACATCTGCATCGTAAAGTTCATTCTCAGACTGATAACCGATGATGAGAGACTGGAGCTGCTCATTATTAATAACACCATCATTTAATAATGCCTGACCAAGAAGTAAGAAATTAGGATTCTGTGTCTGCAGCAGCTCGTAACCTGAGGCTTCTGTCAGATAACCTTCCCGGATGGCAAGTTCACCGAAACGTTTGTCTTCATGTGTCTGCATGATAATTATGCGGTCCACTTCACTGGCTGACATATAGCCTGCATGCATGGCAAGGGTTCCTAATTTTGGATGTTCGTTATTTGCTTCCTGCATGGCATGCATCAGCTGTTCTTTTTTGTGATCCCGTGTGATAATAAATAGTTTCCGAAAAAAATTGAGCGTACATGTCTATCTCCCTTCAAATCTTGAAGTAATAATATGTTCGATCTGATCCGCATTGATCGGTTTCTGGATAAAATCACTGGCACCTGCCTCAATGGCTTCGCGGAGCTGGGACTGCGTACCAACAGAAGAGACAATAATGATAGTAGCATCTGGATCAAAATCAGTAATCTCATGTATGACAGCATTGCCATCTTTGATCGGCATAACGATGTCAAGAAATACAAGCGAAGGTGATTCTTTTTTGTAAATATCAATAGCATCCTGTCCGTTTGCAGCCTCTAAAAATGTTGGTGTGCCAAACTGGGAGAGGATATCCTTTAACTGTTTTCTTGCTAAAATAGAATCGTCACTGATGAGAATTTTTGTGTCATCAAATTTCATGGTTTTTTGCCCCCATCTATAAGTATGTTATTTTTATTTTACACTAATCGGCGCAAGAGTTCAATGTTTCTTGACCGAAAATATGGGATTTTATGTAAAAAAAACAAAACAAAACGTTCAGTTGCACCAATTTTATATTGTGTTTATAATAAAAATATGGGACAAAAGAATGTCAAAATAAGAATTTTTATACTGGAGGTTTAAAATGAAAGTAATGCTTGTATTTGACGCAGTGATTCTGCTTTTTGGGATTTATATGGTGATATCGTCACTTCAGATGAAAAAAAAGCGGCAGGATCAATGCTATGGTGATCGCTGAGGAAGAGATGAAAAATGTAAGGATACGGCGGGATTTATTGCATTTATTTACTGGAGAGAGGCGGTGTTTGGAGGAATCGTGGCACTGGTGGGACTGATTGGTATCATCAACGAACTCACAAATTTCTTAGGAAAACTGACGCTGCTGGAACTTGTGATTTTCCTTGGATCTTTTTGTGGTTTCAGAACAGTTTAAAGACTGCCAGGGAAAAATTCCTGCATATTTAAGATGTTGATCAGATGGCAGTCACACAGCCATCACATAAGCCGGTTATAGTAATGAATAGAAAAAATGTCAATTTGTGGGAGAAAATGGGACGTTATGGAACGTATTTTAGTTGTAGACGATGAGGACAAGATCCGTGCGATCATTCGAAAATATGGGAATTTGAAGGATATGAGATCGCGGAGGCACATGACGGAATGGAAGCAGTTGAAATCTGCCGGAAAGAAGATTTTGATCTGATCATACTGGATGTGATGATGCCGGAACTGGATGGCTTTTCCACCTGCCTGAAATCCGCAAGTTCAAAGAGATCCCTGTCATTATGCTTTCCGCACGCGGCGAGGAGTATGATAAGATCCACGGCTTTGAGCTCGGGATCGATGATTATGTGGTAAAACCGTTTTCACCGCGTGAACTGATGATGCGCGTAAAAGTTGTAATCAGCAGAAACAATAAAAAAGACGTACGGGACGGACATGAGATATTTCAGGCAGAAGGGCTGTTGGTTGATTTTACCGGACGAACTGTGACTGTGGATGGCAAGCGTGTGGAAATGTCGCCAAAAGAATACGAACTTTTGTTTTATTTAGTAAGAAAACCGCAATATTGCACTTGACCGTGAAAAGCTGATCACAGAGGTATGGGGGTATGATTATTATGGTGATGACAGGACCTTAGATACCCATATCAAACTTTTACGGAGCAGTCTGGGTGAATACCGCAAATTTTTAGTGACATTAAGAGGGGTGGGATACCGGTTTGAAGCATGAAAAAATCAGTATTAAATGGAGAGTATTTTACCTATCTGCTTGTCTTTACCGGAATACTTCTTGTCGTGTTATGGCTGATCCAGATCTGTTATCTGGATTCGTTCTACACCATGATCAAAAAGCAGGGAAGCAGAGCAGGTCACGTCGGCGGTTGCAAATATACTGACCTCGGATGAGGATGATAAAGACACTCTGATCCATGACATTGCAGCGAAAAATAATATGGCAGTCTATGTGACAAATACGGATGGAGATGAGATTTGCAGCGCAGAGTATATTGTAAATTCCAGACTTGCGGATATGCCGTCGGAACAGGTACAGTATTATTATGAACAGGCAAAAGAACATGGCGGGATTTTTAAAATCGAATATGAGGGCGGGATCAATCCGGAATTCTGGAGTGAAGATATGCCGGAACCAGAAGATGTGGCAGAGGGAGATTTAAAGTGGGAAGATAAAGAACCAATGGAACCTGCCACAGGAGGAACAGAAAACGGTAATGTAGCAGATGGACCCGATTCCACGGTTTTTTTGCAGAAACGCGGACAGGAACACATCAAAAGTGTGATCTATGTAAAAATTGTAGAGTGTGACGGTCAGGAAGAGATTCTGCTGGTCAATACGCAGCTTACTCCGGTGGATGCAACTGTTAATACACTGCGGATCGAACTGATATGGATTACTGTGATCATGATCCTGCTTTCACTGGGGATCGCTCTTTTAATATCCAGACAGATTTCCAAGTCACTGATCCGGATCAATGAGTCGGCGAAAGCACTTGCCAAGGGAGATTTTGATGTGCGTTTTGAGGGGAAAGATTACCGTGAGGTGGCGGAACTGTCCGACACGCTCAATGCAACGGCGAAAGAACTTGGCAAAAATGAGTCCCTGCGGCGGAACTGATCGCAAATGTATCGCACGATCTGCGGACACCGCTTACGATGATCATTGCCTATGCAGAGGTCATGCGGGATCTTCCGGGAGAAAAATACACCGGAAAATGTCCAGGTAGTGATCGATGAGGCCGGACGCCTGACAAATCTCGTGAATGATATGCTTGATATGTCAAAACTTCAGGCTGGTGTTATGGAAAAAAATGACACAGTATACAATCTGACAGAGAGCATCGAATCTGTTTTAGAGCGCTACAATAAATTAAAAGAGCAGGATGGCTACTGTATTCATTTCGAATATGACGGAAAAGTACAGGTAAAAGCAGATGAATACAAGATTTATCAGGTAATCTACAACCTTATCAACAATGCGATCAATTATACCGGGAAAGATAAAACGGTGTGGGTACGTCAGAAAATTTCAGGGGATAAGGTGCGGATCGAAGTGACAGACAGTGGGGATGGTATTGCAAAAGAGGCACTTCCTTATGTGTGGGACCGCTATTATAAGGTGGACAAGACACATAAACGTGCTGTGATGGGAACCGGTCTGGGACTTTCTATTGTAAAAATATACTGGAACTTCATCATGCCGGATACGGTGTGGTAAGCGAACCGGGATGCGGTTCGACGTTCTGGTTTGAACTTAAGATAGAACGATAGCGGATAAAAAACGCTGACCGGCGGGTCAGCGTTTTTCCATTGGAATATATTCTTTGTGTTCTCCGATGTTTTTGTAAGCAGGCCGCATAATCTTACCGTTGATGGCAACCTCTTCAAGACGGTGGGCACTCCATCCGGCGATTCTGGCGATTGCAAAGATCGGTGTGTAAAGTTCCACCGGAAGTCCTAACATGCTGTAAGCAAAGCCACTGTAAAAATCGACGTTTGGGCTGACACCTTTATAAATCTGACGCTCGTCTGCGATAATTTTTGGTGCTAAGCGTGATACGGCATCATACAGAGCAAACTCTTTTCATAGCCTTTTTCGGCAGACAATTTTTCTACAAAAGAACGGAAAATGCGGGCACGGGGATCTGAAAGGGAATATACAGCATGCCCCATGCCATAGATCAGACCGGCGTGATCAAAGGCTTCTTTATGTAATAAGGCTCTTAAATAACGACTGATTTCTTCCTCATCGCTCCAGTCGGAGAGATTCTCTTTCATATCCTCAAACATACGGACAACCTTTGATGTTGGCACCGCCGTGCTTGGGACCTTTTAGGGAACCTAAGGAAGCAGCGATCACAGAATAGGTGTCCGTTCCGGATGAAGATACCAGATGCGTGGTAAATGTGGAGTTATTTCCACCACCATGTTCCATGTGAAGGATCAGTGCGGTATCTAAAAAGCTTTGCTTCTAAAGGAGTAAACTGGCTGTCCGGACGCAGAATATGCAGAATGTTTTCTGCGGTGGAATACTCAGCTTTTGGCGGATGGATAAAAAGGCTTGCACCGTCATGGTAATGTTTGTAAGCCTGATAACCGTATACCGAAAGAAGCGGGAACAGACTTATAAGCTGTAAACACTGTCTGAGTACATTCGGAAGCGAAATGTCATCCGCAAGGTCATCATAGGAATAAAGTGTGAGAACACTCCTTGCGAGTGTGTTCATCATATCTTTGCTTGCATTTCATAATAATATCACGGACAAAACTGGTAGGAAGGGTACGATATTCACTGAGCATTTTCGTAAATTCCGTTAATTCCGTCCGGGCAGGAAGTTTCCCGAAAAGAAGCAGATAAGCGCATTCCTCAAAGCCAAAATGACTGTTTTCCGATGTGCCGTCGATAATATCTTTGACATTATAACCGCGGTAATAAAGCTCGCCGTCTGCCGGACGCAGCTTGCCGTCAATCATCTTTGTGGAGCATACATCAGAAATTTCTGTAAGACCGACTAAAACACCTTTTCCGTTCAGATCGCGGAGACCGCGTTTGACATCGTATTTTGCATAGAGAGCAGGATCAATTCTGGCACACTGCTCACTGAGCTTTGACAGATGCTGTAATTCGTGGGTGATTTCGCAGAAACGATTGGTAGTCATAAATAACCCTCCATGTTTTTTAATTCATTACTTTATAGCGATAAAGCATTTTAATCATCATATCATAAGTATTTCTTATGGCACAAGAGTTTTCTAAAAAACTTTTCATGAAAGCCGTTTTCGGGTAAAATGAGAACAAATCATTGAATGTTATACATAAATCAGGAGGAAAAAAACAGATGGATATAAAGAAACTGGCACAGGAATCGATTGCTGCAAAAGAATTTGCCTATACGCCGTATTCACATTTCAGGGTAGGAGCTGCACTTCTTACAAAGGATGGCGGGATATACCGGGGATGCAATATCGAAAATGCCGCATATACACCGACAAACTGTGCGGAGAGGACCGCTTTTTTTAGGCTGTATCGGAGGGAAAAAGAATTTACTGCGATTGCGATCAATGGGGATGCCAATGACTATCTTTATCCGTGTGGAGTGTGCCGCCAGGTTATGGCAGAATTCTGTGATCCGAAACATTTCAGGTAATCCTGGTAAATACGCCGGATGATTTTAAAATATTTACATTAGAAGAATTATTGCCGGGGGCATTCACAAAGCAGGATATTACAAAAGCCACCGGGAAAGAATTGTAAAATATATCAGGAAAACTTGACAGATGCTACGGAAAATAGGATAATTTTTGCGGATATGTTTGAAATCTGAAACAAAAGAGATAAAGGAGAAACAGACGGATGCAGGAGAGTTATGGAACAAGTCCCAGTGGAAATTTAAAAAGAAGCTGTACGGGGCATCAGTAATCCGGCATTTTTGATTCTGATGTCGAACGCAGAACAGTTTGAAACACATGTAGCTGAACTTGAAGAATTATATCCGGGCGTACCAAGCATCGGATGCATTGAATGAGTTACCAGACCAGTGTGACGGAAAAAGGTGTCAGTGTGACAGCATTTGAGGGTGTAGAGGCTGTGACGGATGTACTAGAGCAGGCATCCATTATGCCGGTGAAATATAAGCAGGGTGGAAAAGGCGCTGCAGAAGATAAATGCATCATCTGAGAATACTGTATGTATCGATTTTTGTACAGGAAACGATGCAGCAGTTCTTACGACCATGTACAGTATCCTTGAAAAAAGAAAATATCACTGACCGGCGGAACCGGGGATGGTGGAAAGGTTTCCGTAAATGGCACAGTATATACAGATGCGGATGTGTTTGCATTTGTAAAAAAATAATGGCGGCAAAGTCAGGGTTTACAAGGAAAATATTTATTATCCGAACCCACAGTACCGTTTTATTGCATCAAAGACAGACCGCAGCAAATACACAGTCGGCGAATTGAACGGAAAGCCGGCAAGACAGGCGTATCAGGATACGCTGGGAATCAGAGAACAGGATATTGTCAACCAGACATTTAAAAATCCGCTGGGCAAAAAGAACGGAAAGGATATCTGTATTATCTCTATCAGGGAAGTAGCAGGAAATGGTCTGCGCTGTTATCGCCAGGTCAATGATTCCGATGTACTTTATCTGCTTGAGACAAATGATTATCCTTCTATTGTCGAAGAAACAGTGCGACAGATCAAAGGAGATTTCGGAAGAATTTCCGGTATTTTTTCCATAAACTGTATTTTCCGCTATCTGTTCTTCTCTCAGGAACGTTATATGGATCAGTATTTAAAAACAATGGGAACACTTTGGCATGCATGCAGGTCTGGTTGGCTTTGGAGAACACTACAACAGCCAGTTTGTAAACCAGACCATGTCCTGTGTGGTATTTGAGTAGGGGGAAAAGTGCAGATGTTTCAATTCAAAAAACAGGTAAAAGAGACCAAAGAACAGGTGCTGCAGACGGAAGAAAAATTAAATCTGCATCCGTTGATACATGTATCGGACAGCCTGCTTGACTACCATAAAAAGTTATCATTGACGGAAGTAAATTCGCTGGATGAATTACAGGAGATTCAGAATACATTTCAGACCGTTTTAGAGGAAAACAAACAGCTGAAAGAGAAGCTTGGTTCTTTTCATGAGACGTTTGAGACAGTTGGTGAGACATCCGGACAGTTTGCCGGTGTAAGGGAAGATATCACAAAAGCGGTGGAAGAGGCACAACAGAAAGTTGGCAGCTTAAAGGAGAGTTCCGGGGAAGTGCAGGAACATTTTGACGAGATCCAGCGCACATTTGAAGATTTTCAGGCTTCTGTACAGAAAATCAAGCAATGTATGGGACAGATCATTTCAATTGCCAATCAGACCAATATGCTCGCACTGAATGCGTCAATTGAGGCGGCGCGTGCAGGAGAGCAGGGAAAAGGTTTTGCTGTTGTCGCAGCAGGAAGTAAAAATCTGGCAAGTGAGATCAAAAGTCTTGTCAGTTCCGTAGATGGAAGTATTGTCGAAGTGGAACAGGATACGGAAAATTTGAATCACAGTATCACAACATCGAAAAGAATCGCTCGGGAAGAGTTTAGAGAGTGCAGATAAGAAACCTATGAAGTGTTTGACCGCATCACAACAGCAGCCGGCGGAGCAGATCAGTTGCAGCAGGAAATCGCAAAGGTGCTTGATGATTCAAGAGAAAAATTAGCCGATGTAAACGGTTCACTTGAGCGTGAAAAAGCAGAGTATGATACGGTGTGCCTACACATAGAACGTGCAAATGATCTTGGAACCCAAAAGAGTACCATGTTTGAAAATATGGAGAATTTACTGGTGCAGATCGCTCCGATTGCAAAAAAGAGTTGGAACAGGAAGAATTGATGACATTATTTTACAAAAACTGATTGACAAAAATAACATTGTGTATATTTATATTAGCGGAATTTTTAAAAAATACCCTGATTATTTTAAAGGAAAAGAGGTTAAAGAGCAATGGCAAATATTGATTTAAGCAAGTATGGCATTA
>VOFB01003510.1_pt1 | contig 51418 bp, 51 predicted proteins | sample 5384141 | NCBI WGS metagenome assembly VOFB01 (sample SAMN12384721, study PRJNA508395) | human gut metagenome | isolation source: healthy gut A | host: Homo sapiens | reverse complement strand
GGGTCAAACCTAAATGGGTATAAAGAGTCCCAGCGGAAACGCCGAAGGATTCTTTAAACTATGAACAAAAAGCTATTCTCCCCCTTGAAGGGGGAGAATAGCCTTCTGCAAATGAAAAGAATAGATGAATTTCTTGACAGTAAATGAGCAAATCGAAATTTTGCACAAATTCAATAACGGCGCGCGATGCGCCCCTACAATGTTGCGGAAAAAGGAACTGCGCATTATGCCGCCGTACCCGTAGGGGCGCGCATTGCGCGCCCGCGTTTTGTGCAACATTCGCTTTTTGCTCAATGATTGTTCTTGATTTTGCGATTCAAAGGCCAAGTTTGCTTATGGGCAAGCTGAGGAATCCCGGCGGGAACGCCGGGGATTCTTTAGACTGTAGACAAAAAGCTATTCTCCCCCCTAAGGGGGAGAATAGCCCTTTCCACAAATGAAAGAATAGTGCAGACTATGATGGAGGGGAAAGCGGGTTACGCGCGGACGTTTTGAACGGGGGGTGTGGCGGATGGGCTTCCACTCGACATGCACCAGCAGCGCGGTGAGCGTGATGGGAATATAGGAGAACATGAACAGCGGGAAGAAGGGCAGATACATCACCTTTTTCAGCGGGAGACGGGGATGCGCCGCCACTCGGCGAGAACGGTGAGCAGGCCGTAAGCGAACATCACGCCATAGCTCCACGTCAGCATATCCAGCAGGGAACGGGCGACGTAGCGGAGCATGAAACGGGCGAGGAACGACGGCAGGGAGAGCATCGTCACACAGCAGAAGAGATTGATGAAGACGGCGGCGGGTCAGCAGCGTACAGGGCGCGACGGTCATCAGCATGTCGTAGCAGGAGAAGCGGATCGGCCCGCGCAGACAGCCGCGCAGAAGCGGCATCCCGCAGTGGGCGTTGACCTGATAAAACCCTTTGGCCCAGCGCATGCGCTGCCGCCACGACTGGGAGAAGGTGACGGGCTGCTCGTCGTAGAGAATCGCGTCGTCGCAATAGCCGATGCGCCAGCCCTTCGTCGCGCAGACGGTGGAGAACTGGATGTCTTCGGTGAGCAGATGATACGGCCAGCCGCCGTTTTCTTCGATGATTTTGGAGGAGACCAGAAAGCCCGTGCCGGAGATGGCGCAGTTGGTATGCAGCTTCATACGGGGATAGTTGAGGAAGCGCGCCTCGCGCAGAAACCAGATGGAATACCCGGCGGAAACCCAGCTCGAAGCGAAATTCTTGGAATTTCGATAGCTGGTGAGCACGTCATACCCCTGCGCGAAGGTTCGATCCATCGCGGAGACGAAATGCGAATCGACGATATTATCCGCGTCGAAGACGAGGAACGCATCGTAATCGGAGAGGGGACGGCGGGAGCGAATCTGACTGAACAGCTCGTTGAGCGCGTAGCCCTTGCCGACCTGATAGGGGTTGAAACGCTCAAACGCGATGGCGCCCGCCTGACGCGCGACGCGGGCGGTGGCGTCCGTGCTGTTGTCGGCCAGGACGTAGATATCCAGCAGCTCGGCCGGGTAATCCTGCGCGCGGAGGCTGGAAATGAGTTCGCCGATGACGCTTTCCTCGTTGCGGGCGCAGATCAGCGCGGCATAGCGGCGGCTCGGTTTGGCGGGCGTCTGCCGCGCGGCCTTCCTTCTGTCGCGGCGGCAGAACGCAAGGCCGTAAAGCGTGTAGAAAACCTGATACAGATAGGCTAAAAAGAGCAGCATGCCGACGATAGTATTGACCTGATCCAAAAAGCGAAGCATAAGCGGATTCCTTTCGTAAAGGTTTGTTTATGTTTTTACAAAGTACACGCCTTGGATATAAATGTCAAGAGCAGGAGAGAAATGTGACGCAATTTCGTCCGCTGTTACGCCGAACGACGAATATAAATGGCGAAAAGCGACAACAACGGGCGCGGCAAAAACCGTGCCCGTTGTCGTCTTTTTGTATAAAAAATGATTACTTACTGTTCGCCGGGATGGAAGAACGATCCTTGTCGTCGAAGACGAGCACCTTGATCTTCTTGTTGCTGTCGGTCAAATCCCAAATCCATTCGGCGTTGATGCCGCCGTCGGCAGATTCGTCGTGCGCGAGGCAGATGTTGCCGCGCGAGGCCTTCTGCCCCAGCTTGTCCGCCATGAGGGAATAATCCTTGCCGTTTTTCTTGGTGGTCGGGATTTCGCAGAGGTGATAGTTGCCGCTGATGCGAACGGTGTACTTGCTGTAGCCGCCGGAATTCTCGATCGTGCCGCGGCGGGTGACGGTGATAAACTCACCGGCGGGCGTTTCACGATGCAGGTATTTGACGGTGGGCAGGCCGGTGGAGACCGCGCAGGAGCCGATGCGCTCGCCGTTCTTGTAGACGGTCAGGGTCTGCGCCGCTTTGTCGATCACAAGGCCGTACATGTTGCTCGGCTCGACCGTGCGCAGCGTTTTGGTGCGGATATAACCGCGGACGAACGCGCCGTCCTCATTGCGGTAGGCTTCACGACAGACCAGCCGTCATCCAGATCCTCAATCAGGTTCAAGCCCTGGCTCAGGCCGGAGACAGAGCCGATCTTCTTGCCGTTGTCGGTGGAATTATAGATGTAGGCGGATTCGGATTCGCCGACGTTCACGCTGACCATCGTGCGGGTGAGCGCCGCCCAGATGTCCGCGTCGCTCGCGTTGGCCGTCAGCCCCCAGTAGCCCGCGTCCGCCTGATCGACGGTATCGCTCACGCCCACGCCGATTTCATAGCCCTGCTCGCCGAGCGTGGTCTTGCTCGAAGCGACATATTCCACCACCTTCTCCTTTTTGCCAGAGGAAGACGGTTTGGCGGGCGCGGCAGAGGAGCCGGAGGAAGACGGGGACGAGGCGGTATCCTTTGACGCGGAGGCGTTGCCCTTCGCGGAGGCGGGGCCTTCTTCTTTTCGTCGTCCGTCTGCTGCGCGAGCGGAATGCCGATGGTCAACTGGCCGCTGACACTGCCGGTGGCTTCGCCGAACTGGTCGATCAGCTCGCCGCTGACGGTATAAGCGCCCACGCTGAGCGGCGAGCCGCTGTCATCCGCCGCGACAAAGTCAAACATGTTGCCGGCAGTGTGCACTTCCTCGCGATCAAGAAGGGTGAGCGAGCCGGAAGGCCCGTTCAGCGTCAGCGTCAGGAAGCCCGGCACGTCGGTGGTGAAGGTGAGCTGGGTGTGCGAGCCGCCCGGCACCTCGGAGGTAGGCAGAGAGAGCTGAAGGTTGGCGGAGGCCGCCAACGCGCCGGAAGCTCCCAGCAGAAGCGCGCGGAGACGACGAGCGCGGATAAAGGCTTTTTGAATTTCATGACAAGGGGCTCCTTTCGATCAAGAACATGTCGCAGGGGACAGGTACATCCATATTTTCTCTCCTTATGATACTGCAAAACAGGCGCAAACGCAAGTGAAAAGCTGGTTTTTGGTTGTTTGAAGGCGAAGAGCATGGTACAATGGGACGCAGAAACGAAGGGGAGGCGCACGGCATGGAGGCGAGTCTTAAAAGCGTGACGGCGGCGCTTGGCACGCTGCGCGTCGGCGCGGCCGATTCCGAGGAGCGGCTGCATGAGCAGGCTGCCGAGGCGTTCGCCCGCGCGGGGCTGGAGGCGGCGCACGAGGTTCGGCTTGCGCCGCGATGCCGAATTGATTTCATGGTGGGCGGCGTCGGCGTGGAGATCAAGAAAAAAAGGCCGCAGCGCGCGCCGCTGATTGCCCAGTTGACGCGATACGCGAGCTGCCCGCAGGTGGAGCGGCTGGTTGTGCTCGCGCCGCGCGGGGTAGATTTGCCCAAAAGCATCGGCGGGAAGCCGGTGACGATGATGAGCCTTGAGAGGCTTTGGGGGGATTATGCTTCCATGACGATGGACATGACGACAGAGATGACGACCGAAGAAAAAAAGCTGCCGGGCTATCTGCTGGATGCGCCGAAAAACGGCCACATCTACGGAACGCTTTCCTATAACAGGCGGAGCAAATGCTGGACGATCAAGGGCGAGCCGTGCGTGACGGAGATGGCGGCGCGGCTGTTTCCGGGCAGTCAGCGGCGGCGGGGCGAAGCGCGATTCACGGCGAACCGGCGAATCATCGGCGATGTGAACTGGCTGATGCTGCGCTATCCGCTGGAAATCGCGCCGAGAGACCGCGCGCTCTGGGAGAACGCGCTGATGCAGGCGCGGGAACACGCGATTCAGCGCGCGCAGGCCGAAAAACTGCCCCGAAGGAGCGCGCCGCCGGAGGGGACGTTCGAGGGGGAGCTGCGGGAATTCCAGAAGGAGGGGCTTTCCTTCCTGCTGGCGAATCCGAGGACGCTGCTGGCGGATGAAATGGGTCTGGGCAAGACGGTGCAGGCGTTGGCCTGTTTGGCGGCGACGGGGGCGTTTCCGGCGCTGATCGTCGTGCCGCCGCATCTTCTGCGCAACTGGCAGGCGGAGGCCGCGCGCTTCCTGCGCATCAAGGGAAGGCCGCCGCGCGTCTGTGTGCTCACGGGCTTGAAACCGTATCAGCCCCCGGAGGCAGACGTCTACATCATTCACTATCTGCTTCTGCGCGGCTGGAAGCAGGCGCTGCCGCAGATGGGGTTCAGCGCGGTGATCTTTGACGAAATACAGGAGCTTCGCCACGGCGGCACGGAGAAATATTCGGCGGCCAGCCTGCTGGCGGAAGGCTGCGAACGGGTGATCGGCCTTTCCGGCACGCCGATTTACAACAAGGGGTCGGAAATTTGGAATGTGGTCAACATCCTTGACTTCCATTGTCTCGGCGATTGGGAGAGCTTCACGCGCGCGTGGTGCGACGGATATGGGAATCATCTGGTGCGCGACCCCGCGCTGCTGGGCGACCACCTGAGGCGGGAAGGGCTGATTCTGCGCCGAACCAAGCAGGAGGTGCTGACCGAACTGCCGCCCAAGCGGCGGCTGGTGCAGGAGATTGACGCGGACGACCGCGTGTATCGGGAGCTGATGCGTCCGGTGATCGAGCTGCTGGGCAGCCTGCGTGCGCTGCACCCGGAAGCGAAGGAGCGCGCCATGCTGGAGGAGCAGGTCGGCCGGGGCGAACGGCAGGCCACGGGCGTGGCCAAGGCGCCGTTCGTCGCGGCGTTTGTGCGCGCGCTGCTGGATAACGGAGAGAAGGTGCTGCTGTTTGCGCACCACCACGCGGTGATGGATATCTATAAGAAGGAACTGGCGAGTTACCGCCCGGCGTTTATCACGGGGCGAGAGACGACACAACAGAAGGACGACGCGGTGACGCGGTTCATGGGGGAGACAGCAGGCGGCGAAGGCGCATATCGAAAAGATGCTGAAACAGTATGACGCAGCGCAAACAAATGATCGGGTTTGAACGTTTTCCATTGCCTGCCCGGAAGACAGTTTTCAAGGAATAGCAGAGAAAAATGACGCTTTTCAGGATGAAAGATGCGGATTTCAGACAAAAAGCTTCAAAAAGTGTCAAAAAAAGTTCGAAAAAGGTATTGACAGAAGAGCGGGACTGCGATATAATAATTGAGCTGTCAGTGCGAGCGACTAAGCCGATCGGACAGCGATGATCCTTGAAAACGATACAGAATCAAGAAGAACGCGAACTGTGATTTTCACGAGTCGCAGTTAAGAGAAGACAGTCAATTCGAGAATGAGTTTTGAACTTGGGAGCGATAGCTTCTAGGATTCAAAAGGATTAAACACGAGAGTTTGATCCTGGCTCAGGACGAACGCTGGCGGCGTGCCTAACACATGCAAGTCGAGCGAGGAATAACAGGTAGCTTGCTACCGGTTATTTCTAGCGGCGGACGGGTGAGTAACGCGTGAGCAACCTGCCTTTATCAGGGGGATAACGCATCGAAAGATGTGCTAATACCGCGTAAGACCACAGCCTCACATGGGGCAGAGGTCAAAGGAGCAATCCGGATAAAGATGGGCTCGCGTCCGATTAGCTAGTTGGTGAGATAACAGCCCACCAAGGCGACGATCGGTATCCGACCTGAGAGGGTGATCGGCCACATTGGAACTGAGAGACGGTCCAGACTCCTACGGGAGGCAGCAGTGGGGAATATTGGGCAATGGGCGAAAGCCTGACCCAGCAACGCCGCGTGAGGGAAGAAGGGTTTCGGCTCGTAAACCTCTGTCCTATGGGACGAAGGAAGTGACGGTACCATAGGAGGAAGCCCCGGCTAACTACGTGCCAGCAGCCGCGGTAATACGTAGGGGGCGAGCGTTGTCCGGAATGATTGGGCGTAAAGGGCGCGTAGGCGGCCTGCTAAGTCTGAAGTGAAAGTCCTGCTTTCAAGGTGGGAAGTGCTTTGGATACTGGTGGGCTGGAGTGCAGGAGAGGAAAGCGGAATTACCGGTGTAGCGGTGAAATGCGTAGAGATCGGTAGGAACACCAGTGGCGAAGGCGGCTTTCTGGACTGAAACTGACGCTGAGGCGCGAAAGCGTGGGGAGCAAACAGGATTAGATACCCTGGTAGTCCACGCGGTAAACGATGAATGCTAGGTGTAGGAGGTATCGACCCCTTCTGTGCCGCAGTAAACACAATAAGCATTCCGCCTGGGGAGTACGGCCGCAAGGTTGAAACTCAAAGGAATTGACGGGGGCCCGCACAAGCAGCGGAGCATGTGGTTTAATTCGAAGCAACGCGAAGAACCTTACCAGGTCTTGACATCCGTGTAAAGCCGCAGAGATGCGGTGTGAGCTTGCTCAATACGAGACAGGTGGTGCATGGTTGTCGTCAGCTCGTGTCGTGAGATGTTGGGTTAAGTCCCGCAACGAGCGCAACCCTTATCGTCCGTTACTAACAGGTAGCGCTGAGGACTCAGACGAGACCGCCGGGGACAACTCGGAGGAAGGTGGGGACGACGTCAAATCATCATGCCCCTTACGACCTGGGCTACACACGTGCTACAATGGGTACAACAAAGAGACGCGAGACCGCAAGGTGGAGCCAAACTCAGAAAAGTACTCTCAGTTCAGATTGTGGGCTGCAACCCGCCCACATGAAGTTGGAGTTGCTAGTAATCGCGGATCAGCATGCCGCGGTGAATACGTTCCCGGGCCTTGTACACACCGCCCGTCACACCATGGGAGTTGGGAGCGCCCGAAGCCAGTGAGGTAACCGAAAGGAGCCAGCTGTCGAAGGTGAGACCAATGACTGGGGTGAAGTCGTAACAAGGTAGCCGTATCGGAAGGTGCGGCTGGATCACCTCCTTTCTAGGGAGAAAACCGAAGCGGAAACGCAGAGGTTTCATTCAGGTCGATACACCGAAAGGTGTAAAGAGAAAAAGTCCGGATGAAGAATCCGGCGTTGACTGAAAAGTTCTTCTTGAAGATGTATCGTTTTCAGGGATCGAAAGATTTCTGATATCGAAGGGTGAGCGAAAGCGAACCTGAAGGCGCAAAGGATTTGAAAAATCCGCGCCGGAAGTCCAGCGCATGCGAAGCATGGGATAGGCCGGAGAATGTACCTTGAAAACTGCACAGCCAGATGGAAAACATCTTGTAAAGAAACCAGTTGCGAATGTGTTCAAAAGAACATATGAGCGCAGAAATGCGACAATTTTGCAGTTGGTCTCAGGATAAGCAATCAAAGTAAAACTTTGACAGCTACTCAATCATGACGATCAAGTTATGAAGGGCGCAGGGTGGATGCCATGGCACTGGACGCCGAAGAAAGACGTGGTAAGCTGCGAAAAGCCACGGGGAGCCGCAAGCAGGCTTTGATCCGTGGATGTCTGAATGGGGAAACCCGGCGGAAGTAATGTTCCGTCATCCGTGAATGAATCCATAGTTCACGAGAAGGGCACCCGGGGAACTGAAACATCTAAGTACCCGGAGGAAAAGAAAGAAACATCGATTTCGTCAGTAGCGGCGAGCGAAAGCGAAGGAGCCCAAACCATCCGACTACGGTTGGGTGGGGTTGTGGGTCAGCGACATGTACGATGATGCTTAGGAGAAGAGTTCTGGAAAGGACTTCCAAAGAGGGTAAGAGGCCCGTATCCGAAAAGTTGAATCGGCTAGCTGATACCAGAGTACCACAGGACACGAGGAATCCGGTGGGAAGCAGGAGGGACCACCCTCCAAGGCTAAATACGATCCAGTGACCGATAGCGCATAGTACCGTGAGGGAAAGGTGAAAAGAACCCCGGGAGGGGAGTGAAAAAGAACCTGAAACCCTGTGCTTACAAGCAGAGAGAGCACGATTAAGTGTGATCTCGTACTTTTTGTAGAACGGACCGGCGAGTTACGTTATGCAGCGAGGTTAAGGACTGAAGGTCCGGAGCCGAAGCGAAAGCGAGTCTGAATAGGGCGCATAGTTGCATGACGTAGACCCGAAACCGGGTGACCTATCCATGGGCAGGTTGAAGTGGAAGTAAAATTTCATGGAGGACCGAACCAGACGTCTGTTGAAAAAGGCGGGGATGACCTGTGGATAGCGGAGAAATTCCAATCGAACCCGGAGATAGCTGGTTCTCCTCGAAATAGCTTTAGGGCTAGCCTCGTATTAGTTTACCGGAGGTAGAGCACTGAATGGTCTAGGGGGCCTCACCGCCTACCGAAACCTATCAAACTGCGAATGCCGGATAAATGATGTGCGGGAGTCAGGCCGCGAGAGATAAGTTCCGCGGTCAAAAGGGGAACACCCCAGATCGTCTGCTAAGGTCCCCAAGTACGCGTTAAGTGGGAAAGGATGTTGGATTGCACAGACAACCAGGATGTTGGCTTAGAAGCAGCCACACATTCAAAGAGTGCGTAATAGCTCACTGGTCGAGTGATCCAGCGCCGAAAATGTAACGGGGCTAAAACGCGACACCGAAGCAGCGGGATGCGTAAGCATCGGTAGAGGAGCATTGTGTGAGGGTTGAAGCCAGAGCGGGAGCACTGGTGGACTTCACAGAAGAGAGAATGCCGGTATGAGTAGCGAGACCCATGCGAGAAACATGGGCGTCGAAGGCCCAAGGTTTCCTGGGGAAGGTTCATCCACCCAGGGTAAGTCGGGACCTAAGCCGAGGACTGAGGTCGTAGGCGATGGACAGCAGGTAGAGATTCCTGCACCACTTATACTTGTTTGACGAAGCAGTGACACAGAAGGATAGGACGAGCGCGGTGATGGTCAACCGCGTAGGCGGCACGAGGCCGGGAAGCAGTGAAGTACACTTCCCGCAAAGGCTGAGTGTTGACAGGACCGAAAAGAAGTAGGAAGCGTCCGAGTTCACGCTGGCGAGAAAAGCTGCTAAGGAGAGTGTGAGTGCCCGTACCGGAAACCGACGCAGGTGGGCGAGGAGAGAATCCTGAGACGGACGGGAGAACTCTTGTTAAGGAACTCGGCAAAATGACCCCGTAACTTCGGGAGAAGGGGTGCCTCGAAAGAGGCCGCAGAGAATAGTCACAAGCGACTGTTTAGCAAAAACACAGGTATCTGCGAAAGCGAGAGCTGACGTATAGGTGCTGACGCCTGCCCGGTGCTGGAAGGTTAAGGGGAAGTGTTAGGGGAAACCCGAAGCAGAGAGCCGAAGCCCCAGTAAACGGCGGCCGTAACTATAACGGTCCTAAGGTAGCGAAATTCCTTGTCGGGTAAGTTCCGACCCGCACGAATGGCGTAACGACTTGTGAGCTGTCTCAACAGGAGGCCCGGTGAAATTGAAGTATGTGTGAAGATGCACATTACCCGCGACTGGACGGAAAGACCCCGTAGAGCTTTACTGTAACCTGACATTGGATCTTGATAACGGATGCACAGGATAGGTGGGACGCTGGGAGACGAGGACTTTGGTTTTCGTGGAGCGGCCGTTGGGATACCACTCTTCTGTTATTGAGATTCTAACCTCAAGCCGTGAGCCGGATGAGAGACAGTGTCAGGCGGACAGTTTGACTGGGGCGGTCGCCTCCGAAAGAGTAACGGAGGCGCCCAAAGGTACCCTCAGAATGGATGGAAACCATTCGAAGAGAGCAAAGTCAGAAGGGTGCTTGACTGCGAGACCAACAAGTCGAGCAGGTACGAAAGTAGGGCTTAGTGATCCGGCGGTAAGAGAGTGGAATTGCCGTCGCTCAACGGATAAAAAGCTACCTCGGGGATAACAGGCTGATCTCCCCCAAGAGTTCACATCGACGGGGAGGTTTGGCACCTCGATGTCGGCTCGTCGCATCCTGGGGCTGAAGCAGGTCCCAAGGGTTTGGCTGTTCGCCAATTAAAGCGGCACGCGAGCTGGGTTCAGAACGTCGTGAGACAGTTCGGTCCCTATCCATCGTGGGCGAAGGACACATGAGAGGAGCTGCTCCTAGTACGAGAGGACCGGAGTGGACGCATCACTGGTGCAACTGTTGTCGTGCCAACGGCACAGCAGGGAAGCGAAATGCGGACGGGATAAACGCTGAAGGCATCTAAGCGTGAAGCCCACCTCAAGAATAAGTGTCCCATTCGAAAGAAGTAAGACCCCTGGAAGACTACCAGGTGATAGGTCATCGGTGAAAGAGTGGCAACATTTGGAGCTTGATGATACTAATCGGTCGAGGACTTGATCTAAAAGAATTGAGTTGAGACCAAAGGGAAAATTGGAAAACTGGTTATACGAGATGTAAGCAATCTGGATGTGCGGTTTTCAGGGTACGCGCAATAGAAGATGAAGCGCGAGATGTGCGGAAAGTCTCCAAGATGGAAGCTCCGGTTATGAAGTGACGGAGCGGAAACCAAGAAGACGAAGGACTGCACAAGCCCTTCACAGTTTTCCGGTGACAATGGCGAAAGGGATCCACCTGTTCCCATACCGAACACAGAAGTTAAGCCTTTCAGCGCCGATGGTACTTGGAGACGACCTGGGAGATGGTTGCCGGATTCCACAAAGAAAAGCCTCAGACGATGTCTGGAGGGCGATCCCGTCAGGTCCTTCTTCCAGGTCGTTTTCAAGCTCAACGTCCAACATTGTAGGACCGCCAGTGGCGGATCCAGCACATGGGGGAACACCTCCATGAAAAGAAAGACCTGCCCGTGAGGGTGGGCCTTTCTTTTGATATAACCGGAAAGTTTTGTTTTCCGGATTATCCCGACCAATGTGCGACAATGTACTTGGTTAGGTTTTTTGTGCCCGCCAGTGGCGGACCCAGCACATGGGGGAACACCTGGGAGGCCGGATTCCATGAAAAGAAAAGACCTGCCCGTGAGGAAAAAACCTTTTGTTTTCCAGATTATCCCGACCAATGTGCGACATTGCCGGTTAGATTTTTCTGCCGCCCGCTGTGCGGGATGGCAGGAAAAATCACATGGCGTTGCCGGATTCAGCATGGGGGCTATGCCTGGGAGAGTAGGAGGAAGGCGCGGAAGAAACTTTGTGCATCCGTTACGACCCCTTCCTGAGCCGTCTTCAATGAACGTGCGACAGTGAAGGCCAACTGCTTTACAAAAAGGAACAGCATGGATATAATAGCCATAGGATCGTTTGCATCAGAAGTAGAGATTGTGCTGCTACACACCCTTTGGGTCAAAAGAGATGCGGGAAGGGGCACACCCGCCTGATGCAGCGATACGGGGATGGGCGAAAGTCCGTCCCTTTCCCTTTGTATCAGGTGTTTTGAAGGCGCTGTTTCTCATGGCTTGAGCCGGAAAACCAGTCTTGATCCGATTCCATCTGCAACGTTCTTACTCTCTGGTCGTCTTCAATCAATGTGCGACATTGTACTTGGTTAGGTTCCCCCCATGTGCGCCGCCGGTGGCGGATCCAGCGCATGGGGGAACACCTGGGAAGTGAGGACGTTGCCGGATTCAGCATGGGGCTATGCCTGGGAGAGTAGGAGGAAAGGCGCGGAAGAAGCTTTGTGCATCCGTTACGTCCGTCTCTCTGGTCGTTTTCAAGCCAACGTCCAACATTGTACTTGGTTAGGTTCCACCATGTGCGCCGCCAGTGGCGGATCCAGCACATGGGGGAACACCTGGGAGAATAGGACGTTGCCGGATTGCGCCAACCCGAAATCCAGCACACATTCAGAGCTGCTGATGCTTGCAAGCGAGTGTGAAAGCCTTAAAGAGTTCCGCAAGCGGTTGCAGGGGATCATCGACAGGCAATAAAAAAGTACCGGCCGCCCCACTAAAGCGCCGGTACAAGTGCCAAAGCACCTAATTGGTTGGCGGTGAGATTGCCGCCGCCACCGCACCTTCATTATAGCACAATCCAACCAGCCCAGCAAGGGCGCTCTGGCAAAGAGAAAAGCAATCCGGCGCAAAAGGACTTTTTCGGAGATATGCGGAGGCTTTTTCGGAGGATTTTTTTAGATATTGTTAGCTTTTTGGACTTTTTTCGCCTTTTTCGGAGGATTTTCAGGCACAAAAAACAACGCGCCTTCTATCCAATCAGATACGGGAAAAATGAGGTGTCCACTCGATTTCCTTCCCTATTTAAGTTATGGAAATATAAATAATTTTAAAATCGCTTCTTATAAAACCTCCGAAAAAGGCGAAAAAGTCAATTTTTCTATGTATTGTTAGGAAAAAACCTCCGAAAAAGCCTCCGTAAAAGGGAAAATAAGCCCCCAAATCCTCCGAAAAAGGTTGCTGTCACCTTTGAGAAGATGCGAAGGTTTTGATGGGCGTGTGAGCTTGTAGGTTCTTGTCCTGCCGGAGAACGGCGGCTCAATACGCGAATACCCGTCACTGAGCCTTCACGGTAAAGGCCATCTTCCGTTCTTCCTCCGTCGGCTCGTAATTATCCGCCAGCCAGTCGTCTTTCTCGCCCAGATGGCCGGGCAGAATCGGCGTGAAGGTGACGGAATCGGCGGGCTGAGTGAGCGCGTATACGCCGGAGAAGCACAGCGAGCCGTCCGCCTGAGTGGAAACGGACGTGCTCTGCGCGATCGCTTGTCCGTTGGGAACGGTGAGCTTGAAATCGAGCGTGGGTTCGCCGTTTTCAAACGCATCGGCGGCGGAAGCGCCGTCCGGCAGCGCGACCGTCATTTCGTATTCAAGGCGGGCGAACGTGAGGGTCAGCTTGGACAGCGTGCAGGCGTAATCGCCGACGGAGAAGGTCTGCGGCGACTGGATGGAGGCGATCGGCGCGCCGTCGGTGACAAAACGCGCGGTCAACTGCTCGGACAGGCTGAATGCGCCGGAAGCCGTCAGCCTCGTGCCGAGATCGGCCTGCTCCCACTGTGCGGCGGTCATGCCGTCGGGCGCGGGCAGCGCGAACGCATAATCCATCAGGAAGCCGACCGAGTCGATCAGAATACGCCCCTCGCGATAGGCGTTCAGGCAGTCCTCCATGGCGGTGTTCCACGTGTAGGAAACGCCGCCGTCCTCCTCCTCGGTGACGGTATACGGCGCATCCTCAAGCGCAAACACGGGATGCAGCACGTCGAAGGTCAACGACCACTCCACGGGCTTTTTCGGGATGGGGGAGCGCCTCAAGGAGCGAAACATCCAGGCTGTAATACCCCTGTTCGGCCTTGCCGATGCCGCGGGCGGGCATGAAGATGCCCTCATACAGCCCGAAGCCCGACAGACTGGCAGACAGACCGTAGGATTCATCCGCGGAAAGCTGCTGGAATTCGGTCACATGGGTCGCGATGACGCGGCCATCCTGCGTGGCCGTCACGCGCGGGTAGAGATAAACCTCCGGGGTATTCGGAACGTGGGCGATATCCAGCGAGAAGGAGGGAAGAACCGTCGAACACCGCGTCGTTGACGGTGACGGTCGTGTTCTGCCCGGTCAGCCGCTCGCCGATGGACAGGATATGCCGCTGATAGACGGCGTTGTTTTCCTGCTCGCCGTGGAAATGCAGCACGCCGAAATACGCGGCCGCGCCCGCCGTCGCCGCCAGCAGAAGCGCCAGCAGGGCGAACGCCAGCGAATAGGAGAGCTTGCGGCCCATGCGCGTCGATACGGCGGGATGCGCGCGGCGCAGGGTATCGGCCTGCATCTGCGGTGTGAACGTCAGGCCGGAGAGGCGGGCGTCAACGGCTTTGCGAAGGAGATTATCGTTCATTCAAACCCCACCTTTCCAGCTCCGGCTTGAGCCGGACCTGCGCTTTTTTCAGCCTTCGATAAAATCCGGATACCGTGATGCGCAGCGCCCGCGCACATTCGGCGGCGTCCATATTCTGATAATAGTGCAGCAGAAGCACCTCGCGGTATTTGGGCTCGAGCGCCATCACCTCGCGCAGAACGCTGTCGTCCTGCTCGGTAAAATCGCAGGCGGCGGGCGGCAGATCCTCAAGCGAAACGCTTCTGTCCGTATGGCGCAGCCACGCGGCGCGCAGTTGATCCCGACAGGTGTTGACGGCGATGGAGACGAGCCACGTCTTGGCATATTTGCGCTCGCGCAGGGTGTGCAGGCGCTTGTAGGCCTTGAGGAAGACCTCCTGCGAAGCGTCCTCGGCCAGCGTCCGATCCTGCAAAATGACATAGCACAGGCGCAAAATGTCGTCGCCGTAGGTCTGCATCAGCTCGGCGAGCCATTCATCCTGCTCTGCGCGCGAAATCGCGGCGTGCTGCACGTCGTTCACCTTCTTATCTATTAGACGATGGGGAGAAGAAAAAAGTGACCGCTTTTTTTCAAAAAAGCGGCGGAAAAAAGCGAAAAATGTCTATCGCGGCGGCGCGTCAATCCAAATCCTTGGCCGTGGCGACGAGGTAGCTGTAGATTTGCAGCTTATATTGATCGTACAGCCCGAGCTGAACGTAGAGCTCCTTGTAATACTTGAAGAGCGAGGCCTTCGTCGTCACCACCTGCGCCGGGTTGACCGAGGCGCTCAGGGAGTGCTTGCGGCGGCGGGAATAATAATACAGCGGGGTGCGGATGGCGTAGAAGCTGTCGGCGTAGCGGATGTAGGAGAGGTTGAAGAGCATATCCTCCGACCAGGTGAATTCCTCGTCGCAGCGGATATCGTGCGCCATGATGATCTCCCGGCGGTAGAGCTTGTTCCACATCACGCCGTAGTAAAAGCTGGCGGGTTCTTCCATCAGGCAGCGGGCAAACTGCGCCTTGTCCATCCGGGTATACGGCTGCATGAAGCCGTGCACCGTGGTCTTGCCATCCGGCATGACGGAGCAGTAGTTGCAGATGACCAGATCGGCCTGCGTTTCCTCCGCGGCCTCCACCAGCAGGCGCGTGGCGTTCGGGTCGAGCTGATCGTCGGAATCCACAAATTGCAGATATTTGCCGCGCGCGCGCTCGATGGCGACGTTGCGCGTGCCGGAAACGCCGGTGTTTTCCTTGTCGATGATGATGACGCGGGGGTCGAGCCGCGCGTACATTCGGCAGATTTCCAGGCTCGCGTCGCTGGAACCGTCGTTGACGAGCAGCACCTCGAGGTTTTGGTAACGCTGATGCTTGATGCTTTCCAGACACGGAACCATGTCCATTGCAGCGTTGTAAATGGGCACGATGATGGAGACGAGCGGGCTTTCCATACGCGCGAGACCTCCGATACGCTGAATTTTTTTCATGGTGGACGGGTTGATGCCCCCTTCGGGCTTGCCTGAAGGTTATTATAACATATAAGAGCGAAAAGAAAAAGAAGAAAAGCGCGCGCGAGGGCTTCTTTTTGCGCGCAGTTTTGCACGGATGAAACTTTTTTGATGCAGAAACAAAAGAAAATAAATCGGATTGCCCCGTAAAACGAAGGATGAACGGCGGAAAACCGTTTGACAAATGCAGGAATTGAGCGTATCATAAAAGCCGTCAAACACGGAAATCAAAGGAGATTGCAGCGTGGAGAATATTGCTTATTACAACGGTAAAATTTCCTCGATCGAGGAAATGATGATCCCCATGAACGAGCGCAGCAGCTACTTCGGCGACGGGGTATACGACGCCATGTTCACCGTCGATCACGTGCCGCTCCAGCTGGACGACCATCTGCGCCGCTTCTACCGCAGCGCGAAGAAGATCGACATCGACATTCCCATGCCGTTTGAGGAGCTTCGGGCGATGGTGCTCGATTTCTGCCGCAGGATCGACAGCCCGGACGCGATGGCCTATGTGCAGGCGACGCGCGGCGTGGGCATGCGCGGCCATGCGTATCGCTTCGCGGGCGGCACGCCGAGCCTGTGGGTCTGGGTCAAGCCGGATATGCTCGATCCGATGGACAGAAGCTACAAGGCCATCACGATGGAGGATACGCGCTATTTCCATTGCGACATCAAGACGATCAACCTGCTGCCCGCCGTCATCTACACCCAGCGGGCGGAGGAAGCGGGCTGCGACGAGACGATTCTGCACCGCGGCGACCGCGTGACCGAATGTGCGCACTCCAACGTGCATATACTGAAGGACGGCGCGCTGAAGACCGCGCCCTGCGACAACCTGATTCTGCCGGGCATCACCCGCGCGCACCGCATCGCCCAGTGCAGGGAGATGGGCATCCCGGTGATCGAAGAGCCGTTCACCGTGCGGGAGATGATGGAGGCGGACGAGGTCTTCTTCACCAGCGCGAGCGCGCTGTGCTGCCGCATCGAGGAAATCGACGGCCAAAAGGTCGGCGGACGCGCCCCCGAGCTGATCGCGCGGATTCAAAAAGCGGCGTGGGACGAGGCGCTGGCGGAGGTTCGGCAGATCAACGGGTAAAAAACCCGTTCGGGCGGCAGGCGGCTTGGCAAGGACATCCGTAAACGGCGTTCATCGCGCCGCTTTATAGAGGCATTCATCAAGGCGCTTCATCGAAGCGCCGATAGAAAGGCGGATTTACAAGTATGAAGAACATCGCATATTACAACGGAAAGACCGCGCCCATCGAGGAGATGATGGTGCCCATGAACGACCGCGCCTGCTATTTCGGCGACGGCGTTTATGACGCGACCTGCGTGGTGAACCATGTGCCGATGGCCTTTGACGACCACATCGACCGCATTTATCGCAGCGCGAAGCTGATCGACATCGAAATCCCGATGGAAAAGGCGGAGATGAAGGCGCTGCTGCAGGGGCTTGTCGATCAGGTGGAGGGCGACGTGCTCTTCCTCTACTGGCAGGTGACGCGCGGCGTGGGCATGCGCAACCATCCGTATGCCGGGGCGGGCGACAAGCCGAGCCTCTGGGCGTTTGTGCGCCCGAGCAAGATGCGCGATCCGTTCGGCGTGTACAAGTGCATCACGGTGGAGGATAAGCGGTTCTTCTATTGCAACATCAAGACGATCAACCTGCTGCCCGCCGTGATGGCGAACGAAAAGGCCATGAAAGCGGGCTGCGACGAGGCGATTTTCCACCGCGGCGAGCGCGTGACGGAATGTTCACATTCCAACGTGCACATCCTCAAGGACGGAACGCTGTATACCGCGCCCTGCGACGAGCTGATTCTGCCGGGCATCACCCGCGCGCACATTTTGAACATCTGCCGGCAGAACGGGATTCCCGTGGTGGAAGAGCCGTTCACGCTGGAGGAAATGATGGAGGCGGACGAAATCTTCTTCTCCAGCTCCAGCGCGCTGACCTGCCGCATCGGCGAAATCGACGGCCGGAAGGTCGGCTGCAAGGATGAAAAAAGACGTTCGCGGTCATCCGCGACGGCTACCAGAGCGAATTGAAGAAGGAAGCCGGTCTGGCATAAAACAGGGCTGCGCAGGGGAAAACCCGGCGCAGCCTTTTTATGCGCATACCGCGTGAGCGAGCCTTTGACGCTTTGCAGACATCGGCGAAGAGGCAGGCGGGCTCACCCTGCTTTTAATGCGTATCCAGCCATAAGGGAACGTCGAGGAGACGGGAGAACTGCGGCTGTGGCGGAGAGGAATACGTCGTCCGGGCGCTTCATGTCCGGGATGCAGATCACGTCGATTCCGGCGGCATAGGCGGCGCGAATCCCTGCTTCGCTGTCCTCCAAAATCAGGCAATCTGCACCGGCTTCGCCGGATTTCGCCTGCGTCTTGATGAAGATATCGGGCGCGGGCTTGCCGTGCGCAATCTCTGGGCCGAAAACCATCGCGTCAAAATAGGTCTCAATGTGATTTTGCGACAGTGCGAACAGCGCGCGTTCCCGTGTGCTGGAGGAAGCGAGAAGGATTTTAATCTGGCGGTGCTTTAGATAGTTCAGCAGCTCCAGCGCGCCCGGTTTGAGAGGAATGCCTCTGGCAAAATAATCCTTTTCGAGCGCACTGACGTAGGAGAGTCCCTGCTCCAGCGTGATGGGCAGATGGTAGGTGAAAATCAGGTTTTGCATGTTCGTCACTTCGTTTTTGCCGCTGTATTGGCGGGCATACCGTTCCAGCGAAAAGCGGAATTGGTATTTTCGAAGCAGATCGGCATACAGATTGTAGCTGATGATTTCGCTGTCGATCAGCAGCCCGTCAAGATCAAAGATAATGGCCTTTTTCATATCCGTTCCTCCCAAACATCCTGAAGGTCGTTTTTGAACGCATACGCCGCTGCGAGGATAAAGATCATGCAGAGCATCCATGCGACGGGTTCGCAGGCGCAGACTGCCGGATAGCCCAGCGCCGGTACGAGCTTAAAGCTGAAAACCGCCTTGCAGGCCAGCTCTATCGCGCTGCAAACCAGCGGCGCGAGCGTGTGTCGCATACCTTGCAGCGCATTGCGCACGATGACGACGACTGCCATGGGCGGTATCATCGGAATGCCCACATGCAAATAGAGCAGCGCGTATTTCAGCACATCCGGGTTTGTGCTGCCGGTGATGAACCGGATGGCTGTGGGCGCGGCGGTAAAGGTGAACGCGAGTGCAAACAGCCACCATACGCCGTAAACGGCCAGCGCAACCCATTGCCCCTGAACAATGCGGCGGCGGCGGTTTGCGCCGAAGTTTTGACTGGCATATGTTGCGACGCTTGCGCCCAGCGCGATCCCCGGCATATGGAACAGTTCGGTCAGGCGGCGGCCGCCGACCTGAGCGGCGATGTAAACGTTGCCTAGCGCATTGATGCTGCCCTGCAAAATGACGCTGCCGACGCTGTAAATCGCGCTCATCAGCGCCATGCTCAGCCCGGTCAAAAGCATATCCGATACAAAGCCACGCGGCGCGCGGGACACGCGCTTGCCCAAACGCAGATTGGGTTCACGGCGGAGAATATGGAAAAGCCCGAGCACCGCACTGATGCCCTGTGAAAGCACCGTTGCCGCAGCTGCACCGCCTACGCCAAGGCTGAGCCGCCCCATAAACAGCAAATCCAGCGCGATATTGAGGAAACTGCTAAACATCAGAAATAACAGCGGTGTGACGCTGTTGCCGACGGCCTGCATCAGGCTGGATTCGAGGTTATACGCCATCGTCAGCGGAATGCCCGCCAGAATCACGGTCAGATACGTCAAAGCGCCGTCGCGGATGTCGGCGGGAATCTGCATTGCGTCTGCCAACGCAAAAGCGAACGAGCAGAAAAAGATGGTTATCACGGCGGCGCAGAGCGTTGAGAGTATTGTCATCCAGCGAACGGATTGCGCCATTCGCACGCTGTCGTCCGCGCCGAAATAACGGCTGACGGAAAGCGCAAAGCCACTGTTTAACCCAAACGCCAGCGTGGTAATCAGGCTGTACAGCGCGGCGGTTGCGCCGATTTGTGACAGCGCCGCATCGCCGAGCAGATGACCTGCGATGGCGGTATCTGAAAGGTTGTAGATTTGCTGAAGCAGATTACCGATAAAGAGCGGCAGAGAAAAGCGGAGCAGAAGCCGGACGGGGCTGCCGGTCGTCATATCCAGCGTATGTGTGTGCACGAGGAAGCCTCCTATCATTGCTTTTGATGATATTATAGCGAATGAAAAGGCTTGATTCTTGCAAAAAACGGTATATACTGGCACAAAAGCGACAAGAAGGAGAAAGCATGATTCAAAACCGGAGAAGCCTGTACACCGATGTGAACGGCATGGAACTGCGCGACGATGTGATGCCACCCTTTGATTTGGTTGCTAACAATGGCGACGTGCATGATTTCATTGCGGGCGGCGTTCCGCCGCACTGGCACAGCCAGTTGGAAATCTTTTTGCTGCTGGAGGGGAAGGTGCGCGTCGGCGTCGGCGAGGTTATGCGTGATATCAAGCCGGGGTTTGGCTGCTTCATTAACACGGGTGTGATTCATTCCGTGACGGCGCTGGTCGATACGCCCTGCCGCTATCGCTCATTCGTCTTTGACGCAGGAATTTTGGCCGGTCTGCCGGGCAGCGTGTTTGATGTAAAATACATTCGTCCGCTGATGGAGCGAGGCTCGCCGTGCTGCTTTCTGGATTATTATGGGGAGGACGCGGCATGTCTGGATGCGTTTTTCCGTGCGTTTGACGCCTGCGCGAAGGAAGGCACGGGCTTTGAGTTCCAAGTGCGGGAAGCGCTGACGGAATTGGTTTTGGCGGTCAGTCAAAAAAGCCTCGTCTCACCGACCTGCGCGACAGCAGATATCGGCGAAACGAGGCTCAAACAGATGTTGACGTTTATGAATACGCACATCGGCACAGCGGTGATGCTTGACGATATTGCGGCGAGCGCGAACGTCTGCCCACGGGAGGCACAGCGGATATTCGGGCGTTACCTACGGGAACGGCCGCTTGCCTGCATGCAGCGTCTGCGTATCTGCCACGCGGCGCAGATGCTTGCGGAGACAAATCAGCCGGTGACGGAAATCGCGCTGGACTGCGGCTTTTCCAGCCCCGGCTACTTTGCGCGTCAGTTTCGGCGCATTACGGGAAAATCGCCGACGGCATATCGGAGAGACGCAGGGAAAAAGGCCTGATGCGGCCATTACCCCGCCATCTGCTTTTGAAGGGCGAGGCAGAGCAGGCCGTCGCCGCTGGCGATCTGCGCGGAGGTCAGCGAATAGATGCCCTCGCAGCAAAGGCGCAGAACGGCCACGCGGATGAGCGAGGAGAGGAGCTGGTCGAGCCGCAGATAGCTGCTGTCGCTGCTCCGACGCAGAAGGAGCGACGGGCCGTAGATGGCGAAAATTTCGTAGCGGTAGCGGGCTTCGAGCATATCGGCGAAGCGATCCGCGAGCTGGGGCGTTCGAAAGGAGTAATACTCCATCAGGCGGTTGATCTCGTCGATATCCGCAAAGACCTGACGCACACAGGCGTCCGTGCTGCGCGGAGAGAGAAGCGCGAGAATGCGCTCGCGATCGGAATGTGTTTCTGTTCTGGCGATCAAGGGGCAGCCCTCCCTTTCGGATTGAATTCTGAGAGAGCATATGCGGCGCGGGGACGGATAGAACCGCGAATTTGTATACAGTCAGAATCCGATAACGGGCGCGGCTGCCTGACTCCTTCAGTCACGGCTGCGCCGTGCCAGCTCCCTCGAAGAGGGAGCTCCAGCCTGTCGACAAAAAGTATGCAAACACCCCGGATACATGATATAATACGAATCATGATTCCGGGGTGATTCTATGTATAAGAAGCAGAATCGAGACAAGCAGAAAGATATCCGCGTTGTAAGTTTGGAAGATTTGGTTCCAAGAGATCACTTGTTGAGGAAAATAGATAGAGCAATAAACTTTGACTTTATTTATGAAGAAGTCAAGGACTTGTATTCTGCGACCGAATGGGGAAAACCGGGAATAGATCCGGTATCCCTATTTAAGATTGTCCTGATTCAACACTTGTATGGAATCCGAAGCATGAGGCAAACCATCAAAGAAATCGAAGTCAATATGGCGTATCGGTGGTTTATTGGATATGATCTTTTTGAAAAGATACCGCATTTTTCAACATTCAGTAAAAATTATACGAGACGATTTCAAGGGACACAGATTTTTGAAAGAATCTTCGAGAAAATCCTTGAGGAAGCAATAAACAGCGGATATGTAGATGCGAGTGCTGTATTTATAGACGGAACACATGTTAAAGCCAGTGCAAACAAGAAAAAGAATCGGAAAGTGGAAATTGAAGCCACGGCAAAAGCCTATCAGGAACAGTTGGATGAGGAAATCCGAAAAGACCGCGAAGCACATGGGAAAAGGCCGCTGAAAAAAGATGATGACAGCGACGATAACGAAGATGGAAACATCGGTGGAACTGGCGAAAGAAAAACCATTACGGAAAGCACAACAGACCCAGAAAGCGGATTGTTTCATAAAGGAGAGCACGAAAAGCAATTTGCTTATGTAGCAAACACAGCATGTGACCGACATAATTTCGTATTGGGCTTTGTACTGGGAGCTGGCAATATTCACGATTCTCAAATGTTTTCCGGGATATACCAGAAAGTTATTGAGCGCTTTCCTCAAGTTGAAGCTGTAGCCATAGACGCCGGATACAAGACGCCTGGAATCATGAAGGAAATTCTGGACAACGGCAAGATACCGTGTACGCCGTATAAACCTCCCATGACCAAGGACGGCTTCTTTAAGAAAAACGAATATGTGTATGACGAATACTACGATTGCATAATCTGCCCCAATAATCCGCCTCTGAAGTATTCAACAACAAATAAAGAAGGATATAAAGAATACAAAAGCGACCCTGCTATCTGCTCAAAATGTGCGATGCGTGAAAAATGCACTCAAAGTAAGAACTGCCAAAAGGTTGTAACCCGTCATGTTTGGGCTGAATATATGGAGAAAGCCGAGGATTACCGACATACGCCGCAATACAAAAAAATCTATGCAGAGCGCAAGCAAACGATTGAGAGAGTCTTTGCGTGTGCCAAAGAGCAGCATGGTATGCGGTATACACATCTTAGAGGATTAGCGAGAGTGACCTCTCAGCTCACCCTCTTATTTGCATCCATGAACTTAAAAAAGCTGGCAACATGGAAGGACCGGAATGGGCTTCTTTGCCTGCTTGAAAAGCTGCTTATTATCGTAAAGGGTACTTTCGGAACCGAAAGTACCCTTTTGTCGACAGTCTGCAGCTCCCTCGAAGAGGGAGCTCTTTGGTCGGGTTATTTCCGTCTAAGCGATAAGTCGCGCGGTGTGCGCCCGCGTTTTAAGCAGAGTTGTTTTTTGCTCAATTATTATACAACTTTATTGGAACTTTGTGAAAAATGCGAATTAAGAAATCTGTATGAACGTAGGCGCGTTCTTACATATTACAGGGAAGAAAATCGTCCGCATAGCGGTTGACAAGATACTCCATGCAGATTACAATAATCGTATACACCGGCGGGCGATTCTGTCCGCCAAGAAGCGGCCTGTTTCCTTCCCGGAGGCGGGCTGCTTTGTTGGGTATAAGGGTGAATGGAGGATTTGCATGTTCATCGTCTATTTTGCGCTGTGGGTGATTCTCAACGGCAAGTGGACTACCGAAATCGGCGTGTTCGGTCTGGTGTTCGCCGCCGTGCTGTACGGGTTTAGCTGCCGATTCATGGGGTACAGCTTCAAGAAGGATCTTCATTATCTGCGCAGGCTCCCGGCGACGCTTCGCTACGGCGCGACGCTGCTGGCGGAGATTTTCAAGGCCAACATCACGGTGATCCGGATGATCCTTGACCGGAATTTTGAGCCGAAGCCTCAGCTTGTGCATTTTGAAAGCGGTTTGGTGGAGCTGCGTCACCGCGTCGTGCTGGCCGATTCCATCACGCTGACGCCGGGCACGATCACCTGCCAGCTCGAGGGCGACCGCTATCTGGTGCACTGTCTGGATGAGGCGATGGTGGACGGGCTGGATAACGGCGTGTTCGTGGAACGGCTCTCTGAGATGGAGAAAAAGCAGAAATTCATGGCCGATTCCGTGACCGGCGAGGCCGAGCTGGACGGGGAGAAGCCCGAGGAGATTCGGGCGGCCTGCGAGGCGGCGCCTGCCGAACAAAACCCGCGGGAAGCGGCGAAGGAGGAAGAGCATGAGCATTGAAACCTGCTATGACGTGCTGACCGTCGGTTCTCTGGCGGTGCTGGTGCTGCTGGCGCTGGTGTGTCTGGTGCGCTGCATCCTCGGCCCGCGCATTTCCGACCGGGTTATGGCCGTCAACATGATCGGCACGCTGACCATCATCATGGTGGTCGTGTTCGTCGTGCATCTGGGCGAGGCATATCTGGCGGATATCGCGCTGATTTACGCGATGATCAGCTTCCTGTCCGTCGTGGTGCTGTGCAAGGTCTACACGGGCATTTACCGCGAGCGTCAGCACGAGAAGGAGCTGCTCGGAGCGAGGAACGACAACCCGGTGGAAACGCTGGTTCGGGATGAAAAGGCGGGTGAGCGGCAGTGAGCGCGATTCGGTTTGTTTTGACGGCAGCGTTCATGCTGGTCGGCCTGTTCGTCTGCTGCGTCGGCGTGTACGGCGTGTTTAAGCTCAAGTACGCCGCCAACCGCATGCACGCGGCGGCGCTCAACGATACGCTGGGCGTGAGCTTCTGTCTGGTCGGTCTGGCCATCAGCGCGCCGGACGGCTTCACCGCGCTGAAAATCCTGCTGGTGGTCGTGTTCCTGTGGCTGGCCTCCCCGGTGGCGAGCCACCTGCTCTGCCGCCTGGAGGTGGAGACAAACGAGGAGCGCGGGCAATACATGAATGTGCACGAGCAGTCTCTGGCGCAGGAGCGCGAAGAGGCGGCGCGCGCGAAGGAGGAACAGGCATGACGATTGTGACGCAGATGATGCTGCTGTTTTTGATCGTGTGCGCGATTGCCGTCTGCCTGACGCGCAATCTGCTCACCAGCGTCATCATTTATATGGGCTATTCGATGATTATGTCGATCATCTGGATCACGCTTGAATCGCCGGATCTGGCGATCACGGAGGCGGCGGTCGGCGCGGGCGTTACCAGCCTGCTGTTCTTCCTGACGCTCAAGAAGATCCACGCCATCGACGCGCGCAACGAGGTGCGCCGCGCCCATGCGCAGGAAAAGCAGAACGAGCAAAACGGAGGTGCGGACAATGGCAACGCCTGAATGGTTCTCAAGGCTCAAGCGCCGCACGGCCGAGATCATCGACTTTGAAAACGACGCGCTCGAACGCGACATGGTGCGCTCGCAGGAGACGCCCTCCGAGGCGCAGGAGACCGAGGAAGACGTCGCCCGCCGCCTGCGTGTGGAGCGCGAACGGCAGGAGGAAGAGGAAATCGCCGCGCGCCTGCGCGAGTGGAACAGCCGCAACGTGAGCAAGGTTTCCCGCGGCGTGTACTGCGTGCTGTGCGTGCTCATCTGCGTGACGATGATTGCGCTGCTGATGTTCACGGTGACGAACCTGCCCAGCTTCGGCAGCCCGGATCACCCGATCAACAACGAGGTTTCCGCCCGCTACATCGAAAAGGGCTTACAGGAGACCGGTGCGGTGAACATCGTCACCGGCATGATTCTGGATTACCGCGCATTCGATACGCTGGGCGAATCCACGGTGCTCTTTACGGCGGCGATGGTCGTGCTGTTCCTGCTGCGCCTCGACCCGGAGAGCGAGAAATACAGCCAGCTTGCGCGCACGATGCGCGAGGCGCCGCATGCGGATAACTTCTACGAGCCGCGCCACGATGCCATCCTGCAGATGACCGCCAAAATTCTGACCCCGATCGTCATCCTGCTGGGCATATACGTCGTGCTGAACGGCCATCTGTCGCCGGGCGGCGGCTTCTCCGGTGGCGCGATCATGGGCGCGGGACTGATGATCTACGTCACGGCGTTCGGCTTCAAGGATATCCGCCGGTTCTTCACCTATAAGACGTATCAGCGCGTCGTGCTCTGCTCGCTGCTCACCTACGCGGCCAGCAAGTGCTATTCGTTCTATACCGGCGCGAACGACATCCACAGCATCATCCCCCTCGGCACGCCGGGCGCGATTCTCTCCAGCGGCCTGATTCTGGTGCTGAACATCTGCGTCGGCTTCATCGTCACCTGCACGATGTACGCCTTCTACGCCGTGTTCCGGAAAGGAGAGGTGTAAGGATGCTGGACAAGCTATTCATCAATTACGAGGAGACGGTTTCCGTCATCCTGTTCTGCATCGGGTTTTCCACGATGCTGCTCAACAAAAACCTCATCAAGAAAATCATCGGCATGGACATCATGGATACGGCCGTTTACCTCTTCCTCGCCTCGCAGGGCTACATCAAGGGGCGCACGGTGCCGATCGTGGTGGACGGGATTCAATCCGTCGAGGCGTATATCAACCCGATTCCGGCCGGTCTGGTGCTGACGGGCATCGTGGTTTCCGTCAGCGTGTCGGCGCTGATGCTGGCGCTGTCCATCCGGCTGTATTACCGCTATAACACGCTGAACCTCGACGAGATCATCGCGCTTTCGGGAAAGGAGGAGGTCTAACGTGCAGTTCGTTCAGAACTTTCCTTTCTTCAGCATCCTGCTGACGCTGATGGGCGCGGTTGCCAGCTCCGTGATGAGCGGCAGGCGCGCGCGGCATACGACGCTGCTCCTGATGGCGGCGAATCTGGCGTTCACCGTGAGCGTGATGATCTACACGCTGCAAACGGGCGACAGCTACGCCTACAAGATGGGTCACTTCCCCGCGCCGTGGGGCAACGAAATCCGCGTCGGCGTGCTGGAAACGGTGTCGCTGACGGTGTTCCTGCTGGTCATTCTCTTCTCCTTTTTGGGCGGCATGCGCCGCTCGGAGAAGGATATCGAGCCGACCAAGTATAATATCTATTGTATCCTGACCGATTTGACCATGCTCTCGCTGATTGCGCTGGTCTACACCAACGACCTGTTCACCGCGTTCGTGTTCATCGAGATCAACACGCTGGCGGCCGCCGGTCTGGTGATGATGCGCCAGCATGGCCGCGCGCTGGTCGCGGGCGTTCGATACATGATGATGAACCTGCTCGGTTCGAGCCTGTTCCTCATCGGCATCGTCATCCTCTACACGATCACCGGCCATCTGCTGATGGTCAACATCCACGAGCGCATCGTCGAGCTGGCGGCGAGCGGCCAGTACCACGTGCCGCTGACGGTGGTGGTCAGCCTCATCAGCGTCGGCCTCGCGATGAAGTGCGCGCTGTTCCCGTTTGACAAGTGGCTGCCCGCCGCGTATTCCAACAGCACGCCGAGCGGCTCCGCGATGCTCTCCAGCATCGTCTCCAAGGGGCTACATCTTCCTGCTGATTAAGGTGTATGTGCGCGTCATCGGCTTTGACGTGATCCGCTCGCTGGGCATCTGCGACGTGCTGTTCATCTTCGGCGCCATCGGCATGGTGGCCGGTTCGGTCAACGCCATGCGCGCCAAGACGACCCGCATGATGGTGGCGTATTCCTCCGTCGCGCAGATCGGCTACATCTTCGCCGCGCTGGGTCTGGGCAACGAGCTGGGCATGCTCTGCGCGCTCTGGCACATGCTGGCGCACTCGGCGACGAAATCCATGCTGTTCATCTCCGCGCACACGCTGGATCACGCCTCCGGCGACACGCACCTGCGCAAGGATCTGCGCGGCGGCTTCTACCGCAGCCCGCTGGCGGCGGCCGCCTTCACACTGGGCGCGGCGAATCTGGTCGGCGTGCCGATGCTGAGCGTGTTCGTCACCAAGGTGACGATGGCGCAGGCGGCGGTGATGACCGGCGGGCGGCACACGGTCATCGCCCTGTGCGCGCTGGCGATTTCCACGCTGCTCAACGCCTATTACTTCCTGGGCACGACGATGCAGCTCTACATCCCGGATCACGAGCACCCGGAGCGCAACGGCCGCGTGAAGATCAACGTCTATGCGGCCGCAGGGCTGATCGGTTTTATGGCGCTCAACCTTACGCTTAGTTTCTGCGCGCAGGGCATTTTCGGCGCCCTGCTTGATGGCCTGACCCGATTTGCATAAGAGACGAGGAGGAAAACAACCGTGAACATTCTGCTGATTCTGGCGATCTTCTGGCCTGCGCTTGCGGGGCTGGTCATCTTCCTGACGCCCGGCTGCAAGGAAAACAAGCAGCTGCGCGGCCGCGCGGTCAACGCGGCGCTGGCGGTCGAGCTGGCGCTGACGCTTGCGATGTGCATGGGGCAGGGCACGAAGATGGTGCTGCTGAACATGACCCCGACCCTGCGGATTGAAATGAACGTGGACATGACGGGCTGCATCTTCGCCGTGCTGATGAGCACGATGTGGCTGCTTTCCAGCGTGTTTGCCCGCGAATACATGGGGCACGACGGCAACGAGCGCCTGTATCAGGTGTTCTTCATGTGCGTGCTCTCCGCGCTGATCGGCCAGTGCTACGCCGGTTCGATGGTGACGCTGTACGTGTTCTACGAGCTGATGACGCTGCTCTCCGTGCCGATGGTCGTGCATGAGCGCACGCCGCAGGCTGTCGCCGCCGGCATCAAGTCACCTCGTGTACTCGATCTTCGGCGCGATGCTGGGTCTGCTGGGCATCTTCTTCTTCAGCAACTATCTGGGCACGGTGACCTTCGTGCCGGGCGGTGTGGAGACCGCAGCGAGCGCGCCGAGCGGCCTGCTGCTCATCACGTTCCTGGTCATCATCGGCTTTGGCACCAAGGCGGGCATGTTCCCGATGCACGGCTGGCTGCCGACGGCGCACCCGGTTGCGCCCGCTCCGGCTTCCGCCGTGCTCTCCGGCGTCATCACCAAGGCCGGCGTGCTGGCCGTGCTCCGCGTGATCTATTATCTGGTCGGCGCGGACGTGCTGCGCGGCACGTGGGTGCAGAAGGGCTTTATGACCCTGACGCTCATCACCGTGTTCATGGGCTCGATGCTGGCCTATCGCGAGCCGCTGATTAAAAAGCGTCTGGCGTATTCCACCGTTTCTCAGGTGAGCTATGTGCTCTTCGGTCTGGCCTGCATGGTGCCGACCGCGTTTGAGGGCGCGATGCTGCACGTGGTGGCGCACTCCGTCATCAAAGGACGCGCTGTTCCTGTGCGCGGGCGCGTTCATCCACCAGACCGGCAAGACCTATGTGCGCGACCTGCGCGGCATCGGCAAGGAAATGCCGATTACGACCTGGTGCTGGACGATCGCTTCCCTCGGCCTGATCGGCATCCCGCCGACGGGCGGCTTTGTCAGCAAGTGGGAGCTGGCGACCGGCTCTTTGCAGACCGGCCTTGCGGGCTTTGACGTCATCGGCCCGGTGATTCTGATTGTGTCCGCGCTGCTGACGGCGGCGTATCTGCTGCCCGTGACGATCAACGGCTTCTTCCCCGGCAGCGACTATGATTATTCTGGGCTCACCAACAAGGAGGGCGGCAAGCTGATGACCGTGCCGATGATTCTGCTGGCCATCGGCGTGGTTGTGACCGGCGTGTTCGCCCAGCCGCTGATCAACGCGATTGCCGTGGCGGCTGCGTCGGTGCTATAAGGAGTAAGAGAAAGTCATGTTAAGCCTTGCGGTTTTTCTTCCGATTGTGTGCGGTCTGCTGCTGCTCCTGCTGGGCAGGAGGGTCAGCCACCGCGCGCGTCAGGTGCTGGTGGAGACGGTGACGGTGGTCACCTCGCTGCTGGTGCTGTTCTGTCTGCTGAACAGGCGGGGGACGGCGTATACGCCGTTCTTCCTGCTGCAAAACCTGCCCATCCGCTTTGCGATTGACGGCGTGGGCAGCGTGTTTACGGCGATTGTCGCCTTCCTCTGGCCGCTGGCCGCGCTCTACGGCTTTGAGTACATGGAGCACGAGGGTGGCGAGAACCATTTCTTCGCGCTCTACACCGTCACCTACGGCGTGACGCTGGGCATTTCCACGGCGGCCAACATCCTGACGCTGTATTTCTTCTATGAATTTCTGACGCTCTGCACGCTGCCGCTGGTCATGCACGGCACACAGAAGCCCTCCGAGCACGCGGGCTACACCTACATGCTCTATTCCTTCTTCGGCGCGGCGCTGGCGTTTATCGGCGTGATGCTGGTGCTGAATTACGGCGACGGCGGCGCGTTTACGATGGGCGGTGTGATGGCGCAGGCGGCGGCCGAGCACCCGACGATGGTGCAGCTGGGCTACCTGTGCGCGTTCCTCGGCTTCGGCGTGAAGGCGGCGGTTTTCCCGTTCCACGTGTGGCTGCCGGAGGCCTCCGTCGCGCCGACCCCGGTGACGGCGCTGCTGCACGCGGTTGCCGTCGTCAAGAGCGGCGTGTTCGCGATCATCCGCGTGACGTATTTTAGCTTCGGCGCGCAGGTGCTGCGCGGCACGGCGGCGCAGAGCATCGCGCTGCTGCTGGCGAGCGTGACGATCGTTTACGGATCGACGATGGCCGTCAAGGAGCATCACTTCAAGCGCCGCCTGGCGTATTCCACCGTGTCGAACCTGTCTTACATCGTGCTGGCGGCGAGCCTGATGACGCAGAGCGGCCTGACGGCCGCGCTGGCGCACATGCTTTTCCACGCGCTGATTAAGATCACGCTGTTCTTCTGCGCGGGCGCGGTGATGGTGAAAACCGGGCGCACGCAGATCGAGGATCTGCGCGGCCTCTCCCGCGTCATGCCGTTCACCTGCGCGGTGTATACCGTCGGCGCGATTTCGCTGATGGGCACGCCGCTGCTGCCGGGCTTTGTGAGCAAGTGGCTCATCGGCTCGGCGGCGATTGAGACGGGCACGGCGATGGGCATGGTCGGCGTGGCGGCGCTGCTGATTTCCGCCGTGCTGACGGCCATCTACCTGATGGGTCCGGCGATGTCGATGTATTTCCGCCCGCTGGAGGGCATGGAGAAGGTTGTCAGCTGTGACCCCGGCCTGCGCATGAAGCTGCCGTTCGCGGTGCTGACGGCGGCCATCGTGCTCTGCGGCCTGTTCTCCGACCCGATTATCACGCTGCTGGCGAAGCTCTCCGCCGGCGTGATGTGAAAAAGGGGGAAAACGATATGATGTTGTTGTTTCTCGTGTTTTTCCCGATGGCGGCGGCGGTTTGCAGCTACCTGATCGGTCGAAAGGATAAAAGCTGCGCGACCATGCCGTGCAGAGCTTCTGCCTGATTGAGTTCGCGGTTGCGGCCGCGGCGATGGGGCTTGTCGTTGCGGGAAAAGAGCTTTCCGCCGCGATTCCGGGCTTCTGCGGCTTCGGGCTGAGCTTTCAGCTTGACGGCTTCCGCGCGCTGTACGCGCTGGTGGCGGGCGTGATGTGGCTGATGACCTCGCTGCTTTCCGGCGATTATTTCGCGCATCACTACCGCAACCGCAACCGGTATTATTTCTTCTTCCTGCTGACGCAGGGCGCGACGGTGGGCGTGTTCCTCTCCGCGGATCTGTTCACCACGTTCATCTTCTTTGAAGTGATGAGCTTCACCTCGTACACGTGGGTCGCGCACGACGAGACGCCGGGCGCGATGCGCGCGGCGGAAACGTATCTGGCGGTCGCGATCATCGGCGGCATGGTGATGCTGATGGGCCTGTTCCTGCTGTGGAACGCGGTCGGCACGCTGACGATCTCCGAGCTCTACGAGGCGGCGAAGGCCTGCCCGCGCAAGGGCACGATCTGGGCGGCGAGCATCTGCATCCTCTTCGGCTTCGGCGCGAAGGCGGGCATGTTCCCGCTGCACATCTGGCTGCCGAAGGCGCACCCGGTTGCGCCCGCGCCGGCCTCCGCGCTGCTCTCCGGCATCCTCACCAAGTCCGGCATTTTCGGCGTGATCGTCGTTTCGGCGAACATCTTCCGCGCGAGCACGGCGTGGGGCAACATGCTCCTCGTGCTCGGCCTGATTACGATGCTGGGCGGCGCGGTGCTGGCGGTGTTTTCCATCAACCTCAAGCGCACGCTCGCCTGCTCCTCGATGAGCCAGATCGGTTTCATCCTGACGGGCATCGCGATGGGCTGCCTGCTGGGCGAAGAGAACGCGCTGGCGGCGCGCGGCGCGCTGCTCTACATGGTCAACCATTCGCTCTTCAAGCTGGTGCTGTTCATGGCGGCAGGCGTGGTATATATGAACCTGCACAAGCTGAACCTGAACGACGTGCGCGGATTCGGCCGCAAAAAGCCGATTCTGCATTTCGCGTTCCTGATGGGCGCGGTCGGCCTGATGGGCGTGCCGGGCTTCTCCGGTTACGTCTCCAAGACGCTGATTCACGAAGGCATTGTGGAATACGCCGAGCTGCTCGCGGAGGAGGGCATGGGCGCGCTGGCGCTGCTCTACCGCGGCGCGGAATGGATTTATCTGTTCTCCGGCGGCCTGACCGGCGCGTATATGATCAAGCTCTACATCTGCCTGTTCTGGGAAAAGCACCCGACGCAGCAGATTGCCTACGAGGCGAAAAAGCCGTACATGGGCAAGCTCTCCGCGCTGGCGCTCCTTCTGAGCGCGGCGATTGTGCCGGCGCTGGGGCTTACGCCGAACCTGACGATGGACAAAATCGCGGATATCGCGGGCGGCTTCCTGAATGCGGCCGCGCCCGCGCACGCGGTGCACTATTTCTCGCTGACCAACATCAAGGGCGCCTGTATCTCGCTGGCAATCGGCCTGATCGTGTATCTGCTCTTCATCCGCACGAAGCTGATGAGGAAGGAGAACGGCGTGCGCGAATACATCGATCTCTGGCCGAGCTGGCTGGATATTGAGGATCGCATCTATCGCCCGGCGATTGGCGGCCTGCTGGAGCTTGGCGGCCGGTTCGCGGGGCTGGGCAGCGAAACGACGCTGGAAACCTATGTGTATCGCCCGATGATCCGCGCGCTGACGCTGTTCTTCGCGGCGGTGTTCGGGCTTCCTCGGCGGCCTGACGGACTTTGTGGCCGACCTCATCGCCCGCAAGGTGCTCTCCGCCAGACGGAAGAAGCCGGAAAACCGCGTCGGCAACGCCGTGACTCGCGCCGTCGGCGGCGTGTTCGACGGCATGGTCGAGGGGCTGAACCAGACGGTTCTGCGCGGCCACCGGATCGAGCACCACGCGATGGCGAGAATCTCCGCCGCGTGGGACGGCGCGATGGACGCCATCAGCCAGATGAGCCACACGATGAGCTACGGCCTGCTGCTGTTCGGGCTGGGGCTGTGCGTGACGCTGCTGTATCTGATGTTCTATTGAGAATATGCCAAAAAAGCGCCGTTTTCCTTTTACGGGGAAAGCGGCGTTTTTGCGTGAAAACGGATTGACAGGAAGATTATAAGCCGTTAAAATATAATCTTGTGCAATATGAAATATTGATGATATGAACCCGTCAGAGAGAGAGGAAGAAAAAATGGCGAATCCGGCTGAAAACAACGTGAAAAACGAATCTCCTGCGCAGGAGAATAAGATGGGCGTGATGCCCGTCGGCAAGCTGCTCTTTACCATGAGCCTGCCGATTATGATTTCCATGCTCGTGCAGGCGCTTTACAACGTGGTGGATTCCATGTTCGTGGCGCGCGTGAGCGAGAACGCGCTGACGGCGCTGAGCATGGCGTTCCCGATTCAGAACCTGATGATCGCGGTTTCGACGGGTCTGGGCGTCGGCCTGAACGCGGTGCTCTCCCGCGCGCTGGGCGCGAAGACGAAAAGGGCGTGAACCGCGCGGCGACCAACGGCATCATGCTGCTGTTCATCTGCGGCCTTGTCTTCATGCTCGGCGGCGCGACGATTGTTCGCCCGTACTTTGAAATGCAGACGGACATCGCGGAAATCGTCGAGAGCGGCGTGGATTACACGACCATCGTGATGCTCGGTTCGATGGGTATTTTCATGCAGATCCTCTTTGAGCGCCTGCTGCAAAGCACCGGCCGCACGCTGCTGACGATGGTGAGCCAGGGCGTGGGCGCGATTGCCAACATCATCCTCGATCCGATCTTCATCTTCGGCCTGTTTGGCGTTCCGAAGATGGGCGTTGCGGCGCGGCGTATGCCACCATCCTCGGCCAGTGGATCGCGGCGGCGATCGGTCTGGTGATGAACATTCGCAAAAACCCGGAGGTCTCCATCAGCATGAAGGGCTTCCGCCCGCACGGCGCGACGATCCGCCGCATCCTCTCCATCGGTATTCCGTCGGTGGTGATGCAGTCCATCGGCTCGATTATGACCTTCCTGATGAACCAGATTCTCATCGCGTTCTCCGCCACGGCGGTTGCGGTGTTCGGCGTGTATTTCAAGCTCCAGAGCTTTGTGTTCATGCCGGTGTTCGGCCTGAACAACGGCACGGTGCCGATTGTGGCGTATAACTTCGGCGCGCGCAGGGGCGACCGCATGCGGCAGACGATCAAGTATTCCATCTGCGCGGCGGTGGCGATTATGATCGTGGGCACGCTGATGTTCCAGTCCGTCCCGGATAAGCTGCTGCGCCTGTTCGACGCATCCGAAGAAATGCTGCGCCTCGGCGTTCCGGCGCTGCGCATCATCTCTCTGGCCTTCCCGCTGGCGGGCTTCGGCATCGGCGCAAGCTCGGTGTTCCAGGCGCTGGGCTACAGTGTGTATTCCATGATTATCTCGCTGATTCGTCAGCTTGTGGTGCTCATCCCGTGCGCGTATGCCATCGGCCGGGTGACGGGCGACGTGACGGGCGTGTGGTGGGCGTTCGTGATCGCGGAGCTGGTTTCGCTGATAGCCAGCGCGCTGTATCTGCGCCGCGTGAACCGCGATGTGATCCGCACCCTCTGATTTATACTAATTCTTGTTAAAATGGCTTAATCCGCGCACCATCTTTTTCGCTCTGACTTTGCCTCGTTCCGTTCAACGTACCTCCAGTACGCCTCACTTCACTTGGCTTCGTCAGGACAAAAAATCTGATGCGCTCTGTTAAGCATTTTAACTGCGAATTAGTATTAACCGAAAATCAAAAAGGCTGTTCTTTCTCAAAAAGAAAGAGCGGCCTTTTTCTGTAAAAACGGTAAATGAGCAAATCTGAAATTTTGCACAAATTCCAATAACGGGCGCGCGATGCGCGCCCCTACAATGTTGCGGAAAAAAGCAAGCGCACATTGTATCGCTATACCCGTAGGGGCGCGCATTGCGCGCCCGCGTTTTGTGCAGCATTTGCTTATTGCTTAATTATTGTCTGTAAAAATAAGAATGGGAAAAGAGCAACCGCGCATTATCCCGCCAGCTTGACGGAGACAAAGACCGCGATTGCAAAAATCGCCAGCACGACCAGCGCCAGATAGGGCGCGATTTTGTCAAAGCCGATGCGAAAATCGTGAATCCTGTTTTCCACGCCGACGCTGCGCTCGGCAAAGCGCGCATAAATTTCGTCGCTCATGGCATCGGCGTCGCTTTCGTCGAATAGAATGGAAGAAACGGCTTCCCGCGCCGAATCGGCTTTCGGTGTGGAAGAACAGGCAAAATGCGCGGCGGATTTTCCGGCGATTTTCGCGATTTCCGCTTCGGAAAATCCGGCATGCGCAAGGCAAAACGCCCCGCGTCGGGCGAGCGGCAGCTTCAGGAACACACATAAATTGTCCGTAACGGCAAACGGGAGGGACATGCCCTCAAGCGCTTTTTTGTCGGGAAGACGGTGCAGCTTCCGGCCGAAGTAATCGACGCAGAGCGTGAAGCCGCTTGAAAAAGCAGGAATTTTGCGTCGTTTTCTTTGATTTGTGGGTCTTTGGCCGCGCCAAGACGTAAGAAAGTTTTGAACGCCAGATTTCGCGCGTCCTTGTCGTTTTCGGTCATCGCAAAGCAGAGGCGGCGGATATCCGGATACCAGCGGGAAAAGAAATCGTCAAACCCCTCACAAACTGCATGCATGATTTAAGCTCCTTTCGCAATATGCAATTAAACTCATGTTCATGCGCTTTAACGTGAAAATAGGAATTTTTTGAAATTAAGACTTGCAAATCGAAAAAGCGCGTGCTATAATCCGATTATAACATGACAGCGCGGGAGCCGCAAGCGCCCGCTTCTGCCAACATGATAAGGGAGGAAATTGCGATGAAAAAACGTCTTCTTGCGTGGCTTCTTTTGATGGCCATGCTCCTGACCGTCGGCGCGGTGGCCGCGGCGGAAACGAACCCGAACGCCGGGCTGGGCTATTATCCCGGCACGAGCGAAAAGGGCTGGATCAGCGTGGAATGTTCCACGATGAGCAAGATGAACCCGTTCCTCCAGACCTACTCCACCGAGTTCTCCATCAACCGCCACATCTGGGATTGCCTCGTCAAGCTCAGCCCGGAAGATAACTCCATCGTCCCGGCCGCGGCCGAGAGCTGGGAATCCTCCGAGGATGGCATGAACTGGACGTTCCACATCCGCAAGGGGATGAAGTGGGTCAATTCCAAGGGCGAGGTTATCGGCGACGTGACCGCCAACGACTTCGTGTTCGCGTGGCGTCAGCTCCTGAACCCGGCGAACGCCGCCGAGTATTACGCCTTCGCGACCGTCTTTAAGAACGGTCAGGCCTACTACGATTACGCTTCCGGCGTGGACGGCGCGCCCGAGGTCAAGATCGAGGACGTCGGCTTCAAGGCGGCGGACGATTACACGCTCGTCTGCGAGCTGGAGAACTACCTGCCGTACTTCCTGCAGTATGTGAAGTTCGAGGTCATGGCGCCGGTATACGAGCCGTTCTACACCGAGGTCGGCGCCGATCTGTTCGGCACCGCGCCGGAATACATCTGCTACAACGGCCCGTTCTACATGAGCGAGTGGGTGCTGGAGAACAGCATCAGCTGCCCGAAGAACGAATCCTACTGGGATGCGGACAAGGTCAACCTCGCCGGCATCAAGTGGGTGAAGTACACCGATACCAACGCGAAGTTCAACGCCTTTGTCGGCGGCGAGCTGGATGTGCTCGACCTGACCGGCGAGCAGCGCGCCATGCTGGAGGCCGAAGGCTATAAGCCGAGCAACTACATGGGCGGCTACAGCTACTGGTACTGGTGCAACGTCAAGGATACGGCGCGCGACGTGGCCAACATGAACCTGCGCAAGGCCATCAGCGCGGCGCTGGATCGCGAGCAGATCATCGCGACCGTGTATAAGAACGACAACGAGCCGTCCCCGTGCCTGGCCTATGGCATCAGCGGCGTGAACACCGAGACCTTCGGCGAGGCCGTGGTCGCGGCCAACGGCGGCAATCCGCTGTACGCGCCGACCGCCGATCTGGACAGCGCGAAGGAATACCTCGCCAAGGCGCTTGAAGAGCTTGGCTACAAGGACGCTTCCGAAGTCAGCCTCTGCCTGATGACCTCCGAGGGCACGCAGAACGAGCTGCTCAGTCAGGTCGTGCAGGAGCAGCTCCGCAAGAACCTCGGTTTGAATGTCACCATCGAGGTGCTGACCATCACCGAATGGCGCGCCCGCCGCAATTCGCTGGACTTTGACGTCTGCTTCGGCGGCTGGGGCCCGGACTACAACGACCCGATGACCGACCTCGATCTGATGATGAGCACCAACGGCAACAACCACACCGGTTATGCCGACGCGGATTACGACGCGCTGATCGAGTCCACCAAGACCGAGCGCGACGCGGCCGCCCGCGAGCAGATCTTCGTGCAGGCTGAAATGAAGCTGGCCGAGGATATGCCGGTGATCCCGGTCTACTGGCGTCACGAGGATTACGCGGCCAGCGAAAAGCTGGTCGAGGGCTATGCCCGTAAGCCGTTCCAGACGTACAACTTCATCTACACCAAACTTGCCGACTAAGACAAAATCTGCCCTCTAAACGAAGAAAAGCGGCATGGGAAGACCCATGCCGTTTTCTTCCATTTCAAGGGCGAAATGAAAAGGGCATGAAAGAAACAAAAAAAGGAGGGAGCGCGTTGATTCGCTACATTATCAAGCGTCTCGTCTATGCGGTGCTGACGCTGTTTGTGCTCATCTCGCTCACGTTTTTTATGATGCGCATGCTTCCGGGCGCCCGTTCATCGGCGATAAGACCGTCTCTGCGACGGCCATGGCCAACATGAACGCGAAATACGGTCTGGATAAGCCTGTGTTTGTGCAATATCTGATGTATATGGGCAACTGCCTGCGCGGCGATTTGGGGATTTCCATCACCTATAACCGCGACGTGATGACCATTATCTCCGAATCGTTCCTCGTTTCGGCGGATTTGGGCATCCGCGCGATCATCTTCGCCGTCATCATCGGTATTCTGCTCGGCGCTGTGGCCGCCATCAAGCGCGGCAGCGTGTGGGACTCCGTATCCATGTTCATCGCCATGATCGGCGTCTCCGTGCCGAGCTTCATTCTGGGCGCGGTGCTGCAATACTTCCTCGGCTTGCAGCTGCGCAAAACCTTCGGCATCAATCTCTTCCCGATTCAGGGCTGGGGCAAGTTCAACCAGACGCTGCTGCCCTCCTTCGCGCTGGGACTCGGTTCGCTGGCGACGGTTTCCCGCCTGATGCGCACGAGCATGCTCGACGTGCTGGGGCAGGATTACATCAAGACCGCCAAATCGAAGGGTCTCTCGCAGGGCAAGATCCTCTGGCGGCACGCGCTGCGCAACGCCATCATGCCGGTGGTGACGGTGATGGGCCCGACGGTGGCCTCCGTGCTGACGGGCACGTTCGTCATCGAGAGCATCTTCAACATCCCCGGTCTGGGCAAGTACTTTGTCACCAGCATCAAAGACCTTGACTACACGATGATCGGCGGCACGGTCGTCTTCTACGGCGGCCTGCTGATCGTCTGCACCCTGGTGGTCGATCTGCTGTACGGCTTCATCGATCCGCGCGTGAAACTGGAGGGCTGAGCATGGAACACATTGAAAAATCCCGCTTTGCCCACGTCGGCCAAAGCGCGCAGGAGAGCGAATCCATCAAGCGCCAGAGCCTCACGTTCATGCAGGACGCCATGCGCCGCCTGTGGAAGAACAAGGTGGCGGTGGTCTGCGTCGCGGTCATTCTGCTGCTGACGGCGATGAGCATCTTTGCGCCGATGGTTTCCAAATTCGACTATCGCGAGCAGCATTACAGCCACACCAACGCCCCGATGGGCACGGTGTGCAACGAAAGCGGCGCGGAGGGCGAAGGCCACGTGCATTATTTCGGCACGGATACGCTCGGCCGCGACATCTTCACCCGCATCTGGATGGGCGGCCGCGTGTCGCTGACCATCGCCGTGGTCAGCGCGCTGGTCGATCTGATTCTGGGCAGCATTTACGGCGGCGTCTCCGGCTACTTCGGCGGCACGCTGGATATCATTATGATGCGCCTGCTGGAGATCATCAACGGTATTCCGTACCTGATTATCGTCATTCTGCTGATGATGATCCTCAGACCCGGCATGATGACCATCATCATCGCCTATTCGCTCGTCGGCTGGATTCCGATGGCTCGTCTCGTGCGCGGTCAGGTTGTCGCGCTCAAGCAGCAGGAATACATCGCGGCGGCGGAAGCCATGGGCGCGGGGCCCGCGCGCATCATCGCGCGCCATCTGCTGCCCAACACGCGCTCCGTGGTGATCGTCCGCGTGACGCTCTCCATCCCGAGCGCCATCTTTTCAGAGGCCTACCTCAGCTACATCGGTCTGGGCATCCCGCTGCCGATGTGCTCCTGGGGTTCGCTGGCGCAGCTCGGCATTGAAAATTTCCGCATCTATCCCTACCAGCTCATCATTCCGGCAATCTGCATCAGCCTGACGATGCTGGCGTTCAATATGTTCGGCGACGGCCTGCGCGATGCGTTTGACCCGCGCCTGAGGAGGTAAGGCGGCATGGCAGAGAGAGTTTTGGATATGGAAAACCTGCATGTGTCGTTTGACACCTATGCGGGCGAGGTCAAGGCTGTCCGCGGCGTGACGCTGCACGTGGACGAGGGCGAGGTGCTGGCGATTGTCGGCGAGAGCGGCTGCGGCAAGTCCGTGACCGCGCAGACGATTATGAAGCTCAACCCGATGCCCCCGGCGCGCATCGTCGAAGGCAGCATCAATCTGGCCGGGCACGACATCGTGAAGGCCAGCGAAAAAGAAATGCAGAAAATTCGCGGCAAGGAAGTCGCTATGATTTTCCAGGACCCGATGACCTGCATGAACCCGACCACACAGGTCGGCAAGCAGATTGTCGAGTCCATCAAGCTGCACAGGCATCTCTCCCGGCAGGAGGCGAAGGAAGAGGCGGTCAAGTGCCTCAAGCAGGTCAACATCCCCAACCCGGAGGAGCGCGCCAAGCAGTATCCGCACGAGTTTTCCGGCGGCATGCGCCAGCGCGCGATGATCGCCATGGCGCTGAGCTGCAACCCGAAGCTGCTGATCGCCGACGAGCCGACGACGGCGCTGGATGTGACGATTCAGGCACAGATCATGGATTTGCTGGTGGAGCTGAAGGACAAGATCAACACCGCCATCATCCTCATTACGCACGACCTCGGCGTGGTCGCGGGCATCGCCGACCGCGTCGCCGTGATGTACGCGGGCAAGGTGGTTGAGACCGGCACGACCGCGCAGATTTTCTACGAGCACAAGCATCCCTACACGGAGGCGCTGCTGCGCAGCCTGCCTTCCGCCGAGGCGGGCAAGCGCGAACCGCTGATGAGCATACCGGGCACGCCGCCCGACCTGCTCTGCCCGCCGAAGGGCTGCGGCTTTGCGGCGCGCTGCCGCCACTGCATGCAGATTTGCCGCGAGGAGCAGCCGCCGGAGTTTGAACTGGGCGACGGGCACAAGGCGAGCTGCTGGCTGCTGCACCCGGATTGCCCGTGCGCAGCGGAGAGGGGGGACGACCAATGACGGACGAGGTTCTGGTTCGCGCCGAACACATTTGCAAATATTTCAAGATTGGCGGCGGGCGCATGCTGCACGCGGTCGAGGACGTCAACCTCGACATCCACCGCGGCGAGACGCTCGGCCTCGTCGGCGAGAGCGGCTGCGGCAAATCGACGCTCGGCCGTACGCTGATGGGCATTTATCAGCCGACCAAGGGCAAGCTGATTTACGACGGCAAGCCGGTCGATCTATCCAACAAGAAGGATCGCTTTGCCTTCGCCAAAAAGGCGCAGATCGTCTTTCAGGACCCCTACGCTTCGCTCGACCCGCGCATGACCGTCGGCTCTATCATCGAAGAGGGCATGATTATCCACAACATGTACGACGCGAAGCGCCGTCAGGAGCGCGTGGCCGAGCTGCTCTCGATCGTCGGGCTCAACCGTGAGCACGCCAACCGCTTCCCGCACGAGTTTTCCGGCGGCCAGCGCCAGCGCATCGGCATCGCCCGCGCCCTCGCCTGCAACCCGGAGTTCATCGTCTGCGACGAGCCGATCTCCGCGCTGGACGTCTCCATTCAGGCTCAGGTGATCAACCTCCTGCACGATTTGCAGGAGCGCATGGGGCTGACGTACCTGTTCATCGCGCACGATTTGAACATCGTCAAGTACATCTCCGACCGCATCGCGGTCATGTACCTGGGCAGCGTAGTGGAGCTGGCTACGAGCGACGAGCTGTATGCCCACACCCTGCACCCCTATTCGAAGGCGCTGCTTTCCGCCGTGCCGATTCCCGACCCGAAGCTGGAGGCGCAGAAGAAGCGCCAGATCATCGAGGGCGACGTGCCCAGCCCGATCAACAAGCCCAAGGGCTGCGCGTTCTCCAGCCGCTGCCCGCTGGCCTGCGACAAGTGCCGCCAGAGCGCGCCGACCCTCAAGGAGGCCGCGCCGGGGCATTTCGTGGCCTGCCATTTGGTGGAGGCGCAAAGCTGAAAACGAGCCGTTCTTTTCCGTGTATCGGGAAGGAGCGGCTTTTTTCGCATGATGCCGCAAAGGCGCGTTTACGCTGCGAGTTGACAAAGCGTTTTCACAAGCACGCAAAATTGAATCAAAAGAAAAATCCTGCATAATCATGCAAAAAGTCAACCCTTCGGACGAAAATAGAGCAGATGAAACCCATAAAATGAATGATAGAGAGTTCAAAATGCGAAAAACGGCGAAAAACGCCTGAATATGCGCTGAAACTGCAAAACGATGTGAATAAAAATTAAAAAAAGGTCTTGCATAAACTGACAAACCCTGCTATAATGAGCTCAGTTTTACAAAAACAATCGTTTTTGAGAAGGCTGAACCGTTTCGCTGTTTCACGCTTTGCATTGACAAAGCGCCGGGAATAGAAAAAATTGATGGAGGGCATACACTATGAAGAAACTGCTTTGTCTGGCGTTGGCCGCGATGCTGTGTCTGGCGCTGGCTGCCTGCGCGGTGGCCGAGGGAAATTGGAAGATCGCGATCCTGACCGGCACGACCTCTCAGGGCGAGGAAGAATTCCGCGCCGCCGAGCGCGCCCAGAAGGCCGACCCGGAGCACATCGTCACCGATACTTATCCGGATAACTTCATGGCCGAAACCGAAACGACCATCTCCAAGCTTATCGCGTTTGCGTCCGATCCGGACGTCAAGGCCATCGTGATGTGTCAGGCTGTTCCGGGCGCGAAGGCCGCGTTTGACAAGATCCGCGCCATGGGCCGCGACGACATGCTGCTGATCGCGGGCGTGCCGCAGGAAGACCCGGCCGTCATCACCGCGGCTGCCGACTTCGTGCTCTACACCGACGAACCGAAGCAGGGCGACACCATCATGGAGACTTGCGCCAAGTGGGGCGTCGATGTGTTCGTGCATTACTCCTTCCCGCGCCACCTCGCGATGGAGACCATCGCCGCCCGTAAGGCGCTGCTGGAGGAGAACGCCGCGGCGCTGGGCATCCAGTACGTCGAGGCGACCGCGCCTGACCCGACCGGCGACGCCGGCGTTGCGGGTGCGCAGCAGTTCATCCTTGAAGACGTGCCGCTCAAGCTGAAGGAGTTCGAGGGCAAGAAGGTCGCTTTCTTCACCACCAACTGCGGAATGCAGGAGCCGCTTCAGGCCGCGATCCTCGATCAGCCGAACGCCTACTATCCGCAGCCGTGCTGCCCGAGCCCGTATCATGCGTTCCCTGCTTCCCTCGGCCTTGAGATTCAGGCCGGCGGCGACGACACCGAGGCGCTGAAGGCGATTGCCGCCGTGCTCAAGGAACACAACGCGCTGGGCCGCTACTCCACCTGGCCGTCCCCGGTCAACATGTCCATCATTGACGTGAGCGTGGAATACGCCAAGAAGTGGATCGCCGGTGAAATCACCTCCAAGAACGACGGCGCTGCGATTGCCGCCATGTTCGAGGAGAAGGCGCCGGGTGCGATCGTCAGCAATTACACCAATGCCGACGGCCAGACCTTCGACAACTACTACACCGTTCTGCTTGGCGCTGTCGATTTCAACGATTACGCTGAGTAATACACGGTGAAACAAAGGTAAAGCCGGGGCTGTCAAGCTAACAACACTGATATTTCAAGCGTAAAACTAAGTATTTGAGCCCGAAGGTTTCAAAGGGCGATCGGAAAGCCCTTTTTGGTGGGGCGATGGGGCAAAGCCCCATATCCAAAAATGCTTAGATATTTATTCCTTGAAATGTTCGGTTTAGGTTTGACAGTCCCGCTTTTGCCGTTTCAAAAGACAGGAGGAGAAACGAAATTGGCCTCGGAATACATCCTTGAAATGAGGGATATCTCCAAAAAGTACGGCGAAAACGCCGTGCTCGCCGGCGTATCGCTCAAGGTCAAGCCGGGCGAGATTCACGCGCTGCTGGGCGAAAACGGCGCGGGAAAGAGCACGCTGATGAATGTGCTCTTTGGCATGCCCGTCATCCATGAAACAGGCGGCTTCGGCGGCGAAATCTATCTCGACGGCGAGAAGACGACCATCGCCTCTCCGCATGACGCGATGACCAAGGGCATCGGCATGGTGCATCAGGAGTTCATGCTGCTGCCGGGCTTCACCATCACCGAAAACATCAAGCTCAACCGCGAAATCAGCCGGCCGAGCGTGATTTCCCGCGTGTTCGGCAAAAACCTTGAAACGCTGGATATGAAGGCGATGTCCGCCGACGCGCGCAGGGCGCTGGATAACGTGGGCATGTCGATTGACGAATATACCCTCGTGGCCGGTCTGCCGGTCGGCTATATGCAGTTTGTGGAAATCGCCCGCGAGATTGACAAGCGGGGCGTGAAGCTGCTCGTGTTTGACGAGCCGACCGCCGTGCTGACCGAGAGCGAGGCGGCGCAGCTCCTCAAGGTGATGAAGGATATCGCCGCGCGCGGCATCGCCATCATCTTTATCACGCATAGGCTGGACGAGGTCATCAACGCCGCGGACGGCATCACCATCCTGCGGGACGGAAAGCTCGTCGCCGAGTGCCGCACGAAGGACACCGACGTGACCCGGCTGGCCGAAATGATGATCGGCCGCAAGGGCGAATCCGCCTTCGTCACCGCCGAGCCGCGCAAGGTGCGCCCGGATGCGCCGGTCGCGCTGAAGCTTAGCCATCTGGCGGTGAATATGCCGGGCGAGACGGTGAACGACGTCTCCCTCGAAGTGCGCGAAGGCGAAATCTTCGGCATCGGCGGTCTGGCCGGTCAGGGCAAGGTCGGTATTCCCAACGGCGTGATGGGCATTTATCCCGGCACGGGCGAGGTTGAGCTTTTTGGCAAACCCTCCCCGCTGAACAACGCGCGGCAGGCGCTCCAAAACGGCATGGCCATCGTGTCGGAGGATCGGCGCGGCGTGGGTCTGCTGCTGGATGAATCCATCGAAAACAACGTGGTCTTCAACGCCATGCAGATCAACGGCGATTTTACCAAGAAATTCCTCGGCATGCACCTTCGGGATGGAAAGGCCATCCGCGCCTATGCCGACGAGGTCATCAAGGAGCTGGATATCCGCTGCTTCTCCGCGCAGCAGCACACGGGCACGCTCTCCGGCGGCAACCAGCAGAAGGTCTGCATCGCCCGCGCGCTGGCCATGAACCCGAGGCTGCTCTTTGTCTCCGAACCGACGCGCGGCATTGACATCGGCGCGAAAAAGCTGGTGCTGGAAACGCTCGTGCGGCTCAACCGCGAAAAGGGCATGACCGTCGTGATGGTTTCCTCCGAGCTGATGGAACTGCGCTCGATCTGCGACCGCATCGCCATCGTCGCGGAGGGCAAGGTGGTGGACGTGCTGGAGACGGACGCATCCGATGCGGATTTCGGTCTGGCGATGTCCGGCATCAAGCCCGAGCATGTCAAGAAGAAGGGAGGCGAGGCGCATGACTAAGCTGAGGGCAACCCGCGCGCAGGTGATTGCGGCGGCGGTGATCGCCGCGCTGGCGATTGTGGTGGGCGTCGTCGGCCTGTACGGCCTGAACGCGCGCGGCTCTGAAAGCGGCGCGCAGGTGCTGGAGGATATGCGCCTGCAGGCTATTCTCAACACGGCGGGCAGCGGCGCGGTGGATGCGTATGTCGCGGCCGCCAAGTCGGAAGCCCGACCAAGGCGCGCGAGAGCGGCGGCGGCATGTCCGCCGTGCGCGAGGCGGCGGCCAAGGCGGAGGAAGAAGCCCGCGCGAAGGCCGAGAGCTCGGCATCGGCGCGGTGGATCTGACCGAAATCAACACCGAGCCGATGAGCGCGGCGCTCGACGTGCTGCTCGCGGCGCAGCGGGCGTATTTCGCCGAAGAGGCGAGCGCGCAGGCGGCGTATGCGGCGCAGGCCGCGCAGAGCGCCCCGGCGGACGACGCGGCGGCTGCGGACGCGACGGACGACACGGCCGAGGACGACCTGACGATGGAAGAAGAGACGGTTGATCTGTCCGGCTTTGTCGCGACGGAGGCGATGAACCGCCTGTCCGCCGAGGTGGACGACGCATACGGCGCCCTGTGCGGGCAGATCAAGGCGGTCTTCCCGGCGCTGACGGACGATGTGCTGGCCACGCTCAAACCGACGATCACCGGCATCGTCGCCGTGCAGAACGATCGCTTTGAGCTGCAATACGACCGCGCGCTGGCGGCGAGCGGCATGAACCCGGGGCTGAACGGCGTGATCCTGCGCGAGGCGTATACCATGGCCGTCAGCGCGTTTGGCCTGCTGATTCTGGCGGCGGCGGTGCTCTTCTATATCCCGCTGGTCGCAAAGATGGGCGTGCCGAGGCTGATTATCGGCCTGTTCTTCATTCTGCTGTGCCTGCTGGCCATGATTCTGGGGCTGTCCCTGCCGAGCCAGCTGAGCAACACGCTGGTGCGTCTGGGCATGAACGGCGTGCTGGTGCTGGCGATGCTGCCGGGCATTCAGTGCGGCATCAGCCTGAACCTCGGCCTGCCGATCGGCATCATCGGCGGCCTAGTTGGCGGCCTGCTGTGCATCGAGTTTGGCATGTCCGGCTTCACGGGGCTGTTTTTCGCGATTGTGGTCGGCCTTGTGATCGCGGCGGCGACGGGCTGGCTCTCTACGGCCTGCTGCTCAACCGCCTCAAGGGCAGCGAGATGAGCGTCACCACCTACGTCGGCTTCTCCGTCGTTTCGCTGATGTGCATCGCGTGGCTGGTGCTTCCGTTCAAGAGCCCGATTATGAAGTGGCCGCTGGGCAACGGCCTGCGCACCACCATCGGTTTGCAGACCTCCTACCGCCACGTGCTCAACGATTTCCTCTCCTTTGAGATTTTCGGCGTGACGATTCCGACGGGGCTGCTGCTGTTCTTTGCGGCCTGCTGTCTGGCGGTGTGGCTGTTCATGCGCTCCAAGACGGGCATCGCGATGAGCGCCGCGGGCGCGAACCCGCGCTTCGCCGCCGCGACCGGCATCAACGTGGATCGCATGCGCATCATCGGCACGATGCTCTCCACGATGCTGGCGGCTGTGGGCATCATCGTCTACGGCCAGAGCTACGGCTTCATGCAGCTCTATCAGGCGCCGCGCCAGATGGGCTTCCTCGCCGCTTCCGCCATCCTCATCGGCGGCGCGACGACGTCCCGCGCGAAGATCAGCAACGTGGTCATCGGCACGTTCCTGTTTCAGGGCGTGCTGACGCTGGGCATGCCGGTGGCCAACGCGCTCGTTCCGCAGAGCACCATCTCCGAAACGCTGCGCATCCTGATTTCCAACGGCATTATTCTCTATGCGCTCACCAAGTCGGGAGGTGCGAACCGTGGATAAGAATCGACTGCGCGACGCTGCGCGCAACAACATCGTGACCATCATGTTCATCGTGCTCTGCGCGGTGTGCATGGCTTTCTCCGGCTACGCGCCCAACTACGTGCTCTATGAGCTGTTCGGCCGCCTGTCGCGCAACATGTTCATCGTGCTCTCGCTCATCATCCCGATTGTCGCGGGCATGGGCATCAACTTCGCGATCACCATCGGCGCGATGGCGGCGCAGATTGCCTGCCTGCTCGTGCTGGAATGGGGCGTTCCGGGCATCGGCGGTCTGGCGCTGGCGGCGCTGCTGACCGTGCCGCTGGGCGGCATTTTCGGCTTCCTGATCGGCAAGCTGCTCAACCGGATGAAGGGGCAGGAAATGATCGGCTCGATGATCCTGGGCTACTTTGCCAACGGCCTGTATCAGCTTCTGTTCCTGTTTATCTTTGACAACATCATCCCGATCCACAACCCGAACCTGACGATCAAGGGCTCGACGGGCATTGCCAACACGATGGATCTCTCCCGCGAGGGCGGCTTCGCCTATTCGCTGGAGAAGCTCTGGCAGCTTCCCGCGTCTCAGGCGGCGCTGGTGTTCGCCGCCGTCGCGGCGGTGCTGCTGGTGACCGGCTATCTGGTCAGCCATCGCAGAAATGCCAAGAAGCTGGCCGTTCAGCTCGGCGTGATTGCCGCGGCCGCCGCCGTGATGCAGCTCCCCGCGATGAAGGCGCTGTTCTCCATGGTCAGCGTGCCGATGGCGACGTTTGGCGTGGTGGCGCTGCTCTGCCTGTTCAACGTCGTCATCATGCGCACGAGGCTCGGCCAGCAGCTCCGCGCGGTCGGCCAGAGCGGCGTGGTCGCCAACGCGGCGGGCATTGACGTGGATCGCGTGCGCATCATCGCCATCGTGTTCTCCACGATCCTCGCGGGCTGGGGTCAGCTCATCTTCGTGCAGAACATGGGCTCCTTCCAGACCTACGGCGCGCACGAGCAGGTCGGCCTGTACGCGGGCGCGGCGATTCTGGTCGGCGGCGCTTCCGTGATCCGCGCGACCAATACGCAGGCGCTCGTCGGCTGCGTGCTGTTCCACCTGATGTTCATTCTCGCCCCGGCGGCCGGCAAGAACCTCTTCGGCGACGCGGCCATCGGCGAGTATTTCCGCGTGTTCATCTGCTACGGCGTGATTGCGCTGGCGCTGGTCATGCATGCGTGGAGCGAGAATAGCCGCCGCAAGCAGGCGGCCAGCGCGCTCCGGGCAGGCGGTAAGGCGTAAGCCCTTCGGGCGAACGCATCCAAAGAACAAGGGGCTGTCAAGCTCAAACCAAACATTTCAAGGAACAAACATCTAAGCATTTTGGGATATGGGGCTTTGCCCCATCGCCCCACCAAAGGGCTTTCCGGTCGCCCTTTGGAAACCTTCGGGCAAAAATACTTAGTTTTACGCTTGAAATATCGGTGTTGTGAGCTTGACAGCCCCTTTGTTGCGTTGGGTTCATCTTGTCCGCTGGACGGACTCGAACGCTTCCCTCGGCGATTTGAACCCGAAGAGCACTTCGAGCAGACCGTCGCCGAAACGATCCAGCATCAAAAACGGGAGCATGACGGCGAGCCGCGTCGCGCCGCGATCCGGCCGACCGCCGCCGACGTGAACGTAGGTCTTGAAGCGGATTTCTCCGGTCTCCATATCAATTCAAAATTGCCGTTTCGCATGTTGAAATTCACGCGCGTCAGGTATTCCGCGACGGCCAGACGGCTGTTTTTGTCGGCGGCGAGGGGGGATGGCGGTCAGCGTGGAAAAATTATCCTCGCGCACGAGCACGGTCATCTGCGCCGTCTGCATGCGGCAATGCAGCTTCGTGCGGAAGGTGAAAACGCCGCAGCCCGCCTGTTCCTCAAAGCCTGCGTCGATATTGGAAAGCACGAAAAACTCGCGCAGCACGTCTGCGATAGGCTGAGAATACGCCATGGTGATGCCTCCGTTCGCGTAACGATCAATCATGCTGGAACAGTATACCCCGAAGCGGAGAGCGATGTCAAACTCGTACAAAAATGACGGAAAACAATATAAACTTTCATAAACCGATAGAATTGAGCTGTTTTTTGAAAAGAAATCGAAAGAAAACGCTTGACAGCTTCATGCGGATGCGCTATAATCCCATCCATCCAAAGCAAAAACGGCAATGAAAGAGACGAGTACCCCGCGTTTTCAACCAGAGAGGCATGGCCGCCGGCTGAGAGCCATGCGCAGAAACCCCGCGGGCGGAAAGAACACTCCCGAGCCGGTGCGCCAACGCAGTTGCCCAGGCGCATCCGATTGATCCGCGTTAAGGATGAGAGGGGCTGCCGGGTGATGGCGCAGGCAGCAACTTGGGTGGTACCGCGGGGTATGCGTATACACGATCCCGTCCCGAGCAGAACGAATCTGTTCGGGGCGGTTTTTCTTTTGGAAAAAAGCGAACCGAACAGCCAAAGGGTTGCCCATGCGGGCGAAAGGAAGGCTGATGACGATGCAGGCAATGACAGGCAAAACCGAAGGAAGGCACAGCACGCTGGATGAGGTGCTGGCGATGGAAACGGGCGCGCAGGCGACGGTGCACGGGCTGGTGCACACCCTGCGCGACTTGGGTGACGTGCGCTTCGCGCTGCTGAGAATGCCGCAGGGCGTTTTGCAGTGCGTGCTGGGCGCTGGAGAAGACGTTCGCGACGGCGACGCGGTGACAGTCAGCGGCGAGGCGGTGCGCGACGAGCGCGCGCCGGGCGGCGTGGAGCTGCACGCGCAGCGCGTCAAGGTGCTCTCCCGCGCGGCGGAGGCCATGCCCGTGCCGATCGGCAAAAACAAGATGAACCTGTCGCTCGATACGGACTTGTCGCTGCGCTTTGTGACGCTGCGCAACCTCCGCAAGCGCGCGGTGTTCAAGATTCAGGAGGGCATTGTCCGCGGTTTCCGCGAGGCGCTGCAAAAAGAGGGCTTTACGGAAATCCATTCCCCGAAGATCGTCGCCCAGAACGCGGAGGGCGGCGCAAACCTGTTCCGCATGGAATACTTCGGCCGCCGCGCGTATCTGGCGCAGAGCCCGCAGTTTTACAAGCAGGCGATGGTGCCGGTTTACGAGCGCGTGTTTGAAATCGGTCCGGTGTTTCGCGCGGAGAAGCACAACACGCAGCGCCACCTGAACGAATACACGTCGATGGATTTTGAGATGGGCTTTATCGACGGGTTCGAGGACGTCATGCAGATGGAAACCAAGGTGCTGCAAAACATCATGGCGGTGCTGAAGGCGGATTACGCGCCGCAGCTGGCCGCGCTGCACGTCGCCCTGCCGGATGTGACGCGCATCCCGGCGGTTCGGTTTGGCGAGGCGAAGCGCATGGTCAGCGAGAAATACGGCCGCGCGATCCGCGATCCGTTCGACCTCGAGCCGGAGGAGGAGCAGCTCATCAGCCGCCTGTTCGCGGAGGAATACGGCAGCGAGTTCGTGTTCGTCACGCATTACCCGAGCAAGAAGCGCCCGTTCTACGCGGCGGACGATCCGGCGGACCCGCGCTACACCCCTGAGCTTTTTGATCTGCTCTTCCGCGGGCTGGAGGTGACGACCGGCGGCCAGCGCATCCACGATTACGACACGCAGGTGGCGAAGATGGAGAAAAGGGCATGAATCCGGAGGATTTCGCGGCTACCTGATGATTCACAAATACGGCACATGCCCGCACCGGCGGCCTCGGCCTCGGCTTGGAGCGGCTGACGGCGCCTGCTGGGTGAAAACAACGTCCGCGAGACCGCCTGTTCCCGCGCGATCAGCAGAGATCGAGCCGTAAGGGGGGATTAGACGATGGAAATCAACTGATAAACTCTCGTTTCGTATGTCGCCGAGCTGGCGCACCTGAAGCTGGACGACGACCAGGAGCAGGCGCCAGGCGGATCTTTCCCAATGAGCCGTATGCGTGGATCGACAAGCCTAAATGAACTGGATACCGACGGCGTGGGAGCCGATGAGCCACTCTTTCCCGCTGGTCAACGTCTTCCGCGAGGACGAGGTGAAGCCCAGACAGGCGCGGAGCTGATCACTCCAAAACGCGCCGAACAGAAGGACGGCTGTTTCCTCGTTCCCAAGACGGTAGAATAGGGAGAACCGTGAACCGTATATTGGATTTAACAGCCCTGGAACTGGGCAGACAGATAAAAGACAGGGGCGGTGAGCGCCCCGGAAGCAGTCAGGCAGTCCTGGGAGCGCATAGCGCAGGTGAACCGGACCCTGAACGCCTACGTCGTGGACGGCGACCGGGCCATGGGCAGGCCGGGAGGAGTCCAGCGCCGCATCAGGAGAACTCACCGGCCCTCTGGCCGGAGTGCCGGTGGCAGTGGGGATAATCTCTGCACCAAGGACTTAAAGACCACGTGCAGCTCCAGAATACTGGAAAACTTTGTGCCGGTGTTCGACGCGACCGTTGTGCAGAAGCTCGACGCCATCGGCGCGGTCTGCCTCGGCAAGACCAACATGGACGAGTTCGCGATGGGCTCCTCGACCGAATCCTCCTATTTCGGTGTGACCCGCAACCCGTGGGATGCGTCCCCCGTGCCGGGCGGCTCCTCCGGCGGCTCGGCGGCGGCGGTCGCGGCGCGAGGTGTTTTACGCGCTGGGCAGCGACACGGGCGGATCCATACGCCAGCCCGCGTCGCTTCTGCGGCGTGACGGGCATCAAGCCGACGTATGGCGCGGTTTCCCGCTACGGTTTGCTGGCCTATGCGTCGTCGCTGGACCAGATCGGCCGCTGACGATTGACGCGCGGGACGCGGCCGCCGTCACCGCCGCGCTGATGGGCAGGGACGAGATGGACGCGACGAGCGTGGACGCGCCCGGGCCGTCCATGCCGGAGAAAACGCGGCTCGATGGCCTGCGCGTCGGTATTCCGCAGGCGTATTTTGGC